>Ga0114920_10000391_pt1 | contig 19134 bp, 14 predicted proteins | sample ChitaG_FD_88683 | JGI IMG/M metagenome (GOLD analysis project Ga0114920, IMG submission 88683) | Deep subsurface microbial communities from South Pacific Ocean to uncover new lineages of life (NeLLi) - Chile_00310 metaG | ecosystem: Environmental > Aquatic > Marine > Oceanic > Sediment ...
GGGGTTCACCCGCTCCCTGGCCAAGGAGCTGCGCGGCGGAGCGACCGCCACGCTGGTCTACCTGTCGGCGGACGCGAAACCGGCTGCTACAGGATTGGAGTCCACGCTGCGGTTCGTTCTGTCGGCAAAATCGGCCTACGTCGACGGCCAGGTGTTCCGGGTCGGCGCGGCCGACTCGATCCCGCCGGCGGACTGGGACAATCCGCTTGCCGGCAAGGTCGCGGTCGTGACTGGGGCGGCCCGTGGAATCGGCGCGACCATCGCCGAGGTGTTCGCGCGCGACGGCGCCAAGGTGATCGCTGTCGACATCGAGGGCGCAGCGGAAGCGCTCGCAGAAACCGCCGCCCGGGTCGAAGGCACCGCGCTGACCCTAGACGTCACAGCCGCTGACGCAGCGGACCGCATTACCGAACACCTCAAGCAGCACTATGGGGGCTCAGACGGTCGCCTCGACATCCTGGTCAACAACGCGGGCATCACGCGAGACAAGCTGTTGGCCAACATGGACGAGAGCCGCTGGGACTCCGTCATTGCAGTGAATCTGCTTGCGCCTCTACGCCTTGCTGAGGGCCTGGTCGGCAATGGGACCATCGGCGCAGGTGGCCGGATTATCGGCTTGTCGTCGATGGCCGGCATTGCGGGAAACCGGGGGCAGACGAACTACGCCACCACCAAGGCGGGCATGATCGGGCTCACCGATGCTTTGGCGCCCCAGTTCGCCGAGAAGGGCATCACCATCAACGCGATTGCCCCTGGATTCATCGAAACCAAGATGACTGAAGCTATTCCGCTGGCCACTCGCGAGGTAGGTAGACGACTGAACTCGCTGTTCCAGGGCGGCCAGCCGGTGGATGTCGCTGAGGCTATCGCCTACTTCGCCAGCCCGGCGTCCAACGCAGTCACCGGCAACACGATCCGGGTCTGCGGCCAGGCAATGCTGGGCGCATGAGTGAAGCTTGCGTAGCGAATAATGCAACCATGAACGACCACCAACAGCCGTCAGGCTTGAAGAACCTGCTTCGCGCCGCCGCGGGCGCACTGCCCTTCGTGCCGCGCGGCGACACCGTGCCCGACCGCACACTGAAGGTTGAGCAGCTGAGTATCGATCCCGTCAACGTGGCCCGGTACGCGAACGTCACCGGCCTTCGGTTCGACAACGCAGTGCCGCTGACCTATCCGTTCGCACTGACTTTTCCCACGGTGATGTCACTTGTAGCCAGCTTCGACTTCCCCTTCGCAGCAATGGGTTCGGTGCACGTCGAGAACCACATCACCCAGTATCGGCCTCTCGCTGTCAGTGACACCGTGGACGTGGCCGTGCACGCCGAGAATCTGCGTGAACATCGCAAGGGCCTGCTCGTTGACATCGTGACCGATGTCAACGTTGGCAACGACACCGCGTGGCATCAGGTGACGACGTTCCTGCACCAGCAGCGGACCAGCCTGTCGGCCGAGCCCAAGCCGCCACCACCGAAGCAGCCCAAGCTGGGGCCACCCAACGCCGTGCTGCGCATTACGCCGGGACAGATCCGCCAGTACGCGGCAGTGGGAGGGGATCACAACCCGATTCACACGAACGGAATGGCCGCCAAGTTGTTCGGTTTCCCGACCGTGATTGCGCACGGGATGTACAGCGCGGCTGCCGTTCTGGCGAATATCGAAGGTCAGCTTCCGGATGCGGTGAAGTACTCGTTGCGGTTCGCCAAGCCAGTTGTGCTGCCCGCCCGCGCAGGCCTGTGGGTAGACCGCGACAGCGACGGCTGGGAGCTGACGCTGCGGAACCTATCCAAGGGTTACCCCCACTTGACCGGGTCGGTGACACCGATCTGAGGCGGGGCGGCGACGCACTCGACGACTTCGCCGATTACTACTGAACCCCCAGCCAGGTGAGCTTGAATCTGCAGTTGGTCGACAGGTCCGGCTTTAACTCTTGCGGGCGGCGCCGACGAACATCCCGCCGCCGAAGCGCGGTTCGAACCGACCCTTTCCATGCAGTCCATGGCGAGCGAGCTCGTCAGCGAATTCATCTGCCTCGAATCGATTCTCGCGCGGATGATCTGTGAAGGTGCGCAGTGCCCAGCTGTCAAGCAGCCGTCGTGGCACCTCCTCGAACAGCAGCAGTCCGCCGGGGCGGCAGCACTCGCGAGATTTCTGCCACAGCGTGCTGCCAGTCGGGGACATGGTGGATAATTCCGAAGTCAACGACAGTGTCGAGAGCGTTGTCGGGTTCGTTGATTTCGCACACATCGCCGACAGACAAGGATGCGGGGCGCCCGTGTAGCCGCCTGCGGGCCAATTCCACCATCGACTCATCGAGATCGAAGGCCGTGACGCTGTCTGCGCCGAGCCGGTCCAGGATCACTTCGACGCCGATGCCGCGGCCACACCCAACCTCTAGCACCCGCTGGCCCGACAGTGCCCCACCTGCCAGCCGCCGGAACCAGGCCGCCTCACGATGGTGTTGGTGCGCGGCCCTCACCGGGTTGTTCATGGCTGCGCGCTCGACGGCGTTGAGTTTCATGGCATTCCTCTTGTTAGTCGTTGCTCTCTTCAAGGCGCCCGCGCCACGATTACGGTAGACCACTGAGTCGGCGGTGTTCGAGTGACTCGTCTCTCCAGAACCGGGGCGCAGCACCGACCGATTGGCAACTCGCGGACGGTTGCGCCGCCACCAGAGCAGGAGATAGCACCATGGCAGTTCAGCCGGCGCTCGCCGACAATGATTTCACCGATTTAGACAACTTCGCCGACGGATTCCCGCACCATCTCTTCGCGATCCATCGCGCGAAAGACCCCGTTTTCTGGCACGAACCGACCCCACACACCCCCGATGGCGAAGGCTTCTGGTCGGTGGCAACCTACGCAGAAACGATGCAAGTTCTGCGCGCACCTGAGATCTTCTCCTCGGTCACTGGCGGTTACCGGGCTTTTGGCGGCACCTTGCTCCAAGATCTGCCGATCGCAGGCCAGGTACTCAACATGATGGACGATCCCCGGCATGCCCAGATTCGTCGATTAGTCAGCTCAGGACTAACGCCGCGGATGATGGGCCGGGTCGAAGATGATCTGCGTTCCCGAGTTGGTGGTGTCATCGAAAAGATCGAACCTGCGGTGCCCTTGGACTTCGTGCCCGACATCGCAGCCGAACTACCGATGCAGATGATCTGCATCCTGCTGGGAATCCCCGAATCGGATCGGCACTGGCTGTTCGAGATGGTCGAGCCAAGCTTCGACTTCCGTGGATCGCGCACCGCTGCGATCCACCGGCTCAGCGCTGAGGACGCCGGATCGCAGCTGTATGCGTACGGCTCAGAGCTGGTGGCCCGCAAGCGCACCGAACCGGCCGACGACATGCTCTCGATCGTGGCGAACGCCACCATCGACGATCCCGAAGCTCCCGGATTGTCCGACGCCGAGCTCTACCTGTTCTTTCTCCTGCTGTTTAGTGCCGGCGCCGAGACCACCCGCAATGCGATCGCGGGCGGTCTGCTCGCGCTGGCGCAGCGCCCAGACCAACTCCTGAAGCTGCGTGACAATCTCGAACTCGTCGCTAGCGCGGCCGAGGAGATGGTGAGGTGGTCGTCTGGGAAGGCTCGGCGAACCGCGATCCCGCAGTCTTTGACCAACCGGACCACTTCGACATCACCCGTCAACCCAACCCTCACCTCGGATTCGGTCACGGAGTGCATTACTGCCTTGGCGCCCACCTGGCCCGGCTAGAACTTCGGACTTTGTTCCAGGAACTGCTACCTCGAACGGACACCGTCGATGTGGTGAAACCCGTCGAGTGGACGCGCAGCAACCGGCACACCGGAATCCGGCACCTCACAGTCGAGTTCGGCCACAGCAGCACAAAAGACGCCCCTGACATGCCCTGACCGCCGCATGCGACGCCGCGACGCTAGAGCTGGGTGACGTTCTCCGGCGACCAGTACGCCTTCATCGCGGTGACCTTGGCGTCGTCGTCGAAGACCATCACGTCGATCGGTTCGATCTGCATGCGGCTATCTCCGCCGTCAATCGTGAGCCGGAACTGAAACGCCGCCTCATGTCCGGCAACGCGCAGTGATACCAACTCAGATTTCCGGTCCAGGTTTTCGATCAGCGAGTAAAACCCGTGGATAGCGTGGCGGCCAATGTGTACCTCACCACCGACGGGGTCCTCGACTGTCGCGTCATCGGCGTAGAGCTCCGCCAAGTCGTCGGCCCGGCCGTTGGCGATCAACTCGATGTAGCGGTGGACGACGTCGGTGATGTCCTGGGTGCTCGGCATATCTGGCACGCTACACACTCCGTGCAGCCCTCACTTCGGCAGCGCCGTCAACTGGCCGATCGCCGACCCATGCCACCATCTTTGGGTGGTTGGTAATCGTCGAACTCTGTTGCCACGCGACTAGCGCGAGGTCACAGCGGCTTCGTCAGCCTCCGATGGCGCACCGCCAGACGCGTCGGCAGGCTTACCCTTGAGACCCAACCAGAACAGGTTGATCAGCAACTGCGCCGCCTCGTCGGCATCGGCATCGCCGGCGTTGACATGTGAGGCCACCGCCTCACCGGCGCCCACCAGCGCGATGGCCATGAGGTCGAAATCGGCGTCCGGCTCGGGAAATCTGGTACCGGAGCGCAGCAGGCGGCTGACGAGTTCGATGATCCGCTCGCGGCCCTCACGCACGGAGTGGGCGAACCGCTGCGAGCTCGTCGCCTGGGTGTAGAGCACCATCCACGACGCGCGGTTGGCATCGATGTACCTCAGGAACGACAGAACGGCGCTTCGCAATAACTCTTTTGGCGCATCGTCGAAGTCGATCTTGGTACGTACCTCGTCAACGAATCGGGCCAACTCCCGATCCAGGCAGGCGCCGAACAATTCCTCTTTGGAGCCGTAGTAAAGGTAGAGCATCGGCTTGCTGATCTGAGCCTCAGCCGCGATCGCATCCATCGACGTCTCGTGGTAGCCGTTTACCGAGAATATTTCCACCGCGGCATCGAGCATCTGCTGCTCACGGACGGCACGCGGTATCCGCTTGGTTCCACCAGCCACGGGATGTGCCTTCCCCATCGATAAGCGACGTGTCCTATCCCAGAGTAAGCATTAGACGGCTCCTCAGCCGCCACAGCGCGGGGACGGACCCTTCACTGCGGCGATCCGCATCACCGCGGCGTCGACGCCCGCCATCGTCAACTCGCCGGCAGCCACCGCCTTCTCCAAACGGTCGAGCACCGCGGGCACCTCTGTCGTCGTCACCCACAACGCGACGTCGGCTCCGGCCTGAAGTGAGCGCAGCACCGCGTCGGCTACCCCGAACCGGTCGGTGATCGCCCGCATGCTGGAAAGGTCGTCAGTGAACACCGGCCCGTTGAATGGCGGACCGCCGTAGTCTCCTGATCGCAGCAGTGCGTAGGCCGCGGGGCTCAGGCTGGCCGGTTCACTCCCGGTCAACCCGGGGATCTCCATATGTCCGACCATGACGCCTACCGGTGCCTGCGCGGTCAGCGTCCGATAGGGCACCAGATCGTTGGCCTGCAGGTCAGCCAACGGCGGGGTGACAACGCTGCCAGCGTGCGAATCTCCCGAGGCATTCCCGTGTCCGGGGAAGTGCTTGAGTACCGGCAGCACCCCGGCGTCGCGCAGACCGCGAGCGTAGGCGCCCGCGTAGTCGGTGACCGTAGTGGGATCTGAGCCGAACGACCGGTCACCGATCGCCGAGTTGGCCGGGGCGTCGGTGACGTCGACAACTGGTGCGAAATCAATGGTTATGCCCAGGTTGCGCATCCGGTGGCCGCGGTCAAGCGCTATGCCGTAGACCTCTTCGGGGGTACTGGTTTGGGCCAGCACCCGCGGCGCGGGCTGCGAACCGATCAGACCGGAGAGCCGCGAGACCCGGCCGCCCTCCTCGTCGACGCTGACCGCCAAGCGAAGCGGGGCCGCCGCAGCCGCGACGTCGGCCAGGGAGCCGTCCGTCAGCATGGACAGATCTGTCCAGCTGCCGATCATGATTCCGCCCACGTGGTGGTTGTCCACCACCGCGCGAGCGTCCGCCGAGCCGGTCACCCCGACCATGAGGAGCTGCGCGAGTTTGTCTCGCGTCGACATCGCGGCCGGATCACCGCACGCCGGCGGCGCGGGAGCCGGGGCTGCTGGAGGGGGCGCAAAGTTGGGGGCCTGGCCGGCGGCCATCGACAATGGCGCACTGGATACCGACGATGCCGGCGAATCGGCGGTCGACGTGCACCCAAGGGTGAGGGCAGCGGCGGCCGTCACTGCGAGCAGGGCACCAGGGGCTGTCCGTAGAGCTCGAGGCATAACAGATGACAGTAACGGCATCAGCGTTGTGTTTCGAAACCGTGGTCGGCAACCAGCATCCTCACCGGCCGGGTGGGGCAGGGCACGGCCGTGATCGAGCCACCCAGACGACGGTGCGTTGCGTGCTACGTTGAGCCGCATGCAACGGTTTCTCGTGCCCTCCGCCGCTAGCATCGTCGTCGGTCTGCTGCTGGGGGCGGCCGCCGTGTTTGGGGTGACCTTGATGGTGGAGCAGGACACCAAACCACCGCTGCAGGCCGGCGATCCGGCATCCTCCGTGCTCAATAGGGTCGAGTACGGCGACAGAAGTTAGATCCCGGGTCGCTACGCTCCTGCCCTCCACCGTTAGCCGATCCCGCCAGGGAGCGGTCCAACCACTTTCCCGACGCTGGCTTTGGGGGGCCGCCGCGGCGGCGCTGGTCCTGACATTCGCCCAATCACCCGGGCAGATCTCACCCGACACCAAGCTCGATCTCACTGCCAACCCGCTGCGCTTCCTGACCCGAGCATTTAGCCTCTGGAACAGCGAGTTGCCGTTCGGCCAGGCGCAGAACCAGGCATACGGCTACCTGTTCCCGCACGGCGCTTTCTTCCTGGCTGGTGACCTGCTCGGCGTACCCGACTGGGTGACGCAACGGTTGTGGTGGGCGCTGCTGCTGACCATCGGCTTCTGGGGCGTGCTGCGGCTGGCCGAAGTCCTGGGCATCGGCAGCCCGACGTCTCGGGTCATCGGTGCGGTCGCATACGCGCTCTCACCGCGGGTACTCACCACGATTGGTGCGATCTCATCGGAGACGCTGCCGATGATGCTGGCGCCGTGGGTGCTGCTCCCGGTGGTGATGGCCCTACAGGGCGACACGCGACTACGGGCGCTGGCTGCTCGATCGGGGCTCGCGATCGCTCTCATGGGCGCCGTCAACGCTGTGGCAACGCTGACGGCATGTTTGTGCGCCATCGTCTGGCTGGCTTGCCATCGCCCCAACGCCGTGTGGCGACGCTTCACCGGATGGTGGCTGCTGTGCGTCGTGCTGGCTGTCACCTGGTGGGTCGTCGCGCTGGTGCATCTGGGCCGGATCAGCCCACCTTTCCTGGACTTCATCGAGTCCTCCGGTGTCACGACCCGATGGATGTCGCTGACCGAGATGCTTCGCGGCACCAGCGCCTGGACACCGTACGTGGCGCCCACTGCCACCGCGGGGGCGCCGCTGGTCACCGGGTCGGTAGCGGTGCTGGCAACAACGCTGGTGGCCGCGGGCGGACTGGCCGGGCTCGCACTGGCGACAATGCCCGCGAAGGGCCGGCTGATCACGATCCTGATGCTGGGCATCGTGCTGCTGGCCGCCGGGTACAGCGGCGGGTTGGGTTCGCCGATCGCGCATCAAGTCCAGACGTTCCTCGACGCGGACGGCACCCCACTGCGCAACCTGCACAAGCTGGAACCACTGCTGCGCCTGCCGTTGGCGCTTGGGCTGGCCCACCTGCTGGGGCGCATTCCACTTCCGGGCAGCGCCCCCCGAGCGGAATGGCGAAACGCGCTCGCCCATCCAGAGAAGGACAAGCGCATCGCGGTGGGCATCGTGCTGCTGACCGCACTGACCGCGGCCACCTCACTTGCCTGGACCGCCCGGCTGACACCGCCGGGCGCATTCGAGGCGATCCCCCAGTACTGGCAGGACACCGCCGATTGGCTGGACGCCAACAACCGTGGGCACCGCCCGCCAGAAGGGCACGGATCAGGGGAACCCGGGCGGGTTCTCGTGGTGCCCGGCGCCCCATTCGCCACCCAGGTATGGGGAAACAGCCACGACGAGCCGCTGCAGGTTTTAGGCAACAACCCCTGGGGCGTGCGCGATTCCATCCCGCTGACGCCGCCAGAGACCATCCGCGCTCTGGATTCCGTGCAACGGCTGTTCGCCGCCGGACGTAGTTCTGCCGGCCTCGCCGAAACCCTCGCCCGACAAGGTATCTCGTACTTGGTGGTGCGCAACGACCTGGACCCCGACTCTTCGAGATCAGCGCGCCCGATCCTGGTCCACCGGGCGATCGACGGTTCACCGGGCCTGACGAAGGTAGCCGAGTTCGGCGACCCTGTCGGCCCGGGCACCCTGGACGGGTTCATCACCGACAGCGGGCTGCGCCCTCGCTACCCTGCGGTCGAGATCTACAAAGTCGACGACGCGAATCCGCGAGAATCTGCGCCGTCGGCCCCCTACCTGGCTGACGCCGACGCGATGGCCCGCGTGGACGGTGGCCCGGAGTCGCTGCTGCGGATCGACGAGCGAAGGCAGCTGTCAGGGCTACCAGCACTGGGGCCGATGCTGCTGACTTCAGACGCATTGCACGCGGGGCTGCCCACACCGGTCGTCATCGCGACCGACACCCCACTGGCGCGCGAAACCGACTACGGCCGCGTCGACGACCACTCATCGGCAGTCCGCACCGCCGACGATCCGCGCAACACCTTCAACAGGGTGCCCGACTACCCAGCCGGTGACGCCGACCTCGCCTACGCACAGTGGGGCGGTGGCCGAATCTCGGTTTCAAGTTCGGCGTCGGACTCCACGGCGCTGCCCAACGTGTCGCCTGCCTCTGCACCTGCGGCGGCCATCGATGGAGATCCATCGACCAGCTGGGTGTCCAATGCATTGCAGAACGCAGTCGGCCAGTGGCTACAGATCGATTTCGACCACCCGGTCACCAACGCCACCGTCACGATCACGCCAAGTGCCACCGCCGTCGGAGCCCAGGTGCGAAGGCTGGAGGTAGCGACCGTCAACGGGACCAGCACGGTGCGGTTCGAAGAGCCAGGCAAACCGGTGACCGTGGCGCTGCCCTATGGCGAGTCGCCCTGGGTACGTATCACCGCTGTCGCCACCGACGACGGCTCCCCGGGTGTGCAGTTCGGTATCACTGATTTCACGGTCACCCAGTACGACGCGAACGGTTTCGCCCACCCCGTCAACCTTCGCCACACCGTAGAGGTTCCCGGGCCGCCGCCGGGTTCGGTTGTCGCCCAGTGGGATCTAGGCTCGGAGCTGTTGGGCCGCGCCGGCTGCGCCGACAGCCCCACCGGCATCCGTTGCGCGGCCGCTATGGCATTGGCCTCAGAGGAGCCGGTCAACCTGAGCCGGACCCTGACCGTGCCGCAGCAGACGCAGGTGTCAGCGACTGTATGGGTGCGTGCCCGCCAGGGCCCGAACCTCGCCGATCTCATTGCAGCGCCCGGCACGGTCAGGGCCGGAGGCGATTCCGATCCGATCGACGTACTCGGTTCCGCCTACGCCGCCACGGACGGGGATCCACGCACGGCATGGACGGCACCTCAACGTGTCGTGCAGCCGCACACTCCGGCGACTCTGGTTTTGAAGCTGCCTGCCCCGCACACCGTGTCTGCTTTGAGGGTGACGCCGAGTTCGTCCGCACTTCCCGCGCATCCGACGATGGTCGCCGTCGACCTCGGCGACGGGCCCCAAGTGCGCCGACTCACCGACGGCACCCAAACACTGGAGCTCAAACCCCGAGTGACCGACTCAATCACGGTGTCGCTGCTGGACTGGAACGACGTGATCGACCGGACCGCACTCGGTTTCGACCAGCTCAAGCCGCCCGGGCTGGCCGAAATTGTGGCTCTCGACCAAAGCGGCGCCCCTATCGCGGCCGCCGACGCAGCTGCCAACCGCACGCGGACCATCAGCTTGCCCTGCGGGCGCGGCCCGATCATCGGAGTTTCCGGACAGTTTGTGCAGACCTCGGTGACCACGACCGTCGGCGCCCTGCTCGACAACGAGCCGATCCCAGCACGTACCTGCCGCAGTGAGCCGATCGCACTGCCCGCCGGACAGCAGGAGTTGGTAATCAGCCCTGGTCCGGCGTTCATCGTCGACGGTGTGCAGCTGGCTGCTCCGCTGGCAGGCCAACTGGGTTCGGCCACCACAAACCCTGTTGATACCGGCCGCTGGACCAGTGATCACCGCAGCCTCGAGGTGCCGCCATCGGATGCGATCCGCGTCCTGGTGGTACCCGAGAGCGTCAACCCGGGGTGGGTCGCACACGACAGCGAAGGTGCGCCCCTCACTGCGGTCGCCGTCAACGGCTGGCAGCAGGGCTGGGTGCTACCAGCGGGAACGGCCGGGACGCTCGCGCTGAGCTTCACGTCCAATGCGACCTACCGGGCCGGGCTGATCGGCGGCCTCGCCCTACTGCCCTTGCTGATTGCTTTGGCATTCCTGCCAGTCCGGCGAACCAGGCCCGTCGGTTCACCAGCCCGGCCATGGCACCCTCCGACGGCCGCACGCGGTGCCGCCCTGATCGTCACGGGGGCAGTGATCTCCGGAGTTACCGGAGGCGCACTAGCCGGCATCACCCTCGGTTTTCGGTATCTTCTGCGAAGGCGTCAAAAATTGTGGCATGCAATCACAGTCGGCGCTGCCGCCTCCGGGATGATCCTGGCCGGTGCGGTGCTCAGTCAGTATCCGTGGCGCTCGGTGCAGGGATACGTGGGGCACTCAGCCGGAGTGCAGTTCCTCGCCCTGGTATCCGTCGTCGCGGTGGCTGTATCGACGCTAACGGTCGACGACGAGACTGGCTGACACGGCCAGATCAGCGTGCAACAACAGGCTCGATGACCTCGTCGACCGCACTATCCAACGGCGTCGGGTCGACACGTCTCTCCCAGCGCCGCAAAGCATTTCGGCATGGTGACTCCACCAGCGCGTAGCTGACCGCTGCGATGGCGAAGCCGAACGCCACCGTCAGCGCCAGCACAACTGGCATATGTCCGTTGAAAGCAAATTCGCCGATCACCGGGAACACCATCGCCAGCGCAGCCAGATGCCAGACGAACAACCCATAGGACCAGCGCCCCAGCGTGACCATCGTGTCGCTGCCCAGGAACCTGTGCGGGGTATCGGGCCGGTCCAAAACCAGCGGCGCCAGCAGCGCCCCAGCCACGATCGCCCCCATCGCGATCTTGACGGTGAGCTCATCGACGCTGCCAGGCGTAAGCCCCTCCGGACCGGCCAGCGGTGAAGACGCCACGAGGAAAGCGGCGAGCGCGACGACCGCCATAAAGACACGGCGCCGGGCCAGCCGATGCACCCACCCGACCGGCCGGACGGTCAGCTCGGCGAGCAACATCCCCGACGCGAACCACGATAAGAACGCCGGCGGCCAGTTCAGCGGGTTGACACCGTAAGGGGGGCTCAGGGCGATCAGCTGCCATAGCCACCCCCAGCCGAGACTTACGACAGCGACGGCGACGATGACACCGATGCGCGCCCGAGGCGGCACCCACCGAATCAGCAGCGCCAAGAACGGCAGCGCAACGTAGAAGGCCACCTCCACCGACAGGCTCCACATCTGAGTCAGGCCCGCCGTCAGCGTCAGCGGCACATAGATCTGGGTCAACGTCAGATTCGCCAGCCATACCGTCAGATCTGCGTTCGCGTCTGGAAGCAAGGTCAGTATGACCACCACCGCTACCAGGTAACCCGGCATGATTCGCACGATGCGCGCGCGCAGGTAATGCCCGGTCGGGGGTCGCGATCGCAGGCCGCGCGCCGCTGCCGCATGCCCGCGCCACAGCAGGAATCCGGAGAGGGCGAAGAACACGGCCACCGCAAGGTCGAATCGACCGAACAGCCGCCCGGAGACTCCGCCAGTGTGCCCGGTCTGAAAGGCCACGTGGGTGACGACGACTCCGATCGCCGCGCAGGCGCGCATGCCCTCCACGGCAGGCAGGAAGCCGCGCGTCCCGCCGACGGTGTCGGCGTTCGCCAGTGGCACGCCCGTTGCCGACACGGTTCCAGCCACGGAAACAGTGTGCCCGCCCACTGCGCTGAGAGGAAAACGGGTAGCGATGCCCGCGCAGACCATTCCGACCGGACGACTTCGTGAACAATTCCGCGAAGAGGTTGCGATGAGCGCCGACGTTAGCTTGTGCTGTTAGGGTCGAACGGGTTTTGCCCTCACCGCTCAGGTAAGGGCCGGTGGCGGTGCGCGAAGGGGGCTTGGATTTGAACCGCGCAGTTGCGCTGCGGATCGCCGCGTGCGGAATCATGGGGCTCGGAGCCGCCCTGCTCATTGCCGCGCTGCTGCTATCCACCTACACGATTGGCAAAATTGCCAAGATCCCACTGAACATCGACGCCACGCTGACCAGCGACGGCACCGGCGACGCGTTCGATCCGGAATCCCTGAACACCCAGCATTTCGTCATCGACAAAGACGTAGCGCTGGTGCTGCAGAAACAGATCACCGTGGAGTCGCCGTCAAACGCCGACGTAATCACCCTGCAGGTCGGCAGCTCGCTGCGGCGCAGTGATCAGCAGCAGGACAATGGCCTGCTGCTAGCGATGGTGGACACTGTCACACTTGACCGCGAGACCGCGCTTGCGGTGTCGAGCGAGAGCAACCCCGGCGGCGCCGTCCAGAAGCCTCGGACGATCAAAGACGAGGCCCCGCCGACGAATATCGCGTTGCCGCACGAGGGGCTGGCATACCGCTTCCCGTTCGACACCGAGAAGAAGACGTACCCGTTCTTCGACCCCATCGCCCAGAAAGCGTTCGACGCCAACTATTCCGGCGAAGACGACGTCAACGGGCTGACTACTTACAAGTTCACCCAGAACGTCGGCTACGACGCCGACGGCAAGCTCGTCGATCCAGTGAAGTACTCCTCGCTGTACGACGACGACGCCGACAGCCATGTTTCGGCAGCCGCCAGCCTGTGGGGCATCGACGGTGACGATCCCGACGAACAGATCACGATGACGCGCTACTACGCCGCGCAGCGCACGTTCTGGGTCGACCCGGTGTCGGGGACGATCGTCAAACAGACCGACCGCGCCCACCACTACTACGCGCGAGAAGCCCTCGAACCCGAGGTGACGTTCGCCGATTTCAGTGTGACCACCAATGAGGAGTCGGTCGAATCCCAGGTGGCGGCCGCACGGGCAGAACGCGACACGATTGCGCTATGGGGCCGCATCCTGCCCATCAGCTTCACCGCGTTGGGACTCATCGCCCTGGTTGGCGGCGCGCTGCTGGGCTCCTTCACCCTGCGTGCGGAGTCGATGCTGATCGATCCGGGCCTCGACGACACTGGCCAGCGGTTCTTCGGCGGCCGTGGCGATGAGGGTGAACCGGTCCCCGGGGCGGAAGCCAAGACCGAGAAACTTCCCGCCCAGCGGCCGTCTGATCTATCTCCGGACAAACCCGTCTGATCGCTCTGCGGACGCGCTCGGCCGCGGCGCCGCTGTATTCGCTGGCGCTGACCCTCGCGGTGACGGCGCCACTGTTCGCCCCTGGGTATCTGCTGCTCCGCGACGCAGTGTCCACGCCGCGGTCCTATTGGTCCGATTCCGCCCTGGGCCTGTCTCAAGCCGCGCCGCGGGCACTGCCGCAGGACTACGCGGTGGCGCTGGCATCAGCGGTGCTAGACGGCGGCGTGGTGGTCAAGACGCTTCTGATCCTCGGTCTGTGGTTAGCCGGGTGGGGTGCGGCGCGACTCACGGCCTGCGTGCTGCCCGACGCCGGCGTCGCGGGCCAGTGTGTCGCCGCCACCATCGCGATCTGGAATCCCTATGTCGCAGAACGACTTGTGCAGGGGCATTGGAGCCTGCTGGTGGGCTATGGCTGCCTACCTTGGGTGACGGCGACAATGCTGAAATTGCGGGCCGACCAGCCAGAATCCCGTTTCGGCGGAAACGAGTTTTCGCTGCTGTTCTGGATCGCGCTGGCGGGGCTGACGCCGACCGGACTGATACTGGCCGCCACGATCGCCCTGGTATCTGGGTTGGCACCAGGTGGTGGCCGATCGCGAAGATATTGCGCTCTGATGAGCGTGGGCACAGCCACGGCTGCTGCCCTGCCGTGGCTGGTCGCTTCTGTCGTCGCGGGGGGATGGGCTTCCACCGCCGATGAGTCGGGGGTGTCCGCGTTCGCTGCGCGCGCCGAGCCAGGGCTAGGCACTGTAGGGAGCTTGGCGAGTCTCGGTGGCATCTGGAATGCAGATGTGGTGCCTGGCTCGCGGACAACGCTTTTCGCGCTTTTATCGGCCGCCGTGCTGTTGACCGTGGTCGCAGTAGGGGTGCCGTTGCTTGTGCGTCGCCGGCGCGCGGTGCCGTTGCTCGTCCTCGCTGCGGTCGCTGTCGTACTTCCGGCAGTAACGGCGACCGGCCCGGGTCTCGCGGCGCTGGAGGCCCTCGTCCGCGTAGCACCAGGGTTGGGCGTGCTCCGCGATGGCCAGAAGTGGGTGGCGCTGGCTGTACCCGCGTACGCCCTGGCCGGGGCCGCTGCGGTCATCACCCTGCGCCCGCGCATCCCGGCGGCCGCCACGGCGGCGGTCTCCTGCGCAGCACTGGTGGCGGCGCTCCCCGACTTGGCGTGGGGTGTCGGCGGCCAGGTGTCACCCGTGCAGTATCCCCCGGGTTGGTCGGCCGCAGCCTCGATCATCAACGCCGATCCCCGCCCGGTCGCGGTGTTACCCGTGGACAGCATGCGCCAGTTCACCTGGGCAGGTGACGCCCCAGTGCTCGACCCGTTGCCGCGATGGGTGCGCGCCGACGTCTTCAGCACCGGTGACCTGAACATTTCCGGACATACGGTGCGGGGCGAGGGTGCCTACGCCCGCGAGGTTCAGCGGCTGCTGATCTCGGGTGCCGACCGGGGGCGGCTTGCCGCCGCCGGCGTTGGGTGGGTGGTCGTCGAAGGCCCGTCCCCCGGTCTGGCGCTGCCGGTGGCATACAGCGACGCTGACGTGACCGTCTACGCCGTAGGCGGGGACGCGACTGCCTCCGCACACCGAAGCCTGATGCTCGCAGCGCACGCGGTGTGGCTGAGCCAGCTGGGGTTCGGCCTTGGCGGGATGCTGGTGGCGAGGCTGCGGCGGCGACCCGGTCGGGCCCTACCCCCGACGCCGTCTCAATAACGTTCGCGGCGGCTGGCGTACGCGGTGCACGCGGCATCGCCGCAACGGCGTCAGATCACACCGCTGGCGCGGCGTCCGGCGTGCACTGACTCCAGCACTACCCGCATCGCATCAGCGCTCTGTTTCCACGAGAAGTCACCGCTGCGGAACTGGGCTTTGGCACCCAGTTGCTCTCGTAGTACCCCGTCGGACAGCAGCCGTTCGACTCCGTCCACGAGGCCCTCATAGTCGTCGACGAGCAGGCCGGTGACTCCATCAACGATGGAGTCCGACAAACCGCCAGAGCAGCGGTAACCGATAGTGGGAACCCCATGTTGTGCTGCCTCGATGACCGCAAGACCCCACCCTTCCTTGCGGGATGGCAGCAGTTGCACCCAGCTACGGCTCAGCACAGCGTGTTTGGTGGCGTCATCGATGTGGCCGTGGAACGTCACCGCGTCTGAAATACCGAGCAAATCGGCATGCTCGATGAGTCGCTGCGCCCACCAACCGCCCCCGAGCACGTCCAGATGCAGACCGGGGATCTGCGAGCGCAGGCGAGCGATAGCCCCCAAGGCATCCTCGATCTGCTTGTGTGGCACCAGCCGGGACAGCACCACGACCCGTGGCGCCCCCGCCCGAGGCGCGGCCAGCGTGGCCTCGGGTGCGGCGTCGACTCCATTTCGGACGATCGCGACGCTGGCCAACTCCACTCCGAGGATGGCGAGATCCCGTGCCGAAGGAAGCGACACGGTGACGTACTGGTTCCGTCGATGGACGCGCGGCGACACCTGTGATTCAACGAACCACCCGATGCGGCCCATCACCGGCCCTGCGACTGGCCACTGCTGACGGTGGCAGTGATGCACGAGCACGACGACCCTGCGGCCGTACACCAGCCTCGCCAGGAATGGCAGCCCGTTCTGCGTGTCGACAATCACGCTGGGGTGCACGTCGCGCAGCGGGCCGAGACCGATCCTGGCCGCAGCCATCGCTAGCAGCGCCCACACATAGACCGAGTAGCGCCCGCCGGCGCGTTGAATCTGGATCCCGTCGAGGACCTCGCGGCGAGCGGCGCCCGGATAGCGGGCAGTGCGCAGCGTGACGCGGATCCCGGACTCGGCGAGCTGCGCACCGATGCGCTGCAGGTAGGTCTCGCTGCCCCCGCCCTGCGGGTGGCCGATGTCGCGCCAGCACAGCAGCAGCACGGATTGGACCCGCGCGGGCTGGGGCTGGGAAGGAGGCAGGGGGTCGGACATCGCGGATAAGACTAGTCGTGTTGACGATGCGGGTGAGGCATGAGCCCGAGGAGGAGCACGATGAGCTGATCCAGCGCACTCTAAGGTAGCCGGGGTGGCGGCAACGGACCTTCTGGCGCGGCGGGCGACGCTGTCGAGATCGCTTCGCCTGCTGGCTGGGTTCCGCTTCGAGCAGAGCGATCCGGACCGGTTCTACGGCGCGGTGGCCGCCGACACCGTCGCGATGGTGTCCGATCTGTGGGCTTCGGTCAACGGTTCGACACCGATGGGCCTGACGCTGCTCGATGTCGGTGGCGGGCCGGGCTACTTCGCGTCGGCGTTCACCGACGCCGGCTTCCGCTACATCGGCGTCGAGCCCGATCCTCGCGAGATGCACGCAGCAGCGCCCCGTCTCCACCGACGTGCGGGCGTCTTCGTCCGAGCGTCGGGCATGGCGTTGCCCTTCGCCGATGCCAGTGTGGACATCTGCCTGTCGTCCAATGTCGCCGAGCACGTCCCCGAGCCGTGGCTGATGGGCGAGGAGATGCTGCGGGTCACCCGACCAGGTGGCCTGGCGGTGCTGTCCTACACAGTGTGGCTAGGCCCATTCGGGGGCCATGAGATGGGGCTGACGCACTACCTCGGTGGCCGCTGGGCGGCTGACCGTTACGCACGCAAACACGGCCACAGGGCCAAGAATGACTACGGTTCGTCGTTGTTCGCGGTATCTGCGGCCGAGGGCCTGAAATGGGCCGCTCGTTCCGGCACACTGATCGCCGCGTTTCCCCGCTACCACCCTCGATGGGCCTGGGGTCTTACTCGGGTGCCCGTCTTCAGGGAGTTCACTGTGAGTAATCTGGTGCTGGTGCTACGTCCGTCCAGGCCCGATTGACCATCTGATTGCAACAAGTTCTCGTTTTTCCGCGCGGTCGGTAGTGTGGCGCGCATGACACAAAGCACGGCAGTCAAGACAGCCCCCGTCAAGTCGCGTTGGGACAAACTGTTCATCGGCGGTAAGTGGGTCGAGCCGGCCACCTCCGACGTGATCGAGGTGTACTCCCCGGCTACCGGTGAGCTGGTCGGGCAGGTTCCGCTGGCGTCGGCCGCCGATGTCGATGCCGCGTGCGTGGCCGCCCGTAAGGCGTTCGACGAGGGGCCGTGGCCGCAGATGGCCCCTACAGAGCGCGCGGAGATCCTCGGCCGAGCTGTGAAAATCATGGGGGAACGCGCCGAGGAGTTGAAGCTGCTGCTTGCCGCCGAAACCGGCCAGCCACCGACGATCGTCGACATGATGCAGTACGGGGCCGCTATGTCGTCCTTCAACTACTTCGTCGGCGCCGCGGACAAGTTCGCCTGGCAGGAGATCCGTGATGGGATCTACGGCCAAACTCTGGTGGTCAAGGAGCCGGTTGGGGTAGTTGGCGCCGTCACGGCATGGAATGTGCCGTTCTTTCTGGCCGCCAACAAGCTCGGGCCTGCACTGCTTGCCGGCTGCACCGCAGTGCTCAAGCCTGCCGCCGAGACCCCGCTGTCGGTCTTCGCGATGGCGGAGATGTTCGCGGAGGCAGGGCTACCCCAGGGCGTGCTCTCGATCGTGCCCGGCGGTCCCGAAACTGGGCGTGCACTGACCTCCAACCCCGAAGTGGACAAGTTCACCTTCACCGGCAGCTCGTTGGTCGGCAAGGAGATCGGCAAGCTGGCCGCCGAGAAGCTCAAGCCGTGCACGCTGGAGCTGGGTGGCAAGTCGGCAGCTATCATTCTCCAAGACGCCGACCTGGATTCGACCCTGCCGATGCTCGTTTTCTCCGGTCTGATGAACAGCGGGCAGGCCTGTGTAGGGCAGACCCGGATTCTGGCACCGCGGTCGCGCTATGACGAGGTCGTAGAGAAACTTGCGGGAGCTGTGCAAAACATGCCGATCGGCCTGCCCGATGACCCCGCTGCCATGATCGGCCCGCTGATCAGTGAGAGGCAGCGTGAGCGCGTCGAGGGCTACATCAAGAAGGGCGTCGACGAAGGCGCGCGCATTGTCACCGGCGGCGGCCGCCCCGACGGGCTCGACGGTGGCTGGTTCGTCCAGCCGACGGTGTTCGCCGACGTAGACAATTCGATGACCATCGCCCAGGAGGAGATCTTCGGACCTGTGCTTGCGGTGATCCCCTACGAGGACGAAGACGACGCCGTGCGCATCGCCAACGACTCGGTGTACGGTCTGGCCGGCAGCGTCTACACGACCGACAACGACAAAGCGGTGCAGATCGCACGCAGGATCCGCACTGGCACTTACGCGGTCAACATGTACGCGTTCGATCCCGGCTGCCCGTTCGGCGGATTCAAGAACTCGGGCATTGGCCGCGAGAACGGCCCCGAAGGCATCGAAGCGTACTGCGAACCAAAGAGCATCCTGCTGCCGTTCGGCTACACCCCGGCTATCTGAGGCGGCCCACTCCTTTAGAACCCGTCTTCGGACAATTCCATGGCGGTGAGGTCAACGGCCTGTATGACCGCGCTCTGGGCGGTCAGCCCAGGCAGGATGTTTTTAGCGAAGAACTTCGCTGTCGCGACCTTTCCGGCGTAGAAATTTCGGTCATGCTCACTGACATCGCCGTCCAATGCGGCCAGAGCGACCTCGGCCTGATGCAGCAGCAGCCAGCCGATGAGCAGGTCCCCGACCGCGAGCAGGA
>Ga0114920_10000393_pt1 | contig 19100 bp, 14 predicted proteins | sample ChitaG_FD_88683 | JGI IMG/M metagenome (GOLD analysis project Ga0114920, IMG submission 88683) | Deep subsurface microbial communities from South Pacific Ocean to uncover new lineages of life (NeLLi) - Chile_00310 metaG | ecosystem: Environmental > Aquatic > Marine > Oceanic > Sediment ...
GGGGTGTGGTGTCGCCCCCCTCTTTTCCAAAAACGACCCCCCCCCCCCCCCCCCCCCCCTATTTGATCAGCAAGTTTGGCAGAAAGGTGATAATTTTTGGAAAGAGAACACATAATGTAAGCCCAATGATCTGAAGCGCGACAAACGGAACAACACCCCGGTAGATATCGGTAGTTTTCACATCGTCCGGGACAATCCCCCTCAAATAGAAAATAGAATAGGCGAAGGGGGGGGTCAGGAATGAAATTTGCAGGTTCACCATCACCAACAGAGCAAACCAGATGGGGTCAAACCCGAGCGCTTTTCCAATAGGAGTAATGAGGGGAACCACGATAAAGACGATACCGATCCAATCAATGAACATCCCCAAGATGATAAGCATAAACATGATGCTTATAAGGATGCCCCATTTCCCAAATGGGAGCTTGAGAAACACATTGCTGATTACATCGTCTCCTCCCAGGGCCACAAAGACCGTCGAAAAGAAAGACGCTGCAACGGCAATCATCAAAATCATACTGGTGATGAGTAATGTTTGGAGACAGGCCTCTTTGACAAGCTGAAAGGTGAAACGACGATAAAAGACAGCCAGGCCGATGCTGGCAAGAGCGCCAACGGCTGCGGCTTCTGTGACAGCGGCGATGCCGAAAAAGATGCTGCCCAGCACTGCAAATATGAGGACAAAAGGTGGTACGATCGATGTTACAAGGAGAAAAAGCTTCCTTGTCAACGGGATCTGCCTTTCCTCAATGGGCATCGGAGGGCCATCTTCGGGCCGAAGATAACATCTGATGGCGACATAGACGATGTACATCGTGGCCAAGAGAATACCGGGAAGAAAGGCCGCCATGAAGAGTTTTCCCACTGAAAGGCCTGCGATGGGCCCATAGATGACAATCATGATACTGGGAGGAATCAGGATGCCCAGGGTCCCACCTGCGCATATGACACCACAGCTCATTGATTTATCATATTTTTTGGCCAGCATGACCGGAAGAGCCATGAGACCAATGGTCACCTCTGATGCCCCAACGATGCCCGTGGCAGCGGCAAAGATGGCAGCGATGGCAATGGTGCTGATGGCCAGGCCGCCTCTGATTCCCCCCCATAAGAGGTATAGAGCACCGAAAAGTCTTTCGGCCACACCGGACTTATCTATGAAAACACCCATAAATAGAAATAGAGGGACGGCCAGCAGGGTGTAGTTTTTCATCACACCCTCTAAGCGCACAATGAAGAACCCGAATACCTCCGGGCCCATAAATAGGGTCCCGAAGATCATTGCCAGACCACCCAGGATAAAAGCGGTTGGATATCCCAAGAAGATTCCCGCAAGAAGCCCGACTACCATCAATAGAACAATGATTTCAGCACTCATGACGGATCTCCCTTAATGACGACAAGCATGGAGCGGAGAAATTCCGAAAGGCCCTGCAAAAGGAAAAGAAAAATTGCCACCGGTATGACGGTCTTGAAAGGATAGATGATGGGTAGCCACGTTCCCCCCTCTGATCTCTCGCCTATTTCCCAGGATAGAATTACATACGGGATCGATATGTACAGAAGCCCACCCCAAAGCGGAAAGAAAAACAAGACAGTAAAGACCATGTCTACCCAAGCCTTCTTGCGGGGCGAAAAGCCGCTATAGAAAATGTCAATTCTGACGTGCCTCTTTTTCAATAGGCAGTATGCCTCTCCCAGTATAAAATAAGAGCCTCCCAGCATGTAGCTCAGATCAAAAGCCCATATTGTCGGGGAATTAAACACGTATCGTGAAAAAACCTCATAGCCGAGCATAAGCGTGAAAACAAGAACAAGCCATGAGATCGTTTTTCCGCTCCATTCGCTGATGGTATCGATTGTCTTAATTACCATTTTGATTTTTTCCATGATTCCCTCATGTTATGTGCAATGGGATGATCGTCTCAGCACCGATCATGTTTCGCTTTTTATGAAAACATACCAGAATACCCCGTGCTGCGCACGGGGATGAATGGCATCCTTTCAGTTCCCCTCCCTCGGTGGGAGGGGTTAGGGGAGGGGGAAAATGGCAAAGGCTTTTCACCCCCACCTTTGTCCTCCCCCATCAAGGGGGAGGAGATTGTTTTTAAAGAAATTGGGAAGCCCCGCCCTGTGGGCGGGGTAATTCACTAAAGCGATACTTGGTGGCTAAGCCAATCCTTGTTTGAGGGGGCGCTAAAAAGGGCAAGGTGCCTACGCCTTTCGCCTTGCCCTGTTCTGTCGGCTGCTTTCGCCGAACATACCGTGCCTCGGGAGTATCGTTATATCGGCTATTCGTATAGGGGCGTCATCAGTTTTTTGTGGAGACGGACTTTCTCGTGAAATTTTTTCTGAGACTCCCATATTCTTTTAATGAATGGGTCTTTGGCCCCCTTTTGGTCCATGAGAGCATACGCCTTGGCACGAAGAGTCCTCTGGATTTCGGAATCCAAATATTCAATATTTACGCCCTTTTCTTTAAAAAATTCCAAAGCCTCAGTATCCTCAACGAGGCCAATGGTCAAAGACCTCAGGGTAATGGCCATGGCCGCATTTTTAACGATAGCCTTAAGATCTGGAGGTAGTTTTTTCCACGACTTTTTGCTTATTATGATATCCATCATGCTGCTCGGCTGGTGAACACCAGGAACCAGCATGTGGGTGGAAATTTCGTAGAATGCCAGGATCTTGTCGATACCGGGCGTGGCGAACTCCGCAGCATCGATCACGTTTCGCTGGAGGGCCTCGTAAACCTCCCCTCCGGGTAACATTACGACCGATGCGCCTGCATCCGCCAGGATCTCTCCCCAGTAGCCAGAGGTCCGAAACTTCAATCCCTTAAAATCATCCATGGATCGAATCGGCTTATTGGCCCAGGCTAGAACCTCGGGCCAGAGAATGCCCATGGGGAAAGTAGCGCCAAAGCCGAATTTGGCATACATCTCCTCGTACAAGGCCATGCCTTCCCCTTCATACATCCAGGCTAAACGTTCGATGGCTTCCATCCCAAAGACGCAAGACCTAAAAAAGTCGGCAGCCTCTGTTTTGCCGATCCAGTAAGCAGGTGTAGAGGATGCCATATCAATGGTGCCCATCCGAACTGCATCAAAAACCTCAAGGGCTCCGATCAGCTTACCCGCTGGGTAAACCTTGATCTGTAAGCGGCCTCCACTCATGTCGTAGACTTCTTTCGCAAACATGTCACACACCTTTTGATTCAAAATTCCAGCCGGCCAGGATGTAGCCATTTTCCATTTAATTCTCTTGGCGGAAACTGTGGATCCCCACACGGAAACCATAACTATAGTTACCACGAGGGCTACCAATAATTTTGCTCTTTTCATTTTACCCTCCCCATCTTTATAATATTAGCCGTTGATCTCCAGACAAAACCCCAACCGCTGTCCGTCGATCTCATTCCCCCCTTTTCCCCGTACAATCTGCGATTTATTGCCCTACCTATATAGGTTTCTCACTGTATAGTCAATGTCTGGGGTTGACTCAATCTTTTCTTCATGGATTTCCTGCCCATGGAATACATTATGCAAGGAATGAAAAGGGGCACTACGGAACCGCGGCCGCGGTGATCTGGCTTAGTGCTTCGATTCACAAATACAGTGACGTATTTTAATGAGTTAGCCCGGAGCAATTGTCTTCGACCCTGAGCTCCATTCGGCCCGAGCGTTCGGCCGAGCAGTCCGGCCTTGAGCTCACTGCCGAAAGGCTCACGCCGAGGGCAGACCGAGGGGCTCACTCAGCACTAAGTCCTGAGTAAATAAGTTCGGAATCGAACTTATGAATCGAAAGACTTAGGGGATCCTGTGAAGGGGAAAGAGTGTTTTATCGGAATCTATTGCTCCTCTATTGAGCCATGGAAATTGCATCAACCTCAATCTCGAATAGAAGTTCATCGCGGCAGATATCGTTGCGTGCAACTACGACCCGAGGAGCAGGCAGCCCATATTCCTCGCAATATTTTTTGAAAGCCGGAGCATCTTTTGTATGCTTGAAATAGGCATTAGCCCGGGTAACATCTGAATAACTCATTCCCAGGGATTCAAGAATTCTTTCAACTACTTCTAAGGTAACTGCAATCTGAGCATCCAAGTTACCGGCATGAACAGTCTTACCGCCAGGCTCGATACTTGCTGTACCTGAGACAAAAACACGGGTGTGATCAGGCACAGACACTTTGACAGCCCTGCTAAAGGAGCTGCCATAACTGGAAGCAGGGCACTGCAAGGGTGAAGGTACTTCCGTCACAGTGACATTATCTTTCTTTGCCTGCATAGCTATTGCAGAAGCAATAATTGCAGCATGGGCCGGATTATTTCCTCCAATACCGGTACTGGCTGGCAATAACCCATCAAAAAGGCCCTTTTCTCTGTAAAACGTGCTTCTTACAGAATTGAATTCTCTATACCAATCAAGGATGTTTCTATTAAAAAACCATGTTCTCACAATATTTCCCATCCCCATTCCGGCGAGTTTCAGTCCCTTTTCCATATTCTCAAAGGTCTGCCGTGCCTGTTCTTCCTGTGATGTAGAGATATTATTCGGGTGAATATTCCCCAGTATGCAGTATCTAGCAAATTCATCTTCAAACATGCAACCGATAGGATGATCATTATGGTATATTGTTTCGACTGGCACTCCGGAAACAGCATGAATCTGTAACCCCGCAGCTTTTTCACCCAGACGAGTATCACCATCAATGTAAGTAACAGGCCAATTTATCTGGCCGAATTGTCTTTCCATAGAGTTCGTGCACTCGATAAATGCATCGTCAGTACCGAAAAGGTCCATTTTGACAACTTTGGCATCCTGCTCCTGAAGGTTGCGTGCTAATCGATTAATCAAAGGTGATAATTCCCGGTTTGCATTTGGACTTGCCGTAATGAATAGTTCTTTTAAGCCGGATCTCTTTATGCTCATTAGATCAATTCCAGGATCAATATACTCATTTGTTATCGCCCTAGGTGTTTTTTCCATAGCGTTATACTCACCTGCACATTCTTGGTAATATTCAGCCTGCCCTTTATACCTGAACTGTATAAATTTCAACCTCAAAAGACAAATTTTTCCGGCTGGGCCAATTTCCTATTTCGGAAACAGGGCCGGGCCGTGTATGCCGCCTGTCCGGCCCAGGATAAAAGGCTCCTCATGATTCCCGGAGCCAATCACAATGACATTTTTTTGAAGGGCATGAGGGAATACATGGAGGCGGCAAGGCAGTTTGTCGGGAAATTAGGCATACACCGGTAGAGTCCTAGCGATCATCTCTTTAATGCTGAGCAAATGTCTTCTCATAATACCTCCGCTCGTAGTAGGAGTTCGTGTTTTTGTCAAAGACAGCTTCATCTTCATGTATATACCTTTCGCCTTCCCAATTTCCACAGGCAAGAACTGCCGGCTCTCCGAGATGAAACTTCCTCCCGCAGGCAGGGCAACCCTCTGTATTGAGGGCGTTGAGTTTTTCGAGGTCTATGAGTGTCTTGGATCTGCTGCGAGCTTTCATGGAATAATCCTTTCTTTATTTATAACAATTCGCCCTTCGGCAACAGCCCCACCCCCTATTTGGGCTTAACGCGGAGCTCTATTTCATCTCCTATTTTTATCAAGCGGTTTTGTTGCTACGATCAGGTGATGCGAGAGAAGTTTTCGAGCCACCCTCAAGACGTCTGCTGGTGTGACCTTCTCAATGAGGGCAGGATATTTGCTATCATAGTCAGTGCCCAATCCCAGGATCTCGTTTAGGGCAACGCTTGATGCCTGAGCAGCAATTGTCTCAAGACCGAGTTCATGCATGGTTATGCACATATCCTTGGCTCTTCTTAGCGTTTGTTCATCCACCTCCTTGCTTCGAATCAAGGCCGTCTTTTCAAGAATAATCTCGAGCACCGCATCATAGTTGTCAGATGTAGTCTGCACCATCACCCCGAAATACCCTCCGTCCATGCCAAAGGCGGGATAGGCATGGACATAATAGACAAGGCTCCTGTCCCCTCCCCTGAGTGCATCGTGAAGCCAACCACTTGGGTATCCTATGCCAGAGATAACGGCATCAAGCACATCCACAACGGGTGAGCCTTTGTCCCTAATGGTCAACCCATTATATCCTACAAGAATAGCGGCGGATGTCTTATTGTTGTACGCCACAAATGTCTTGTCCTGTACAATATTCTGCGTTTCGATTTCTAGAACCGGCCCTTGTAGAATACCCGGTCCAAAATCCTTAAAGGCGTTTTCAACCTTTGTAACTACGCTTTCTAGATCTATATCGCCGAATATGGCTAAAACCGAATTGTTTGGGAGCATGATCGATTCATACAAGGATCTGATATCCTTGCCAGAAAAGCCCTGAACTGCTTTAACCGTTCCTATAACATCATTTCTGTAAGGGTGTTTGTGGTAATAATGCCTCTTAAAGAGCCTGGTAATCTCCGTTGTCCATTGTTCATCGAGTCTCCGGATAGCCAGCAGGGTATCTTGCCGCTGTTTTTCTATTTCGCCCTCTGGAAAGGTTGGGTTTTGCACCACGTCGGCAAGTAAATCCAGGCCGGTGTCGAAGTGTGCCTTTAGCGCTGAGACCGAGATGCTCACTACATTGTTACCGGAACCCGATCCGATGGATCCACCTAGATCTTCAACGGTCCTGGCAATCTCAATCTTGGATCGGCTCTTTGTTCCCTTGGTCAAAAGGGATGCCATGAAATGAGAAAGCCCCGGTTTATCAGGAGGTTCAAATCGAAGTCCTCCTTTTGCAAAAAACTGAAAGGTGACAATAGGGATGGAAGGACTTCTTTTTAGAAGCAGCGTCATCTGATTCGGGAGTATGATCTTTTCAATCTTTGCCTGCATGGGGCAAGGTGAAACAAGGGGCTTTCGGGTTTCAGGTCCTGCTTGAGGCGGTTTTATCACTGCAAGGGTCATCGCCTCTTTTTTGAAATATTTTTGAGCCACCCGTCTTATGTCTTCAGGCGTAACAGCCTTAATCCTGGAAACGTACGTTTCGCTAAAGTAGGGATCCCCTGTAGCCACCCAATCCATGGTGAGCTGTCTGGCGTGGCTTTGCATAGATTCCTGTGAAAAGATATAATCGGCCGCAACCTTGTTCTTTGCCCTTTTTAACTCATCTCCGCTTACCAGGTTTTCTCTGACGTCTGACAGTTCCTCCCAGGCTGCGTCAATCGCATTGGATAGGTTCTCATAGGGAAGATCCAAACTAATCAAAAACTGACCTTGTATAAAGGTAGGGGTCCAGCTCCCCGCGTCGATTGAAAGGACCAGACCCTTTTGATCCCGTACTTTTCTATAAAGACGAGAGGTCCTGCCGTCACCCATGATAATAGCCAATACATCAAGGGCGTAAAGGTCCGGGTGTGTTAGCGTAATGGTTCGAAAACCAATTTGTGCCTGCGCAAGCCTTGCCATGGGCAGGCTCTTTTCCACTCTGCGAGAGCTGAGCTGGGGAGGTTCCTCTGGAAGAACATAGGGAGGATTTCCAGTTCTTTTGACTCCGCCCGCCAGATCGATGATGGTTTTCAGTGCCTCTTCCCTGCTAACGTCTCCTGCCACTGATACGACCATGTTCTCAGGTGTATACCACCGGCGATAATGGGATATCAGGTCATCTTTGTCCATTCTGAGAAATATGTCCTTTTCGCCAAGAATTGGGTACTGTATGGGATGTATGTGGTATGCAGTCTTTATGAACAGAGACCACAGCTGCCTGGAAGGGCTGTTTTCCCCCATCTGAAATTCCTGGATGATGACAGGCTTTTCCCTTTGGTACTCTGTTTCGTTAAATTGACAGTCGGTCACATAGGCTATAAGAAGGTCCATTGCATCCCTGTAATGTGCACTGGTGGTATTAATAAAATATACTGTATGTTCGTAGCCCGTATAGGCGTTTGTTGCCCCACCTATGGCCTGGACCCTCTCCTTGATGTCTGACTCTGTAAGCGTGGAAGTAGTACCACCTGAGACAACGTGTTCCAGATAATGAGAGAGTCCTCCTCCCATCCTGATACCCTCGTAGATTGATCCAGTCTTGATCAATACCTGACAGGAGACTACTTCTGACGCGTGGGACTCCCTGATCAATACGGTCATTCCATTTTTCAGGACAACGAACAGGTCATTTTCCTTCGAGGGGATTATCCTGTCGATCCACTGGCTTTCAAAAACCTCTGTCCCTGTTTCTGCATGTAAGGAAACAGGGAGATAGTAAAGAGTGCAAACCAGCAGGGTTAGGACAAGGAGGCCGAGTTTCTTTGTGAAGTATTTTAGGGAAGTATTCATATCTGTCATAAACCCCAGATGAGCATCAGTTAAAGGCACACAAAACTTCTGTCTACTAACATCTATACTCTATCAAAGAACGCAAAAACTCTAAAGCATTATTTCGCTAGAGAAGAATTCCAATTGAATTTAATACTTGATCTAAATTGGAGTTGATCCTATCCTCCAAAGGCAGATCTTCGACATTCCGTGTGAATGGCATAACTCGATTGTCATCAAAAGGCACAAAATTCCAAAGGGTTGTGTAAGTTTTGAGACGTTCAATTATGGAGTGCAGCATGACAAGGAAATTAAGCCTGGCCCTTTTGTTACCTTTGCTTCTTTTTATTGGCCTGTGCGCAAGCGCAGAGGCCCAAGGCGCTCGGGCTGTGGTGAAGGGCAGTTTCAATTATATGCGGGGTAAGACCTCCGTCTGCACGTTGGACATGACCATTCATCGTCCTGATTGGGAGCGGACTATCACTATCAAGGCCTGGACCAAAGGGCAGAATGACAGCATTTTTTGGATGATCGCCCCTCCAAAGGATAAGGGCAACGGCACCCTCAAGAAAAAGCGAGAGATGTGGATGTATAATCCCAAGGTCAACCGTGTAATCAAGATTCCACCCTCGATGATGTCCCAGGCCTGGATGGGGTCGGATTTCTCCAATGATGATCTGTCCAAGACTGAGAGCCTGATCGATGATTATTCCCATGAGATTATTGGCACTGAGATCCATGAGGGGAAAAAGGTATACCTCATACAGTCCATGCCCAAACCAGAAGCGCCGGTGGTATGGGGCATGCAAAGGCTCAAGATTCGGGAGGATCACATCTTCTTAGTACAGGAATTCTATGATGAGGACCTTAAGCTGGTCAAGGCCTTGACTACCCTCCAGATCCAAATGCTCGGCGGCAAACTGTTTCCCAGGGTTTGGAAAATGCAAAAGGCCGATGTGAAGGATGAATATACCCTGCTGGAATATAAGGAACTTACTTTTGATCAAGACCAGCCGGACAGGCTATTCACGCTGTCCTCTCTAAAGACTCCCAGAAGGTAGACATGTCCATAGATATCAAGATGGCCTGGCGGAATATCTGGCGAAATCCTAGGCGAACTATTTTAACCATCTCAGCGATCGCATTTGCCAGCATACTCTTGGTCTTTATGTTGTCGTTTCAGTTAGGTTCCTATGGGGCCATGATAAATGCCTCAGTTCGGATACATACCGGGCACCTGCAGGTCCAGGCCAAAGGGTATCAGAATAAAAAGAGCATGCGATTAGTTGTTCCAGATCCGGTTGCAGTAGGGGGTATATTGGATAAGGTTCCCGAGGTAGATGCCTATACCTTTCGGGCCAATGCCTTCTCTCTGGCTTCTTCCAATGAACGAACCTACGGAATCATGGTAATTGGGATTGACCCGGTAAGGGAAGCAGGGGTGTCAGCCCTTAAAAAGTTGATACGCCGGGGGAGCTATCTGGCCGAAGGCGACACGAATCAAGCCCTTGTGGGAGAGCTTTTGGCAAAGAACCTGCGAGTTGGCCTCGGTGATGAGTTGACTATACTGGGGCAAGGGCGTGATGGCTCCATTGCTGCCACTGTGGTCAAAGTAAAGGGGATTTACAGCTCTGGCATGGACGAGTTTGATCGGTCATCTATCCATATCCCACTTAAGATCTTTCAAGATGTGTATTCCATGCGTGGCGCCGTCCACGAGGTGGTAGCGATTGGCACATCCTTAAGGGATGTCTCTGAGATGAAAAATGCTGCACGGGCGGGCCTAAGAAAGCTGGACCAGAAACACCCATTGGTAGCCCTGGATTGGGATGAGATCATGCCAGGCCTTCTCCAGGCCATTGAAATGGACTTGGTGAGTGGAATTATTTTCTGTTCATTCTGATCTTGGTGGTGGCATTCAGTATTTTGAACACCTTCCTTATGGCTATCTTCGAGCGGACCAGAGAGTTCGGTGTCCTTATGGCCATTGGAACTACTCCGCGGCGATTGACCAAGTTGCTCCTGATTGAATCTACTGCCATGACTGTGATTGGCATTGTTATAGGCATCATTGCTGGCTGCCTCCTGACCTGGTATTTTCAGGTTCATGGGTTAGATCTTGGGGGTATATCCGAGTTGATGAGCCAGTATGGTATCAGTGGGCGGATGTACCCCCAGCTTTCACTAATTACCGCCTTAAGCGGACCAGGGGCAGTGCTTGTCATTACATTTTTAGCAGCCCTATATCCGGCCTTTAAGGTCCGGCGTCTCCGCCCGGTGGAAGCGATGAGAGCGGTGTAGGGACCAATGATGATTGACCATTGAAGATTGAAGATTTTCTTAAATCGTCAATCGAAAATTGTCAATTATCTGGTAGGAATTTTTCGATGTATTTTCAATTAGGGTGGCGAAACATCTGGCGAAACCCCAGGCGGACGACCGTCATCATGCTCGCTGTCATTATTGGTGTTTGGAGCATGATCTTTTTAGGGGCACTGATGCGGGGGATGCTCGCGGATATGGTAGAAAACGGTATTGCAACCCTCACCGGCCATATCCAGGTTCACCATAGAGGCTATCGAGATGACCCGGTTATTGAAAACAGCATGACCGATCTGAAGGTGGTGCAAACCACCCTTAAGAAGATCCTTCCGCCCGGTGCCTTGTGGACCTTCAGGGTTCGGGTCAACGCCATTGCAAGCAACGCTCGACATTCAGGTGGTGTGACCTTAGTGGGTATTGACCCAGCACGGGAGGCCAAGGTTTCATTCATTGGCCATGCAGTCACCCAAGGACATTACCTTGGAGCCGATGACAAATACGGGATTGTAGTTGGTAAGGCATTAGTTGACAAGTTTGAGACAAAATTGGGCCGTAAGCTGGTTCTCATGTGCCAGGATACAAGCGGGGAAATCGCCTCACGGGCCTTCCGCATTGTGGGTATCTTCAGGGCTGAAATGCAGGCAACAGAGAAGCAATTCGCGTTTGTCACCATGTCTGCGGCGCAGCATATGCTCAAGTTGAAAAAGGGTATTTCTGAAGTTTCAATCAGCCTGCAAGATCAAAGGGAAACCACCCGAGTTACAACTGCCTTAACGGCGGAGTTGCCCTCTACTTATGAGGTTCATTCATGGCGAGAATTGCTCCCATTGCTCACCGCATACTTAAGGATATTTGATGGATTTATGTGGCTATGGTACTTGGTGGTTTTCATTGCCATGGGATTTGGCATTGTCAATACTATGCTAATGGCTGTGTTCGAGCGGATCCGAGAATTCGGTCTGCTCAAGGCGCTTGGCATGAAGCCATGGTGGATCATTAAGGAGGTACTCACAGAATCATTTTTTCTCCTGGTTTTGGGCATGGCCATCGGGAACAGCCTTGGTTTCTTGAGTGTTCTCGCTTTCTCTGGAAGTGGCATCGACCTTTCTGCCTTCGCGGCAGGTGCGGAATTCTTTGGTATGCCTCGGGTGATATACCCGGTCATCTCAGGCAAGGATGTGACCACGGCCAATCTGGTGGTATTTATCCTGGGTCTTTTGGTGAGCCTTTATCCGGCTGTCAAAGCGGCCAGGTTCACTCCGGTAGAGGCGTTAGCACATACATGATCTGGGTAATACTGAATGCAAAAATTCGTGGTCTTCAAGGATTCTCAAGAAGGCGTGATAGAAGGGCGCCTTAATTCCGAGGGTTAAGTATTTGAAGTCCGAATATCGAAATGCGAAACTCGAAACAATCTTTGAATTTTCAAAATTCAAATGACCGAAACAGATGATAGGCAATTTGATTTAGAATAGTCAAATCTTCGCTTGTTTTGAACATTTGGAAATTTGTATTTTGGGTTTGTTTCGGATTTCGGATTTCGAGTTTAGAATTTTTTATACAGATATATAACGATTCGTCGTGCTCGAATTCATAAGGCATGTTTTTGCATAAGTATAGGGGATAGAATATGAACATAGTGGAATGCATTGATGTCAAAAAGACTTACCGACAGGGCGAGGTGGAAGTTAACGCGCTTAATGGCGTCAGCCTGTCCATAGAAAAGGGGGCCTTTGTTGCCCTGGCCGGGCCCTCGGGGTCGGGCAAGACGACCATGCTCAATATCATCGGTGGTCTGGACTTAGCTGATTCCGGGCGTACCATGGTGGACGGAAACGCCCTGGAGGAAATGACCCCGTCGGAGCTGGCTAGCTTACGCCTGCAAAAGATCGGGTTTGTATTCCAGGCCTATAACCTTATTCCAGTCCTATCCGCATTAGAAAACGTGGAATTCGTCATGCTCCTCCAGGGCGTGCCGTCGGCTGAGCGATGGGAGCTGGCCAAGGCTATATTGGACGATGTGGGTTTAGCGGGCAAATACGATCGGCGTCCAGCGGAGCTATCTGGCGGGGAACAGCAGCGAGTGGCAGTTGCCCGGGCCATCGTGTCCAATCCGTCCATTGTGTTGGCGGATGAGCCCACAGCCAACCTGGATTCCAAGACGGGAAAAAGTCTGCTGGAAATGATGAGGCAAATGAACGTGAAGAAAGAAGTCACCTTTATCTTCTCCACCCACGATAAGATGGTCATGGACTATGCGCGCCGGCTCGTCCTCATTAGGGATGGCGTCGTAGCAGATGATCAGGTTCGTGATCGTTAATTGTCAGTGGTCCGTTGTCAGTTGAAAGCAATCGCTAAACATACGGGATTCAATGTATTCATCTTAATGCAACGGACTACGAACAACCAACAACTAACATAGCAGAAAATAGAAAGAACGCAGAAAACATAGTCTCCGCTCAACAAAAGGGAGCATGATTACAGATTGTTCCAAGAAAGCCTTCATACTTGTTGCATTTCTGTTCTTAATGATTTCTTCAGTCCACGCTGGCCCGGTTACCCCGGGGCCATCATTGGATTCCCCAAATAAGTTGGCATCTGCTACTCGCAAGAACCAGTCTACACCTACTGGACCCTGGTATAGAAAGGTGGATGGGGAGTGGGGCGGGCATGTCAAGGTCCGGGGCGCCGTATCATGGCCTGATGACGAATCATTTTTCCAACTCGTGGGTACTGATCCCTATTACGATGGTAACACTGAGGTTCGACTCAAGAACAGGCTTTTTTTTGAAGAGTGGGGGATTTTCGAAACTCATTATGAAGTCATCCTTTCAGGTGGAGATACCCGGCGTAAGGTGAAAACCTTGGAGCGGCTTTACCCGGATCTTTTCAAGGCCACTTCTACGGTCACCCAACCCCTGGAAGACGAGCGGCGCTTTATGGACTTAACCAAGACTATTGATGAGGATGACAACCATATCCTCTACCACCGCTTAGACCGGTTTTCCCTGACCTTGCTGCCGAAATGGGGTGCTGTCCACATCGGCCGGCAGGCGGTCACCTGGGGAAACGGCCTGCTGTTCAACCCCATGGACCTGTTTAATCCCTTTTCGCCGGCGGATATCGAGCGGGACTACAAGATCGGGGACGATATGGTGTCCACGCAATTTTCCATGAGTAAAATAGGTGATTTCCAGGCGCTGTATGTACCGAGGCGGGACCCGACAAATGGAGATGTTAAGTGGGACCAATCCTCTCTGGCTGGAAAGCTGCACCTTGCCCGGGGCACTACTGAGTTTGATATCATGGCTGCCGAACACTACAATGACACCGTGGTCGGCCTTGGCAGCACCGGATATTGGGGGGATGCGGCCTGGCGCTTGGACGTGACATGGACGTTTCTGGAAGATGAGGGGATGGACGGGTACCTTTCCCTCGTGGCCAATATGGATTACTCCTGGGCGTGGTGGAAAAAGAACTTCTACGGATTCCTAGAGTTCTATTTTAACGGCCTGTGTGATGACCACTATGGAGACACATTTACCGATAAGGAGATTTCCGAACGTCTTGAACGGGGAGAGCTATATACTTTGGGCCGGACCTATTTGGGAGGCCACATCAGGGTGGAATTACACCCTTTGTTCAATGTGTATTTGACGATGATCAACAACCTGGCTGACCCCTCGGGAATGCTTCTACCCCGGGCTGTGTGGGATGTGGCCAAAGACGTCCAGATAACTCTGGGTGGTAATATTTGCTATGGCAGAAGAAGCACGGAATATGGTGGATTCAGGATACCGGGCACCAATTTCCTCAATAAGGCTCCGGATGCCGTATTCCTTTGGCTAACATATTTCTATTAAGGCCGCTGTATCAAAACAGGTGAAGGTCCGCAGGAGAAAGTAAGCTTGAAATTAGGTTTAGGCCTTGATCTTGGCTTTGCGATTGTGATACTATTCAATAGCTATGGCGTTTTGCCAGACCGATACCAACGTCGTTTATGGAGTATCTTATGTGTACAGTGCCCTTACTTTCCCGGCTGACCGCTTTTCTCTTGGCCTTTAGTTTCCTGATGGTGCTCGTTCCGTTACGCACGCTCTCTGCTCAGGAGACCAGCTATCCGGTGTTTGATGACTTTCCCATTCCGGAATCCGTAGTTCTTTGCGGTGAGGCAATGCCCCTTGAAAACCGTCAGGTTTGGGAAATGCTGGATCGAGAATTTACTATAGCTGTCTGGGACCGGGCGCAGGTCTTTATGTGGCTTAAGAGGGCGGGACGGTATTTCCCATATATTGAAGAGAAGCTGGCTGAGGCGGGCCTGCCTGAAGACCTGAAATATCTTGCCGTGGCTGAGAGTGCTCTTCTGATCCAGGTCCGATCCAGAAGGGGGGCCGTCGGGCCGTGGCAATTTATGGCGCATACTGCTCGACAAAATGGCCTTCGCAAGGACAGCATACTGGATGAACGGTTTGATTTTGAGCAGTCAACTGAGGCAGCCATTAAGTATGTTAAGCGGCTTAAGGGTGTCTTCGGAACCTGGACTCTGGCGCTGGCCGCGTACAATTATGGCCGAGCCCGCCTGAAGAAAGAGATAAGGGAGCAGAAAGTGGCAGACTTTTACAGGCTCAACTTACCTCTAGAAACCGAGCGATTTATCTTCCGCATTGCAGCTATCAAAACCATCATGGAGGATCCGGAGCGCTATGGATACAGCCTGACACGGGAAAGGATCTACAGACCTGTCGAGTGTGATACAGTGCCGGTCAGAGTCAGTACCCCGCTCCACATGAGGGATGTGGCGTGTGCCCTGGACACGGATTTCAAGGTTCTCAAGGAGCTCAACCCTCATATCTCTGGCTACCATCTGCCCGCAGGGCGCTACACGATCAAGGTTCCACCGGGGCTGGGATCCAGGGTGGCCACTCTTTTAGGACAGCTCACACCCGCCCCCTCCAGCCGCATGGAAAGGGTTTCCGATGGTTATTATGTGGTTCAACCGGGCGATACCTTAAGCCATATTGCCGTGCGAACAGGAATCTCTCTAGCCACACTGAAGAGCCTTAACGGCATTCATGGTTCCCTGATCACGGTGGGGCAAAAGATTCGGCTGAGCCCATAAAAGTCAACGCGATCAGTCGATTCCATTTTGAGAATTGGGCTTTGAGACAGTCGTAAAAACAGCTACCTTTTCAAATCCTCAACGAGCTCTTTTATGATAGTAATGACATTGCCACCTCTTTCGCGGGCAATACGATGTGCGTCATTAACGATCTTGCCTGCTTGGCGTTGAAGTTCTGAAAGGGCAGGCACGGCAAGGTTCATTTTCTGATATTTCCATACCAAGATACGGATCACCAGGTGCTCTTCCTGGCGTCTGATGAATCCCATCGCGCTATTCTCCTGCACGGATGCTTCAAACACTTTATCCCGTCCGGCAAATGGACTGAGACGCTTCCTTAGATGGGTGTTTTCTGATTGCTTCCTTGCTTAATCCACATCCATGACCCAGATATCGAAGTTGCCCATACGGTCGGAGTCAAAGGCAACCTTCTTTCCATCGGGGCTCCAGGAAGGAAACATATCCCAGGCCAGGTTGTCCGTGAGCTGCCTCAGGCCGCTTCCATCCGCATTCATCAGGAAGATTTCAGGATTCCCCGTCCTCCAGGACCAGAACAGGATATGGCTTCCATCCGGACTCCAACGAGAGGACATCTCATTCACCGGTGAGGGAGCCAGGTCTTTCTTCGCGCTGCCATCCGGGTTCATATGTGTGAGCTCATAGCTTCCCTTGATGGGGTAGTCGCCTCCCAGCCATCTGCCAAAGAGGATCTTGGTGCCATCCGGTTTCCACCGCGGCACCACACTGGCACAGGTCTCGGGCGAGAGATGCCTCCTTTCCAGGGTCTCTATATCAACGGTCCAGATCTCCATTCTTCCGGTTGCCTTCGATATCCAGGCAACCTTCTTGCCATCCGGGCTCCAGTGAGGCGTCCAATCCCAGGCATCGCTGGTGCTCAGACGTTTGACACTGGACCCATCGGCATCCATCATGTAGATGTCGCCGTTGCCGGTACGCTCGGAGACAAAGGCAATCCTCTTCCCATCCGGGCTCCATTGCCCATCTCCATCCAAGGCGGGATCATCGGTGAGCCTCCTTTTGTTACCCCCATCCGCATCCATCACCCACACATCCTGATTTCCACCCTTGAAGGCCCAGTAGAGGATATGGCTTCCATCCGGGCTCCACGCCGGCCAGCCCGCCTCCTCATCACTGCCGGTGAGCTGGCGCTTGTTAGTCCCATCCGCATCCATCACCCAGATGCTCCAGTACCCGTTCGCATCGGAATTGTAGGCAATCCTCTTCCCATCCGGGCTCCAGACTGCGCCCACCTCCCGTGCCTGGGAATCAGTGAGACGCCTGAGGGGGCTACGAGGGGGATCCACCATGGAGGCATCCACCTGCATCAGAACCACATCCCAGTGACCTCTGATCGTCGAGGAGAACATGACCCACTTTCCATCCGGGCTCCAGTAGGGGCCCAGCTCAGCCGCGGGATGGGTGGTCAGACGAACTGAATTGCTCCCATCGGGATTCATTGCCCAGAGATCCCAGTTGTCCGAACTGTTGCGGGAAAAGATGATCTTCTCTCCATTCCAGCCCCAGTGTGGAGAAATATCCTCACCAGGATCATGGGTCAGCGCCTTCTGGCCGGAACCATCCGGGTTCATGACAAAAATATCCCTGTTGCCCGAGCGGTCGGACACAAAGACGACCTTGTCCCCCTTGGGGCTGAAGACGGGATTTTCATCCTTGCCTGGGTTGCGGGTCAATTGCGTCAATTTGCGTGTCGAGACATCCATCAACCAGATCTCGTCATTACCGCTCCGGCTGGACTGGAAGACGATCTTCTTCTCGTCAGGCGACCATTTGGGCATGGTGTCCTCGCCAGGATCACTTGTCACCCGGGTCAGCTTCCTGGAGGCGATATCCATCATCCAGATGTCGTTATTTCCCGTGCGATCGGACTGAAACAGAACGGCCTTGCCATCCGGGCCCCAATCCGGTGCCATATCAATGGCAGAGCCGGAGATCAGGGGGCCCCTATTCTTGCCGTCTGCATCCACCACCCAGATATCCCAATCTTCCTTGAAGAGATTGATGGAATAGGCAACGCGCTTTCCGTCCGGGCTCCACCCCCCGCCTATCTCACTGATTGGACTTGAGAGGGTTGTCAGCAGCCGCAGGCCGCCTGGAGGTGTCGTTTGAATCGAGGAAAGGGGTTCTTCTCCTGGCTTTTCCGGCTTCCGAGGTGCAGTTGGATAAGGAATGTGAAGACACTTCCCGCAGACAGGGCCCTTATCGGTATCGATGATCTGCCGACGATTTGGGAGCAACACAGGTATTGCACCCACCTCGAGGATGGCTTCCCCTTTAGCCGCAAGCAATTTGTCTCGCACCTCGCCCAGATAGGCTCCAGATTCCAGAGGGCTGAGGGCAAGAGAGCCAAGAATGAGGATAAGGATGAAAGCATAATGCTGGGTTTTCATGATAGGGCTCCTTTAGGAGTCTGAATTGGGAAAACGTCCGCCGGGTTCCTTACTGAATCCTTTTGCATTTTTACTATTGCCCCCGGGTAGTGTCAAGGATTTGTACTAGTTTTCCTTAGGTCGTCTCTTCAGGGAAGGGCAGGTTTACGCCTCCCAAAGACCCCGGCTGGACTGAACTGCTATATCTTGCCAAGCTGTTCTACTTGACGCACAAGCGACTTAGTCCTATACTACCTTAACCAAAAAGCCAATGCTCATCACTTCATCCGGGAGTTGGGCCTGGCAATTGAGATGAGGTTGAAGGCCCGAACCGGGTCACGCGTAAGCAAGGACGGGAGCAATGGACATCGAATACCTAAGGGACTTGCTCAAGCAGGTCCAAAGTGGCCGGATGAATCCGGAGGATGCCATCCAGGAGCTCAAAAAGCTCCCTTTCCAGGATCTGGGCTATGCCAAGATTGACAGCCACCGCTCCATCCGAAAAGGTGTTGCCGAGGTCATTTTTTGCCAGGGAAAGACCATTGAGCAGATTCAGGGAATCGTCAAGACCATGTCCCAAGATCACTCCAACATCCTTGCTACCCGTGCCAGCCGCGAGGTATTCGAGGGCATCCAGAAGCTGACAGATGAGTGCCACTACTTTGATAAGGCCCGAATTGTCGTGGTCAATCCCCGGTCAGTTGAAAAGGTGGGCAATATCGCCGTGGTCAGTGCTGGCACCTCTGATATCCCCGTTGCCGAAGAGGCAGCTGTTACCGCGGAGGTGCTCGGAAATCGCCTCACCAGGATCTATGATGTTGGAGTGGCTGGAATTCACCGCCTCCTGGATGCCAGGGAGGATCTGTTCCAAGCCAATGTGGCCATAGTTGTCGCTGGTATGGAAGGGGCCCTGGCCAGTGTGGTGGGAGGGCTGGTGGCCTGTCCGGTCATTGGTGTTCCTACCAGCA
>Ga0114920_10000394_pt1 | contig 19053 bp, 28 predicted proteins | sample ChitaG_FD_88683 | JGI IMG/M metagenome (GOLD analysis project Ga0114920, IMG submission 88683) | Deep subsurface microbial communities from South Pacific Ocean to uncover new lineages of life (NeLLi) - Chile_00310 metaG | ecosystem: Environmental > Aquatic > Marine > Oceanic > Sediment ...
CTCGCCTTCATATGCGGGTGACAGAGAGTCCGACAGGGCGATATCATATTCGGGGGCCGGAGCCCAGAAGAGAACATCCTCGCCGTCCCTGTTCTTCAGAATAGACAGCTTGCCCTGGTTGAGATGTATGACGACGTAGTTGAGAGTGTCGTCCGTCAGCGTGTCGATATCGAACGCGACGAGGAACAGAAGCGAACGCCCGTAGAGGGCGAACCGGGGGGCATCCGCAATCAAGTGAGATACCGTGTCCACGGTTCCCCCGTACAATTTGATAACGATATCCTCCACGGAGGGGCCCTTTATCACCGAGTCGACAGCGATATTGACATAGGTGAATATGTGGTCCATGCTGGCATTCCACTCGGAATTCATCGCGATCGTTTCCCCGGTGACAATCAGGTCGGAGTAGGTCACGAGTTCCCTCAGCGTAAGTAGATAAGGGCTCTGACGATCCTGCGCGCCGGCTGATGAAGACAAGACCGTCAGACTGATAACTCCTGTGAGCACTATTATCACGAATCTCATCATACTATTATCTCCTATGCTTCTGTATTTCTGAAACGCCATGATTCTGATCAGCGAATGGTTTATAGGCTGTCCATCTTGGCAAGATAGCTCTGTGTCCCCTGTGGGATCGCAATACAGAAGGTTTTTCAGGTCATCGCGGTAACGTTCGGAGAGTGCTCGATGTGAGTATCGTACCATTGGCAATACCAAGTGGGTTTGCCTAAGACCTCAAATATATTACCGAACGTCAGACGGGTTGTCAAGCGGATAATGGCATCGGTATCCTCATCCAGCGGGCAGGTTTTCCTTTTGTTGGAATGCTTCAGCAGGCCGTTTGAGTCCATGCCGAGGGCGACCTCCCACCCAGAAGTTTCAATCCACGCCCCCGCGTGGGGGGCGACATGATGACTCTACATCAATCACTGACCCGCCCGGTGTTTCAATCCACGCCCCCGCGTGGGGGGCGACTCAATCTCCTTGATTATGCGGTTATGGTTCATCTGTTTCAATCCACGCCCCCGCGTGGGGGGCGACAGGGAGAACTGACTAAGCTGGGACGTAGTGAACTCGTTTCAATCCACGCCCCCGCGTGGGGGGCGACTGACCAACAAAAGGTGAATTAGCAACCTTGCCAATGTTTCAATCCACGCCCCCGCGTGGGGGGCGACTTTTTTCAACTTCTTGTGCCACAACAGGTTGCAGTTTCAATCCACGCCCCCGCGTGGGGGGCGACCTCAATTGTTTCCCAGTCGGTATCGACTACGCTTGAGTTTCAATCCACGCCCCCGCGTGGGGGGCGACCTCCTAATCTTGGCATGACACGACCTCCTGTTACAGTTTCAATCCACGCCCCCGCGTGGGGGGCGACAAACGTACATCTGATCTGTGCATTATCCGAAGGCAGTTTCAATCCACGCCCCCGCGTGGGGGGCGACTCAATCTCCTTGATTATGCGGTTATGGTTCATCTGTTTCAATCCACGCCCCCGCGTGGGGGGCGACTGAAATAATCTCGCCTACTGCTTAACAACGCATTTGTTTCAATCCACGCCCCCGCGTGGGGGGCGACTCTGTACGTCTATAATAACGGCATTCTACGCCAGTTTCAATCCACGCCCCCGCGTGGGGGGCGACTGATAATTAGCATGGCATTGCCAGCGCAACAACTGTTTCAATCCACGCCCCCGCGTGGGGGGCGACAGCAGGAATACTAACTCGCAGTCCTGCAATACGTAACAGAAGGTGTTCCGCGAACCAATCTGTTTGACTCTGCGACAACGGTCAGTGCGACAAACGCGTCACGGCTTGTTCCTTGCATCCCAAAGGATTCCGCGTATCGCGAAGTACCGGAGAATCCGTGGATGCTCAAGGTTCGCGCATGATCGCCTTTAGACAATAAGCGGGCCTTCTGGATCATAGGATTCCTTCGTTCCTGCATGCTCCACCCTCCGTTTCCAGTTCTTTCCCAGGAAGTAGAAACGCAAGCTGTCTTCACTCGTATTGATCTCCTTGAGCAGTCGATGCCGGAAGCTGGCCCACTGCGCAGGGTCTACCAGACACTCGAATACCGAATTCTGCACACGTTGACCGAAGTCCTCGCAGAGTTTAGCAACACGGCGTAGGCGCCTTTTCCCTTCTCCTGACTCCGTACTGACATCATACGTCACCAGCACCATCATACAGGCCTCCCTTGCTCAAGCAACATCCTATTTCCAAAAGAAAGGAGGGTACCCATCGATATCTCCGCGCAGGTAGCGGGCCATAAGCATAGCCTGCACGTGTGGCAGTAGTCCGACCGCCACTTTCTCGCCCAGGAACGGATGTTGTATTTCCTCCTGTTTCCTTTTCTGGTATGCAACCAGTACTGTCTTGCGAGCCTTCTCGTTCATCATGACGGCACCGGTTTCTGATTTCCGGAACTCGCTCCCGCTGATCTGCCTCCGGTTCACAAGTGACAGCGCCAGCCTATCGGCAAGAAAGGAGCGGAACTCTTCCATCAGGTCGAGCGCCAACCCCGGTCGCCCGGGCCGATCCCGGTGCAGGTATCCAACCGCTGGGTCGAGTCCAACTGCCTCAAGCGCCGAAGAGACATCATGAACAAGCAACGTATAGAAGAAGGAGAGTAATGCGTTCATGTTGTCCAGCGGTGGACGGCGGCTGCGACCTCTGAAACGGAATTCCTCCTTCTGCGCTGTTATGAGGTAGTCGAAGACAGCGAAATAGGTTTTTGCCGCCTCGCCTTCTCTTCCACGTACGGTCTCAAGCCCAGCCGGTTCGCGCAAATCATTCAGCAGGCGCACCATATGGGAGGCCGCTTCTTTCAACGCCTGCTTGCCTTCTCCTTCGGTTCGCTCTCGGGCGGCGCGTAGAAGCACTGTCCGACTGTTGGCGATCTTCGCAAGCACTACCGCGCGTGCCAGGCTTGTCGAGCATGTCATATCGTCGGCTCGTCGATACTGCTCTCGCCGGAGAAGCACATTGCCGGAGACGGGTCCCTGCACCCGAGCAAGAAATCTCCCGTACTCGCTCAGGAACGAAACCGTCACATTGTGTTGCCCACAGAGTCCCAGAAGAGGCGGGCTGCACATGACCTGTCCAAAGCAGACAATTCCGTCGAGAGTATGAATCGGCACCCTGAGCTTCTTTTCCCCCTCCACTGTGATGGCGACGGTCTCACGTTCGCGGCTCAGGTATGCCCCTGCTGACGTGACATACAGGGTATTGAGAAGATGTTTCATGCTATGTCATTCCTTCATCTTCGGCGATTTCCTGAACAGTCTTTTGCAGATACAGTTCGACCCTTCGCCGGGAGGCCGTGACCTTGGGTAGACAGAAAGACAGCAGGGAGCAGCTCCTGCACTTTTTCTCGTACCTGGCCGAAGGAGTTCTTGCGGCAGAGGTGAGTTCGTGCAGCCGGGCGGCCAGTTTTTCTGTTTCGTCCCGGAGTGCTCTATCAAGGGGAACGTCGTACCGCCTCCGAGGCTGTCCGTAGAATATGGCGCCCGACAGAACCGCCACTTGCAACATTTCCTCAAGACAGAGCGCCTGAGCGCAAAGCTGCACCTTATCGCAGTGGTCGGGCTTTGGCCGGCCTCGCTTGTATTCCACGGGAAACGGACGCCAAAGGCCGGCAACGCCCTCAAGCTGGATGCCGCTTGACGTTTGGTCATCGTCGCCGGGTTCCTCATCGGCAAGCGGCAGGCGATGAAACTCCACGACGTCCGCTCTTCCTGTCAGTCCGAGTCGCAACGATTGCAGCCGCAGGCCTCGAGCGATTCTTACGTCTCCCCGAACCTCCGTTTCTGCTTCGTCTGCCCGCTCGTGCAACTGGCGGCCTTCTACAGTGAGCGGGTTCTCAGCCCAGATATTCTCCAGGTACATGAGTCCCCACTGGCGCTCGCAGAAGGCGAGGTGTTGGAACGCCGAAACCAGCAGCAGATCATCCTCGTTGTACATAAGCGTCCTCACGTTGGCTCATATAAGTCACTGGTTATCTCAGAGTTATGTGCGCGGCTTCTTTGGGGGGTTCGTCCCAGTGCACAGCAACTCTGCCATCAGCGCCCGTGACTATGAAGCCGGCTTTGACACCCTTCGGCAACCGATCGCGGCTAAAAACGATCTCGTAGTCCGCAAAAGATCTGGGTGCGTCAACAACGTCACGTTTCTTTACCTCCACAAGATCAAAGAGCTTATGCGCCGGGGCACAGCCAAGCTTAGCCTGCTGGGAAGACCAGCTTGAATCTTACAGCTCCCGACAGCGCCAGGTAAACCACCAGTGCGCTGTCCAGAATCCTATGCCGGCTAACGGAGTCCTTGGGCCCGGCGGATGAGGTATATCCTCACCTGCCGGGTGCGGGAGTGTGGAAGGGATATTGTGATGATACCCGGTATACCCTGAAATCTTCAATGATTTGGACGTATACCCAGACAGATCTCTCTAACAATTTGGTCTCCCAATGGCCGTTTGAGCGTGCCCATTCCCCGATGCATTGATCGATCAGATGAGTGCAGGATGCCCAGCTATCCTTCTTCACCGTCGCTGTTCCACTCGTACCGTCGTCAAACTGAAGCTCGACCGTTTCAGATCTCTTGTCAAAATGGCTACGCACACTTTTTGGGATGTTCAAACCGACACCACAGTTGCTGTTTGTGTTCTCCAGTTGTTCTCTCATAGTTGTCTTGCTTGAGTTGAACCATAGCGAGACTTGAAAGATATCGTTCGGCATAACAATCTCCTTGGAAAGCAAAGTTGCTCACGTTCGAAGCAGCGCAACATCGAGAAATACGTCGACTACGTGTGTATTCGCTTCTCCAACTCTAAGGCCCAAGTGCGTATGCATGGCCTCAATACCTGACCGCCATTCTTCGACCGACTTGGGCCCAGCCACATCATCCGCCTTTACAAAGTACAAGAAGACCAGCCACGCAGGGACGTCATTCAATTCGCGCAGGAGGTAAAGGTGTGCCAGCCGGTTGGCGTATTGGTAGTAGCACTGCGACCAGTCAACAGTTGCTGGCGTACCGTAGAATTTGGCCACTTCCGCAAGGCTATTTTTAATCAATGTTAGAGACTGTGGTTTGGCTTGACAGGACGATGCAAGCTCAGCGCTATGGGCTTTGGCTTCAATCAGTATGACATCGCCACGGATGGTTACGCCCAACCCATCCCAAACCGGTCCGCCAGGTGGCCAGAATGAGCCGAGTGAGCGTTTTTCAAGATGAATCGATAGCAACTCCAAAAAGGCTTCGTCTCGATATTCGGCGTAGCCATCAGCTTCCAGTGGTGACAGCCAGTTGAAAATATCATTGTTGCTTAATTGGAGCCGTGGCCGCAATGTGTCTTCGAGAAGGTCAGGACGTCGGTTGACCAATTCCTGCAGCCAGTGCTGGCTGCCCTTTATGGCTGGCTTTTGCAACAAATGCGGCATCCCTCCTGTTCCTTTCTTAAGCGTCCCTTGACTTGTCACCGTATTTCCTTATGGCTTTTCGATAGAGCCATATTATAGTTGTTTGATGATGGGACACGCCACTATGAATCAGTGGGGACTGCGCTTTAAGTCCCCTAGTTGGATCTTCCGCATCTGGGTCTTGTCACTGTACAGCCCTATCGCGGCTATATTACCTTTACTTTTACCAAGTCAGTCTTCAATCCAAATATCCTGCGACCTTTTCGATACTCCGCCAACGCAGTTGAATAGCCCCAGACGTCGAGCAACTCATAAAGCGAGAGATTGTCTTTTTTCTGTTTAGGTTTAAGGTCAATGACGATAGTTGTACCAGGAAGGCGGTCTTCGGCGAGAGCCGATTCAATCGATAAATGTCAACGGTACGGCTCTGCCTGCTCTTCGTGTGTAATACGCGCCAAGAACTTAGGAATTAAGCCCACATTACATCCAAATAGAGAGATTCGCTTGACTTGTTCAAACCGTGAAGAGTCGGCTTCAGCTTTCTTGTTGTAAAGTGCGTACATATGAACCACTCCCGCTATACTGTTTCAATACCCCCGGCAGGAATCGAACCTGCGGCCCACGGTTTAGGAAACCGTTGCTCTATCCAACTGAGCTACGGGGGCATCAATCACGCCTGCTTCCAACCGGGAACACCGCTTAAAGCAGTACAGACATCCGAATCAAGTTACAATACACATTCGTTGATAGCAAGCGCGAGCTATTCGGAATCGAAGGACATTAAACACGGATCGTATGGAGCTTTTCGGTCGTTTCCCGGTTCATCAACCAACGTCGAAATCGTTGTACTTGCCCGTGAAATTGGTCCAGGAAATATCAACTCTTTTGACAACCGCACTCGGTGGCCCCACCTTGAGTTGATCGATTAGGATCTCAATACCCCCACGATCCCCCTCGACCAACACTTCCACCGAACCATCCGGCCTGTTTTTCACCCAGCCGGTCAATCCCAACTGCCGAGCCAGGTGGTAGCAGGAGTAACGGTATCCCACCCCCTGGACCAAACCTGAGATAACAACCTGAGCCCCAACGGCATTCATGTGGATTTGCGGGCCAATTGCATGGCCAATTCGGCTGCGTCTATGGGATCCTCAACTTGTGTGATTTCATCACCGAGTTTCCACGCGGAGATTGAAACAACCGGTTTCCCTGCCAGTAGGGCGAACGCCATCTCAGAGAGAGTGCCATATTTGCCCGGAAAGGCTACAACAGCATCAGCAGACCTGACAACCATGATATTCCTCGCCTCTCCAAACCCGGTGGGAATGATATGGTCGATGAACTCGTTAGCATCCTCCTTGTTGTCGGTTGGGAGAATGCCAATTGTCACCCCGCCGGCCTCCCTGGCTCCTCGAGCCGCCCCCTCCATAATGCCCCCTGTACCACCACATACGAGAACGCCGCCGTTCTCAGCAATGTACTTTCCCACAAGCGCTGCCTTATCACGAAGCTTCTTGGAGCACTTGCTCGCCCCGATGACAGCAATCACAGGTTTCCGTTCTTCAGGCATACACAACCCCTATAATAACAGTCGGAAAAGTCAGGCAACCTGCCTGGGAACACAACTCTGTTGATAAAAACACTTAAATCGGGGCGACTGGATTTGAACCAGCGACCTCTTAGTCCCGAACCAAGCGCGCTACCAACCTGCGCCACGCCCCGATCTCTGAGACACTATATAGCTCTTTTGTAAAGCTTGTCAATAGTATATCGGCTGCAGCCGGACCTTGCTTTGCCAAACAGGAGAAACAACCACGCTGTGACGGTCGGCTGACAAACGATCTGACACCGGAGGCCGGAAAAACCGTACTCACAGCTTGAGTTTCAGCCCCTGGAGATGGGTCAGTATATCGCTGTCAGTAAATTCCAGTTTCATCGGTGTAATCGAGACCAAGCCACGTTTCACCGCGGCGAAGTCGGAGCCCTTTGTCGTTTTCCACTTGGGATGGCCGCCTATCCAGTAGTATGGCTTGCCTCTGGGATCAGTTTTATGGATCACGATATCGCGATAGTGTCGGAAGCCCTGTCGGGTGAACTCGAACCGTGTGTAGGGACGACCGTTATCAGGAGGGAGATTGATATTTACAAAGGTTGATGGTTCAATCTTCAATCGGTCATACATCTGCACAAACCTGGCTACAAATCTTGCCGCGTTGGACATGGGCGTATCCGGTTTATAGCCGGCCATAGAAACTGCGATTGACGGTATCTTCAGGATTGCACCTTCGATGGCAGCAGCCACTGTACCGGAATAGGTAACATCATCCCCCATGTTAGCGCCGTGGTTGATGCCTGATATTATCATGTCTGGCCAGCTTTTCTTGAAAATCATATGGACAGCCAGCATGACACAATCGGTCGGTGTGCCATCAGTGAAATAACGCGCCTTGTCGATTTTCTGCAACCGCAGCGGCCGGTCAAGGGTCAGCGAATGTGAACTTGCAGACTGCTCCCGGTCCGGCGCCACCATATGTACTCTGTGCTTTTTCGACAGCTCCCGGAACAGAGTGTTGATACCGTCGGAATAATACCCGTCATCATTAGTCAGGAGGATCAGCTTTTTCTTGGACACCTGTAACATCAATCCCGTGCTTGAGCATTACTTTCAGGATATTATCAGCCCGTCACCGTTAGTTTAGCCCGAGGTCGGCGAAAACGCAAGTTGAAGTTCTCTAAGCCCAGATTCGTCTCCAGATCTGCCGAACAAAGCGAAGGGTATCCTTCAGGGGGTTGATATACGATTGGGAGCCTTCATAGACAGTCGAAATCCGCACTTCGGCAATGCGACATCCAATTGCACCGGCTTTGAAAAGCATTTCCGATTCGAGATCATAATTGACGGTGTCCAGCCGGATGTCCCTGAGCAGACCCGTCGGAATCAGACGAAAACCGGACTGACTGTCGCGTACTCTCTGGGTGGAGAGAATAGAGATGATCAGCGACGTAAGGTTGTTGGTGAGCCACCGTGCAAACGGCATGTGGGCAAGCGAAATCCTGCGGGTGCCGATCAGGACTGTCCGGCCGTTATCAGAAGCGTAGAAACGCGGGATTTCTTCCGGCAAATGCTGGAGGTCTGCATCCAGTGTCAGCACCGACCGATATCCTTTGTCAACCGCATATTCGAAACCGGCCATCAGCGCTGCACCTTTCCCTCGGTTGTGAGGAAAGGAGATGCAATTAACGTGCTCCTGTCTCAATATTGCACGGAGATCGTCAGTTGAACCGTCATCAACAAAAAGCAGGTTGTCATCACAGACGTACTTGCGCAAACGGGGAAGCAGATCGGGCAAATACTCTGCGGCATTGTATGCGGGAATCAGGACCAATACCGAGTCTTGCGCATGTGCTGTCATCTGCAAAACGCTACTTTCAACTCTGGCAATGGGATCAACAGAAACAACTCAAAAAAATGGTCGGAGCGAGCCGATTTGAACGGCCGACCTCTCGCACCCCAAGCGAGTGCGCTAACCAGACTGCGCTACGCTCCGACACGCCACAGAGCCATCCGAAAGTGAAGGCTCACTATTTTTCAATCTACCCGAAAACCACTGAAACTCAAGGGAAAAATCTCAGCAGGTCCTCGATATCCTTCCTGATCTGACCGATAAGCGTTCTTGCTTTAGCCCGGATGGTTATTTCTTCCTTGTGGGATGCTGACTTCCTCATCATCAGTTTCGTCCTGGCTCCGGCGATCGTAAGCTTTTCCCTGGTTCTAAGATACTTTATGCGGTTGACCAATTCGATATCTTTTGTGGTATACATCCGGGTTCCTCCCCGGTTTTTCCTTGGCCTGAGAACCGGGAACTCTTTTTCCCAGTAACGAAGAACATAAGCCTCAAGCCCTGTCATGCGGGAGACCTCGCTTATTGAGTAGTATCGTTTCTGATTACTGTTGGACTGTGCCATACATTTCCCCTGTGCAAACCGGCAGACTACCGCCAGATTTCCGCCTTTAATTTTCTTCCCATGAGATCAACAACTGCCTCAGAGGGCGGTTTGCCACGGAACAAGACCTGGTAAATCTCATTGGTAATGGGCATCTCTACGCAGTGTAATTGTGCCAGATCCTGACCTGAGCGAGTTGTCTCAACCCCCTCAGCCACCATTATCATGTCGGCGATGATATCGACGAGTTTTTCCCCGCGCCCGATACGTTCACCGACCATACGATTACGGCTATGTCTCGACGTACTGGTAGTAAACAGATCACCGAGACCGGACAGACCAGCGAATGTTTCAGCCCGGGCACCCATGGCCAGGCCAAGCCTTGTCATTTCAGCCAGTCCGCGCGTAATCAGGGCTCCCTTCGTATTGTCACCCATGTTCAGGCCATCGGCGATGCCAGTGGCAATAGCGATTATATTCTTCAGCGAACCAGCCAGCTCAACGCCTGTCAGATCATCACACACATAGACGCGGAAACTTCCCACGGAGAACGTATGCTGTGCCTCATGGGCAAACGAATCTGACTCTGACGCGACCACTACTGTGGTCGGCATGTCGAGAATCACTTCTTCGGCATGTGACGGACCTGAAAGTGTCGCGATTCTACTATACGGAAAGCCTGTTTCCTCGGCTATCACCTCGGACATTCGTTTGAGCGACCTGGTTTCGACACCTTTGGCGACGTTGACTATTCCACGCACTGATCCAAGATGCTCTGCCGCTGAAGATATCACTGACCGCACATGCTGCGAAGGTGTAGCCATAACAAGCAATTCAGCTTCAGTGACAGCCCGGAAGATATCGTTTGTCAATTCAACAGCTTCCGGCAGTTGAAATCCCTTTAGCCTGTTTGGGTTCCCGCGATGTTTGAGCAGTGTTCTGTACTCTGCGTTATCAAACTCCCAGAGACAGACGCTGTTTCCGCCAGCATCCAGGAGGCGGGCAAGTGCCATCCCCCACGAACCGGCGCCGAGTATCGCGATTCTCTCAGCCATGATCGCCAGCCTTGTTTCCTTTTGATCGCAATGCAAACCGGGTTTCCGATCCAGACCTGAGTCTGCGAATATTTTGCCGGTGAGTCACGAGTACAAGGGCAGCTATTGCCAGCGTGGCGTAAAGATAAACAGCAGGAGTCTGCCTGTCCATCAGAACGGCTTCGATTATGATAATCGCCGGCAATGCGAGAGCACCAGCCATTGACCCAAGCGACACATAACGTGATACCAGCACAACAAGAAGAAACACAGTCACACAAACAGCCGATTCGAATGGTAAGAGAGCTGCCATAGCTCCAAGGGCAGTGTTGACACCCTTGCCTCCTCGGAAACCAAGGTACACTGGGAAGACGTGTCCCAGAACGACTGCCACGGCGCAGGAGATAAGAAACAGGTCGGGCAACAAAAGAGCCTGATCAACCTGACGGGCGGCAAGTATGACGATGACACCCTTACCAATATCCAACAGGTACACCCACAGGGCAGCCTTCAGTCCGACCACCCGCCAGACGTTGGTAGCGCCGATGTTACCCGAGCCTCTTGCCCGGATATCAGTAACACCAAACAAGCGTGCTATAATCAGTCCAAACGGAACGGCACCCACCAGATAGGCACCGAGTATTACTGCAAGGACCTTCGTTACTTCCATCCGCAGAGGTATCCCGCCATGAGAGATCGAACCTATGGTTCGTCGATTGCGGTTCTAGTGCGATATGATCGAGTCTTCGACCTGCATCGAATCGACCGGCTCTTCGGTAAGTGCGATATCAGCCAGATCGGGAAAGTACTCTACCATCGCGGTACGCAGCCGTTCAGCCTCTTCGGAGCTGATCGCCTTGTCGTTGATTATACCTTGAATAGCCTGCATGAAGCCGGCGTATTTCTCGTAGTCGAGTTCCTCTTCCTTCAGTTTTATGACAAAGCCGTCAGCTAAAGCATTGAACTGAGCCGTGTCGACAACATCAGGCGGGTTCTCTGCCACCATCACTTTCACCTGCTCAATAGCGGTTGCGGCAGCCGTTTTAGCCAGATCATCCTTGTAGTACCAGCATGTGACTCCTGCGATGATGACCATGACCAGCAGAACGCCGACAATAATCAGCGTCACCAGGCATCCTTTGGATAGACCTTTTTTCGGGGTTGGTTCCATTTTTCCCTCTCATGTTAGCAATGCACGCGAAAAATACAGCTTGCGGACGGACTAACAGCTTTGACTGCAATCACTTCCTGTTATCGGTTCGTAATTCGGTCGAAGGCTATATAGGGCTATATATAGTACAGGTCAATTCGAATATCAAGCGATTTGGTATGATGAAAAAATCGATCCGCCACAGGCTTAGACACCGGAAGTGCTGCGTGCCACAACAGCCTGAAGTATTCCAACCAAGACATGAAGAAGAAGTCAGCCGCATAGCAGGTTATTGCCGACTGGGATCGATTATTTGGCTTTGGTTGTCTTCTTCGCAGTTTTTTTCGCCCGTTTTACAGGCGATGCCTTGGTTGTTTTCTTGCCCTTCTTGCCCTTTTTATCAGACCGCTCCGCAGGCTTTTCGGTCAGCAGTTCGACGACCGACATCATGGCACCGTCACCACGACGTACGCCCAGCTTGACCACCCTGGTAAAACCGGAATCACGCTCAGTGAACTGCGGAACTATGTCCGTATACAGCTTCTTGAAGACATCTTTTACATGTACCGTTCTGGCAACCTGTCTCTTGGAAGCGAGCGTACCCTTCTTGGCGGTCGATATCAAGCGATCCACAACAGGCCGGAGGGCCTTGGCCTTGGCATCAGTGGTTCTGATTACCCGGTGCTGGAGCAACGACATGGCCATATTTGCCAGCATGGCCTCTCGATGCGCCCTGGTTCGTCCCAGTTTCTTTACTTTATCCTGGTGTCCCATAGCCTTCGCTTACGATTTCGTTTCAGATTCCGCATACGTTGAGATGTCCATTCCGAACGAGAGATCCATTTCCTCGAGTCGAGTACCGATTTCATTAAGTGATTTCCGTCCGAAATTGCGATATTTCAGCATTTCCTGTTCGGTCTTTGTGACCAGATCGGAGAGAGTCTGGATGTTCGCCGCCCTGAGGCAATTTGAGGAACGAACGGAGAGTTCCAACTCGTCGACTCGTGTCTTCAGAATCAGCCGCATTCGGACTACAGCCTCATCCTCTTCGGGTTCCTCTTCGACCATGACTTCCTCATCCATGTGGATGAATAGTTGAAGGTGATCCTTGAGCAGCTTGGCAGCATAGCTGAGCGCGTCTTCGGGCATGATTGAACCATCGGTGTTCAACTCAAAGATAAGACGATCAAAATCAGTTCGCTGACCGACTCGGGTGTTTTCGACTCCATAGGAAGTTTTTGTTACCGGGGAGAAAAGGGAGTCAACGAAGATGGTACCTACAGCGGCATCTGGCCGTTTGTTTTGTTCGGCGATGTGGTAGCCACGTCCAGAATCAATATCAATTTCCATCTCAAAATCAATATCACTTGTCAACTCGCAGATATGCAGATCGGGGTTGAGTATCTCGATCTCCGGATTACCCTCAAACATACCGGCGGTGATTATGCCTTTCTTCAAGGCTTTCAGGTGAAGTGTGCACATATCGTCAGCGTACATCCTGACGACGATCTGTTTCACGTTCAGGACAATATTGGTGAGATCTTCATAGACGCCATCGATGGTGGAGAATTCGTGCAGACATCCTTTGATGCGCATGGAAACAACCGCCGCTCCCTGAATGGAAGAAAGCACGACTCGACGAAGAGCATTGCCCAGTGTATGGCCGTACCCTCGTTCGAGTGGTTCGATGACAAACCGTGAATAATTGTCTGTGGCCGAAGGCTGGTCGGCAACGACCTCCTTGGGCATGATCATGGGCTTCCATTTCATACTCGTCAAGACCTCCCAGAGGGAAAAAATCGTGCTACTTGGAATAAAGCTCCACAATTAGCTGTTCGTTGGCTGTCAGAGGAATATCCAAGCGCTTGGGTACTTCCAAGAGCTCGCTTTCCAAAGCTGCTTTGTTCAATCTCAGCCAGGGAATATCATCCCCGCGACCCAGTTTGAGGGCTGCGTGGACAAGATCAAGGTTTTTTGATTTGTCCCTGACCCGAATAACCTGAGTGGGTTTGACCTGATAGGACCGCACATCCACAATGCGGCCATTAACCGTGATAGGACGGTGACGTACCAACTGGCGCGCCAGTTTACGCGAACTGGCAAAGCCCACCCGGAACACCAGGTTGTCAAGGCGACATTCCAGAAACTGGATAAGGTTCACGCCAGTAATACCGGTTTTGGCATCAGCCTTCTTGAAATAGTTCCGGAACTGGTTTTCAAGTACGCCGTAGGTCCGGCGCACCTTCTGTTTTTCTCGCAACTGCAATCCATACGCCGACACCTTACGGCGTCTACTCTGGCCATGCTGTCCCGGAGCATACTGACGCCGTTCAATGGCGCATTTGTCAGACATGCACCGGGAGCCCTTGAGAAAGAGCTTCTCTCCTTCACGGCGACACAGCTTGCAATTCGCATCACGATATCGAGCCATTTACTCTCCTATAACAGAACATGTTGCATTCCCCTCACACCCGACGGCGTTTGGGAGGACGGCAGCCGTTGTGCGGATTCGGTGTCACGTCTTTGATAACCGTAATTTCCAGGCCTGCCGCTGAGAGGGAACGGATAGCTGCCTCGCGTCCGGGACCGGGACCTTTCACCCAGACTTCAGCCTTGCGAAGACCCAGGTCCAAAGCTTCCCTGGCGGCCTGAGTAGCGGCCATCTGTGCGGCGAACGGCGTGGACTTCTTCGACCCCTTAAAACCGACCTTGCCTGCAGAGCCCCACGAAATGGTTCTTCCGTTGACATCAGAGACAGTCACAACCGTATTGTTGAAAGTTGCCTTAATGTGAACGATTCCGTCCGTGTCTACGCGGCCGGCTTTTTTTCGACTTTTTCTTTTCTTTGGATCTGCCACTCACAACTCCTACGAATTCTACTGGTTATACCTTGCCGGACGGTCTCCTCTTCAGCCCGCCAATCGTTCGACGGGGCCCCTTGCGGGAGCGCGCGTTGGTCTTGGTGCGCTGACCGCGGACCGGTAATCCACGCCGATGGCGCAACCCTCGGTAGGAGCCGATGTCGATCAAGCGCTTGATATTCATGGAGATTTCGCCCCGGAGGGCGCCCTCCACGGTATAGTCATTTTCGATCACGCTGCGCAGTTTCGTGATGTCCTCATCGGATAGTTTCCGCACCCGAATATCCGGATTAACACCGGTCTTCTTGAGTATCTCACCAGCGGCTATAGAGCCAATCCCGAAGATATACCTAAGACCGATTTCAATTCGCTTATCTCTGGGCAGGTCAACACCGGCAATACGAGCCAAATCATTTCTCCTTTATTTTCAGAACTAGCGTTCCTAACCCTGGCGTTGCTTATGGCTGGGGTTCTTGGAGCAAATTACACGAAGAACTCCACGCCGCTTTATGATCTTGCAATGTTCGCAACGCTTCTTAATAGCCGATCTTACTTTCATAACAGAATTCCTGTTTCAACAACGAACTTTCACTTATAGCGATAGGTTATACGACCACGATTCAAGTCGTACGGTGACAACTCCAGAGTGACCTTGTCACCGGGCAGAATCCTGATAAAATGCATCCTCATCTTGCCGGAAATATGCGCCAGCACAACGTGTCCATTGTCCAACTCCACACGGAACATGGCATTGGGCAGGGGTTCGATGACCTTTCCTTCAACAGTGATCGTTTCCTCTTTCGCCATATTCACCTCATGCCAGCGACAGGATATTGGGCACGTCGTCAGTGATCGCAACCGTATGCTCAAAATGAGCTGATGGCTGCCCGTCAACTGTCACGACCGTCCATCCATCCGGCATTGTTTTAACCTCATAGGTACCCGCGTTAATCATCGGTTCAATAGCAATAACCATCCCAGCCTTCAGCAGGGGGCCTTCGGTGGCGGAGCCAAAATTCGGGACCTGTGGTTCCTCATGCATCTGGCGCCCGATACCGTGTCCAACCAACTGGCGCACTACAGCATATCCATCGCTCTCGGCTACCTGCTGCACAGCGGCGGAGATTTCCCCCAATCTATTGTCTTTTCTGGCTTTGTCAATACCCGCCTTCAGCGCCCGGAGCGTAGAATCCATCAACTGAACCTTCTGCTCGGAAATCTTCCCTACCGCGAACGTACGCGCAGAATCACCGTAGTACTCATCCAGTATCGAGCCAATATCAACAGAGACTATATCACCCTCTTTGATAACCCTGTCGCCCGGAATACCGTGCACCACTTCTTCGTTTATTGATATGCAGGCTGCCGCCGGGAACCCCTGGTATCCCTTGAAAGCGGGTACAGCTCCCTGAGCGCGAATAGAACCTTCGATAATCTTATCGAGTTCAGCGGTTGTCATTCCCGGAGCGATCGATTCGGAAACCACATCCAGCGTCCGAGCGACTACTTTGCCTGCCCGTCGCATGATGTCGATTTCTTCCTTCATTTTCAACACGATCATCAGTGTCCCTTATCAACTCACCTGTTCGAGAATCGCCTTGAAGACATTATCCGGTGCGTCTTCACCACCGACTTCAGCCAGGATCGATTCCTTTCGGTAGAAGTCCTCTATCGGACTTGTCTGCTTCTTGTAGACGTCAAGCCGATTGCGAACCACGGTTTCAGTATCGTCCGTGCGACCCTCAATTTGTGCTCTTTTTCTAAGGCGCTCAATGATGGTGGCGTCACCGACATCGAGCAGGATCACTCTATCCAACGACATCCTGTGCCGGGTAAACATATCTCTGAGCGATTCGGCCTGAGGGAGAGTACGGGGGAAACCATCGAGAATGAAACCGTGACTGAGTTCTTGGTTGCTGACCTTCTCTTCAATCAAGCCGATAATCAGTTCGTCCGGGACCAACTCCCCTCTGGACATATAGTCCTCCGCCTTCTTACCCAACGCAGTCTGGTCTTTCACTGCTGTCCGCAGCACATCACCTGTTGACAGGTGAGCAATTCCTAACTCCTGCGCCAGGCGCACTGCCTGGGTTCCTTTACCCGATCCGGGTGGTCCCAGAAAGACGAGATTCATAACTACATCGACCTCCCGCGAATCCTACCCTTCTTCATGAACCCATCATAGTGGCGCATTAGCAGGTGCGATTCGATTTGCTGCAATGTGTCGAGCGCGACACCAACGACAATCAGCAAACCTGTACCGCCAAAGAAGAAATTCACATTGGCCTGGCCTATCAGCACCCACGGGAGAACGGCAATACAGGCAAAGAAAAGAGCTCCCGGCAGCGTAATCCGAGTCAGTACTTTCTCGACATAGTCAGACGTGTTCTTCCCAGGGCGAATGCCGGGAATATAGCCACCGTTCTTACGCATATTGTCGGCGATGTCCATCGGGTTGAAGACAATAGCGGTGTAGAAATAGCCAAAGAAGATGATAATCAAACCATAGATAATAGAATACCAGAAACCGCCGGGGGCCAGCCAGACGCCTACGAGGTTCTGAACCCACTCTGTTTGTGGAAACAACTGTGCCACCGTCGATGGGAGAAACATGATCGACTGAGCAAAAATGATCGGGATGACGCCGGCCGAGTTGACGGACAGCGGCAGGTGCGTGGTTGCGCCGCCGAATACTCGCCTGCCGATCACCTTGCGAGGATACTGGACGGGGATACGGCGCTGGGCACGGGTCATCAGGACAATAGCGGCAATAACAAGAATCATCATGGCCACCATTACGACCTCAATCCAAATCTCCCGCGTTCCCACTATCATGAGGGAAACCTCTTCGATAATGGCTTCGGGGAAACGCGCTATGATGCCAATGAAGATGATCAGTGAGATGCCGTTGCCGATGCCGTGCTCGGTGATCTGTTCGCCGAGCCACATGATAAAGATGGTGCCGCATGTGAATGTCAGTATCGTCATCGGGATGAACCAGGGCTGGGCATCCGGTGACACTGCCGGGATGCCATTCCAGTTAACAGTCTGGAGGAACCCTGCGGTTCCCCATGCCTGCAAGGCAGCGATCAACACGGTAAGGTACCGAGTATACTGCGTGATCTTGCGGCGCCCTTCTTCACCCTCACGTTGCAGCCTTTGCAGGTACGGTACCACTGCTCCCAGAAGCTGCAGCATAATCGAGGCAGAGATATAAGGCATGATTCCAAGGGCAAAAATGGTCGCCTTGGCAAAGGCGCCACCCGCGAAGAGATCCAGAAGACCGAGGATGGATTGCGTGGAAGAAATGAACTGTGAAATGATAGAACCATCCACTCCCGGGGTGGGAATGTGGCCACCGATGCGATAAACGACCAGGAGAGCGAGGGTAAAGAAAATCCGTTTCCTTAGTTCCTCAACTTTGAGAATCGACCTGAACGTATCTATCACTTGACTACCTCGGCTTTTCCGCCGGCCGCTTCAATTTTCACGACTGCCGCCCCGGAAAAGGCAGCCACCTTGACGGTAAATGCCTTTTCAACATTTCCGATTCCGAGGATTTTGATCGGCTTTCTGGTACTCTTGACCAAGCCGGCTGCGACAAGTGTCTCGCCAGTGATCTCACCTGCGTCGCAACGATCCAAACCGGCCACATTAATAACCTGGTATTCCTTCCTGAATATGTTGGTGAAGCCGAACTTCGGCAGACGCCGATGAAGCGGCATCTGACCACCCTCAAAACCCTTCCTGTGTTTGCTTCCGCTCCGTGACAACTGTCCCTTATGGCCTTTTCCGGAAGTTTTGCCCAGGCCGCTGCCAGAGCCATGGCCGAGCCTTTTTCGATTCTTCTTGGAGCCTTTAGCCGGTTTCAGGTTGTGCAAATCCATACTGTGCCTCAGCCTCTTCTTCTACTCTATTTCCTCAACCTCTACAAGGTGGGAGACAGCCCTAATCATACCGCGGATTTGCGGCGTGTCATTGTGAACGACAGTTTTGCGAATCCTGCCCAGTCCAAGTGCCTTGATAGTCCGCTTCTGTGTTTCTTTTCGATCAATCGTACTTCTGACCTGAGTCACTTTTAACCTGACCATCGTACTAACCCCTGTCCCGATCTACATCAGGCCTGTTCACGAAAACTCCGTTCCTGTTCTTTCGTGCGAAGGTTGACCAGGCCATCCATGGTTGCCTTCACGATATTATTTGCGTTTCGGCTTCCCAGAACCTTGGTCAGGATGTCCTGTACACCGAGCGACTCCAGGATGATCCGAACAGCTCCACCCGCAATCACACCCGTACCGGGCGAGGCCGGACGCATAACAACCGTGGTAGCACTAAACTGGCCGTGGATCTGGTGTGGAATAGTAGCATCGACGAGGTTTATCTTGGTCATAGAACGGCGCGCAACATCAGTTCCCTTTCGAATGGCCTCAGAGACCTCGGACGCTTTCCCGAAACCGACACCAACCTTACCGTGTCTATCGCCAACAGCAACCAGAGCTGTGAAGCTGAATCTCCTTCCGCCCTTGACCACCTTGGCGACACGGTTCACAGTAATTACTTTTTCCTCTAGTTCGAGGTTCTCCATGTCAAATTGTGTCAAACCTTACCCCGCATATAGAAAGAACCGTCAGTTTCCCTATCAGAATGTCA
>Ga0114920_10000395_pt1 | contig 19035 bp, 5 predicted proteins | sample ChitaG_FD_88683 | JGI IMG/M metagenome (GOLD analysis project Ga0114920, IMG submission 88683) | Deep subsurface microbial communities from South Pacific Ocean to uncover new lineages of life (NeLLi) - Chile_00310 metaG | ecosystem: Environmental > Aquatic > Marine > Oceanic > Sediment ...
CGGCCAGCTCCGTGCGCAGGTCGTCCAAGATCGGGTCGATGATCGGATGGTGCGACGCGACGTCGACGTCGACTCGGCGGGCCAGGCGCTCCTGCGAATCCACTACGGCAATAACGGCGTCGACCTGATCGGGTGGTCCAGCGACCACAGTTTGGTGCGGCGACGCGTACACCGCGACGGTCAGGTCCGGATAGTCGGCGATCAGTTCCTCGGCCGCCGCGGCGTCGAGTTCAAGCAGCGCCATCGCGCCCTGCCCGGAGAGCCGTTTCATCAGCCACGACCGGGTAGCGGTGACCTTGAGGCCGTCGGCCGGGCTTAACGCACCGCCTACCACCGCCGCGGTCACCTCGCCCATCGAATGACCGATTACCGCGTCGGGTTTCACCCCGTGGGAGCGCCAGAGCGCAGTCAATGCCAGCTGCACTCCGACCAGTACCGGCTGGATCCGATCGATCCCGATCAGGGTCTCACCGGAGGTCAGAACGTCGCGCAGGGAGAACCCGACCTGGGTGAGGAAGTCGCCTTCCAGCTGGTCGACAGCCGCTGCGAAGGCCGGCTCGTCGGCCAGCAGGCGCTTGCCCATTCCGGCCCACTGCGAGCCCTGCCCGGAGTAGAGGAACACCGTGCCCGGCCTGGCGGGGCCCTCGCGGGCGGCGACCACGCCGGGCGCCGGATAGCCTCCGGCCAGCGCACGTAGGCCGGCAACAGCCTGCGTGCGGCCGCAGGCTGCGACGGTAGCGAATGTGGTGTGCTGGGCGCGACGGTGGTTCAGGGTGTCGGCGACGTCGGCGACGCTTACCGCAGCCCCTTCGGCGGTCTCGAGCCAGTCGGCCAGCCGACCTGCCAGCGAGGCGATGCGGGGCTCGGTCTTACCGGTGACGACTAGGGTGCATACCGGCGGATCAGGTTGTGCTGCAACCGGTTCGGTTTCGGGTGCCTGTTCTATGACGATGTGGGCATTGGTTCCGCTGACGCCGAACGACGACACTGCCGCGCGGCGGGGCCGGCTCACTGTGGGCCAGTCCAGCGGTTGCGCGGCGATGTGGAAGCGGGATGCGGCCTCGCCCGCCTGTGGTGTCAGCTTCTTGAAGTGCAGCAGCTTGGGAATGAAGCCGTGCTGAACGCTCAGCACGCTCTTGACGAATCCGGTGACACCGGCCGCCGACTCCAGGTGGCCAAGGTTGGTCTTCACCGATCCCAGCACCAGCGGAGCCGAGTCCTGGCGGTCTCCGTAAACCGCGCTGAGCGCGTCCAGCTCGATCGGATCGCCCAGCGATGTACCCGTGCCGTGCGCTTCGATGTAGTCGATATCTGACGGCGCCAGCCGCGACGTTTCTAGCGCCTTGCGCATCAGTTCCTGCTGAGCTGGCCCGTTGGGGACGGTCTGGCCGCTGCTCGCGCCGTCCTGGTTGACCGCGGACCCGCGTACCACCGCCAACACGCGGTCGCCGTCACGCAGCGCATCGGTCAGGCGCTTGAGCACCACCACGGCGCATCCCTCGCTACGGATGTATCCGTTGGCGTCGGCGTCGAAGGTCTTACACAGCCCGTCGGGGGCCAGCATTCCCCAGCGCGAGCAGGCGATGTTGTTATCCGGGCTCAGAATCAGGTTGACGCCCGCGGCTAGCGCGTGGTCGCTCTCCCGGCGGCGAAGGCTCTGGCAGGCCAGGTGTATCGACACCAGCGACGACGAGCACGCCGTGTCGCTGACCACTGCGGGGCCCCGGACGCCGAGGAAGTAGGACAGCCGGCCGGCGGCGAAGTTCGGCGCGTTGCCGAATGGGATGTACGGGTCGATGTCCTCTGGACGCAGCTTGCCCACCACCGAGTGGTAGTAGTCGTTGGTCGTCATGCCGATGAAGACGCCGGTCGCTGAACCTCGAAGGCTCCGAGGGTTGATCCCCGCGTGCTCCAGGCCCTCCCAGGCCACCTCGAGCAGCAACCGCTGTTGAGGATCCATCGCAGCAGCTTCGCGCGGGGCGATGGTGAAGAATTCCGCGTCGAATTCGTCAGGCTGCCAGGACGTCAGGAAGCCGCCCTCCCGGTTGCAGATCGTGCCGGGCACGCTGTGGTCGGGCGAATAGAACTCGTCGGCATCCCACCGCTCGGCAGGCACCCTTATTACGCCACTGCCTCCATCGACCAGCAACTTCCAGAACCCGTCGGGGTCGTCGACCCCGCCGGGCAGTCGGCAGCCGATACCCACCACGGCGATGGGCTCGGTCTCGACCTTCTCTGCGACCTCTAGTTTTGCGGTGAGATGGTCGATTTTGCGCAGGGCCTCGGTGATGATCGCCCGGCGATCCGGCGATGCTGGCGATGTTTGGGTCATCTCGCTCTAACTCAATCTTTCCGACAGTCGCGCAAGCAGTTCGTCCTCGGCCAGGTCGTCGTAGGCATCCTCAGTATCGCCCGAGCGGCCTACACCATCTGCACCATCCGGGCTGTCAGGTTCCCCGACCCCGTTCTCGTTACCGGCGATCTCGATTATCTCAGGAAGGATCGATGCCAGATAATCGGTGAGCGCCTCCAGGGTCGGGTAATCGAAAACCACCGACGCCGGCAGCACCTCACCGAGGCTCTCGCTCAGCGAACGCTGCAAGGTGACGCTCATCAGTGAATCCATCCCGAACTGGAAGAACCCGACGGTTGGATCCAGGGTGTTTGTCGAGGCCAGGCCCATTGCGGCGGCGATGTGAGCTGCTACGTGATCGGTCAGCAGATCGACCCGGTCCCCAGGTTCGCATTCCCGCAGTTCTTCCCGGAATTTTGTGTTCGCCGAGAGCGCAATCTGCTCCCCGCCGAATTCGGTGTTCAGCAGGTCATCGAGGATGTGCAATCGCGCGCGGGTGTGGTACGCAGTGGTTAGTCGAGGCCAATCAGCGGCGACCACGGTGGCCTGAGCGGGAGCCTGGGGCCCGACGAACGACCGCAGCGCGGTGATCGCGACGGCGTCATCCATCGGTTCCAGACCCGACTCTAACGTCGCCTGACGTTCGAATTCGGGCTGCGCGTCAGCCAGCGACTTCCACAGCCCCCAGTTGATGGCGCAGGCCGGCAGACCCGCGGCTCGGCGGGCGTAGGCGAACGTGTCCAGGTAGGTGGTGGTCGCGGCGTAGTGGGCCAGCCACCGAGAGCCGAGCACCCCCGAGATCGACGAGAACAGCACGAACTGCTGCACCGGATGTCCCTGGGACAACTTGTCCAGTAGTGCCACGGCGTCGATCTTCGGGCGGAACATCGCGACGACGTCGTCGTTGGTCATCTCGGCCAGCGTTACCGGGCCCCCGCTCATCGCTGCGACATAGATTCCGGCCAGTGGCGGAAGGTCGACGCCGAACCGGTCGAACACCGCACTCAGCGACACCTGGTCGGAGGCGTCGGCCGCCGCGGTCACGACCGTGGTGCCGGCGGACGCAAGCCGGGCGGTGACCCCGTCGAGCCTTGTACCCGGGTTGCGGGACACGGCAACGACGGTACGTGCGCCCATGGCGGCGAGTTGCTCGATGATCTGCGGACCGAGGTTGCCGGTCGCGCCGATAACCAGGTGGGCACCGTCTGGATCCAGTGTTTCCGACTCAGGGCCGGTGGCCGGCGGTAGCGAATGGATCAGCCGCGCAACCCTGCGGACACCTGCCCGATACACGAGTTGGTCCTCGCCGTCGGCGCTATCGGCTTCGGCCAGCACCCACCGGGCCGCGACCACCGCGGGTACGGATTCATCGACATCGAGGACGGCGCCCCAGATCTCGGGATGTTCCAGCGCCAACGTGCGGCCCAGGCCCCACAGCACCGCGTGCCCGGGGTTGGCGCGGTCGCCCTCGCTGACGGGTTGCGCATTGCGGGTCAGCAGGAACAGCTTGGGCGCAGGGCCACTCCTGGCAGCCGCCGAAGCGATGGCGCGGCCCGTTTCGAAGACGCCGTAACCGAGGTCTTCGCGGTCGCCCACGGGAGGCGCGTACAGCACGTGGGTGGCTGTGCCCAGGGCTTGCGCAAGGGCAGTCTCGTCGTCCGCGGACGACAGCGTTGTGACCGTCGAGTCGTCGTGGCCCTCGAACAGCCGGGCCATTTCGGCTCCGAGCGCGGCGTCGGCGATGACCAGCCAGCTGGTCTGCGAACTGCTCGGCGGGGCCTCGGTCGGCCCCAGCAGAGCCTTGGCAGGCCAGGTCAGCTCACAGAACCAGACCGGGGGGACTGCGCTGTCCGCAGGCAGCGCGCCAACTCGTCGGTCACCGAAGCGCTTCGCCGGCCGGACATCCACCCAATGGCGGGTGTGGTGCCACGGTGTGGTCGGCAGTGCGATGTGCGGCTCGGCGGGGTGCTCGGTACGCGGCGGGCGGGAAAAGGTGGCATTCAGATTGGCGTGGAAGGTAACCGTGTCGTCGGCGTCGCGCGCGAGGGTCCCGATCGTCCGATGGCCCGAGCCGCTCGCCAGGTTGGCCAGAGTATTGCTGATCGACTGACCCAGAGTCGAGTGCGGGCTGATCTCGACGAACACTCCGTGGTCTTCGGCCGCCGCGGCGATGGCCTGGCTGAACCGCACCGGCTGCCGTACGTTGGCCACCCAGTAGTCGGCATCCAGAGTGGGCGCGGCTCCGGCTTTATCGGTCGCGTCGGTGACGGTGGACAGGAACGGCAGCGTTGGGATACTCGGCGCGATATCGGCCAAGGCTGCCCGGATATCCGGCAGCACAGGGTCCATCAGCGCAGTGTGGGACGCGACCACCATGTTGACCCGTCGGGCGAAAGTGTTCTGCGCGGTAATCGCGGCGATGACGGCGTCGACCTCGTCGGGCAGGCCGGCAAGCACGGTTTGACGCGGCGACAGGTAGCCCGCGATCTCGATGCTGGGATAGCCCCCGATCAGGGATGCCGTGTTGTCGGCGTCGAGGTTGGCCAGCGCGACGGCGCCTTGGCCGGCCAGGCGGGACATGATGGTGGAGCGTCGGGCGATGACGCGCAGGCCGTCGGACAAGCTCAGGGCGCCGGCGACGACGGCGGCGGTGACTTCGCCCATCGAGTGGCCGATGACCGCGTCGGGGTGTACGTCGTAGGCGCGCCACAGCTCGGTCAGGGCAAGCTGCAAACCCATCAGCACCGGTTGAACCTGGGCGTCGCCGCTGATCGGTTCACCGTTGACGATGATGTCGTGCAGCGAGAAGCCGACCTGTTCGACGAACACCGGCTCGATGTCAGCCAGCGCCTGGGCGAACGCCGGCTCGTCTGTCAGCAGTCGGCGGGCCATCCCGGCCCACTGCGAACCCTGGCCTGGGTAGACGAACACGGTACCCGGCTTGGGATTGCCCACCGCTGCACCGGCCACCCCGATGGCCATCTGGCCCTGGGCCAGGGCGCGCAGTCCCGCGATGGCCTGCGTCCTGTCGCGGGCTGCGACGGTGGCGAATGTGGCGTGCTGGGAACGGTGGTGGTTGAGGGTGTGGGCTACCTCGCCAAGGTTGACGTCGGCGCCGTGGGGGCCGATCATCCAGTCGGCGAGCATGCCGGCCTGCGTGGCGATGCGCTCGGGGGTCTTGCCCGACACCACCAGCGTCGTCACCGCCGGCTCGATCGGTTCGGCGGGCGAGGGCGCCATCACCGGCGCCTGTTCGATCACCACGTGGGCGTTGGTGCCGCCGAATCCGAACGACGAGATCCCGGCCCGGCTTGGCCGCCCCGCCGGCGCCCAATCCGTATGCTCGGCAATCACTTTCAGTCGCAGTTTGTCGAATGGGATGTGCGGGTTGGGGTTGCGGTAGCCGAGGTTGGCTGGAATGCGGTTGTGCTGCAACGCCAGCACTGCCTTGATGAACCCGGCGATACCGGCTGCGGCTTCCAGGTGTCCCAGGTTGGACTTGACCGCCCCGAGCAACAGGGGTGTATCGGCGGCGCGGCCCTTGCCCAGCACGGTGCCCAGTGCGCGTGCCTCGATGGGATCGCCCAACAGTGTTCCGGTGCCGTGGGTTTCGACGTAGTCGACCTCGCGGGGCTCCGCCCCCGCGGCTGCGTAAGCCGAGCGAAGCACTGCCATTTGGGCGGCGGGGTTGGGTGCCATCAGGCCGTTGGAGCGGCCGTCCTGGTTGACTGCCGAACCGCGGATCACCGCCAGGATCCGGTCACCGTCACGTTGGGCGTCGGACAGCCGTTTGAGCACGGTCACACCGCAGCCCTCGCCGCGGACGAACCCGTCGGCAGCGGCATCGAAGCTGTGGCACTGGCCCGTCTTCGACATCGCCTTGGCCCGATCGAAACTCCTGGTAGCCGCCGGAGCCAGTAACAGGTTCACGCCGGCGGCAAGTGCGAGATTGGAGTCGCCTGAGCGCAGGCTCTGGCACGCCATGTGTACCGCCACCAACGATGACGAACAGGCGGTGTCGATCGTGACCGACGGACCTCGCAGATCGAAGTAGTACGACACCCGGTTGGCGATGATGCTCACCGCACCGCCGGTGCTGGACCAGGCGTCTACCTGGTCCAGATCGTTACCCGCGAGGTGCGCGTAGTCCCCTGCGCTCGCACCGGCGAACACGCCAGCCTGCGTCTCGGCCAGCGAATCGGCAGGGATGCCCGCGTTCTCCAGCGCCTCCTGGACGACCTCCAGAAGCAGTCGCTGCTGTGGATCCATCCGGGTCGCTTCGCGCGGCATGATCTCGAAGAACTCTGCGTCGAAAGCATCGATGTCGTGCAGGAACGAACCCCACCGCGTGATAGCGGCCAGCGCCGCGAAGCCTTCCGGCGTGCCATCGTCAGCCCATGTCCAACGCTGTGCGGGTACTTCACCGATCGACGAACGGCCTTCAGAGAGGAAATCCCACAACGCGTCCGGGCCCTCAATGTTGGCGTCTCCGCCCGGGAACCGGCAGCCCAAACCGATCACCGCGATCGGTTCGTCCATCGTCGCGCGGCCGACGCTGTCAGGTGTGGTGGCGGCGGGCTCGACCTCTCCGCCGGTCAGGAACTTCGCCAGCGCGTCCACCGTCGGGTACTGCCAAAAGTCCACCGGCGACACCGCCTGGTCCAAGAACTCCGACAACACGCCCGTTAGAACTACCGCATCTCGGGAGCCTACGCCGAGATCGTGCATCGATGCCCCGCGATCAATGTGCTCAGGACTGCAACCGTTGTTCGTGACCAGGTAGTCGACCAACCACGTGCGAACGGCAGCCTCGTCGAGAGCAGAGGTCATGTAGTGACGTCCAACCGACTGAATCCGTTGCTCTGGTACAGCTCGACGCACGCCGCGCGGCGCACCTTCCCACTAGTAGTCAAGGGCAGTGAACCGGGACCGACGACCACTAGATCATCGAGTCGGACACTGTGCGCCTTCGAAACTGCAGCTACTACCTGCTCTCGCATACTGTCTAGGAGTGCAGCGTCGATCTTCTTCTTTAGTTCGGCGATCACAACAAGCTTCTCACTGGCGTCAGCCGGAATCGAAATCGCAGCGACGCGGCCGCCGGTGAAGTCTTGAACCGTGCCCTCAATGTCATCGGGATAGTGATTGCGTCCGTCGATGATTAGTAGATCCTTGATCCGGCCGACAATGAAGAGCTCGTGCTCGAAGATCACGCCGAGGTCGCCGGTGCGCAGCCAGGGTCCCGTCGGTGTTCCCGCCGTCGCATCTGTCAGTTGTCCGGCGAACAGTTCCTCGGTCAAGCGCGGGTTATGCCAGTAACCGCCCGCCACATGGGGGCCGTGCAGCCATACTTCGCCGATCTTGCCCGCAGGGTTCTCGATACACGTATCCCGATTGACTACCCGCACGGTCGTCGACCGAGGTGTCCCGAGGCCGATGTGTTCCGAGCCAGTTTCTGCGGCGCAGCGCTCGGCGTGGCCAACGGCCAGCTTCTCGTAATCGAACCGTACCGACGTGGGTGCTCGCCCGCCCGCCGACGACGTCACGTATACGGTCGCCTCGGCGAGTCCGTAGGACGGTCGCATGGCTGACTCGGGCAGCCCAAACGGGCCGAACCGTTCGTTGAAGCGGCGCACCGTCGCACCGTGAACACGTTCGGCGCCGTTGATCATGACGACGACACCGCCAAGGTCGAGACCATCAAGGTCTTCGTCCTTCGTCCGTTTTACCGCCAGCTCGTAGGCGAAGTTGGGTGCCGCAGTGAACGCACCGGTGTTGCAGGCCAGCTGTTGAATCCAGCGCGCGGGCTTCATCATGAAGGCGATCGGGCTCATCAACACCGTCGTGCGTCCAGTCCGCATGCCCATGAACACGCCGAGGAGCAGGCCCATGTCGTGGTAGAGGGGTAGCCACGACACCACCGTCATGTCCGCCGGAGGCTCGCCATAGGCCTCAAAGTAGTCCGAAAGGATCTGCTCCATGTTCTCGGCGATGTTTTGATGTGTCACTACGACGCCGGCCGGGGTACGCGTCGATCCGGACGTGTACTGGATGTAGCCAGCTTTTGGCATGGGCACAGCCGATGCCGGCTTTACTGGCGAAACGAAGTCCAGTGTGTCGACCTCGATGAACTTCGGTGCACGCTGACGGGAATCGACCTGCCCGTACTTCTTGACATCCTCGCTGATTGCCGACGTGGTCAGCACCGCGATCGGAGTCGAATCCTGGATCACTCCGGAGACCCGCTCGTCGTGCTGGCGAAATAACGGAGCCGACAATGGCACGGCGACGAAGCCGGCCTGAATTGCTCCGAGGAACCCCACGACGTAGTCGAGGCTTTGTGGGGCCAGAATCACGACCCGGTCGCCGGGCGATCCACACTTGGCGAGCTTGTCGGCGACGACCTGCGCACGCGAGTGAACCTCTGACCAGGTCAGACTGTCGGTTACCCCGGCAGGATCTGTGTCATAGTCGATGAAGGTGTAGGCGATGTCGTCCGGTTGCTGCCGGGCACGGCTGGCCAGCGCCTCAGGAATCGTGCTACTAGTCGGCGGCATCATGACATCCTTTCGAAACGGCCCCGCATGTCCATATTGTCGCGCATCGGGGTAATCCGAGAAAATCAGCTGGATGCAACGCTGTCGAACAGGGAATCGAGCAGGCTGTCGCCCGCATCGTCGGACTCCTCGTCGACGGTCCCGCCGCCGGCGGGCTCCGGAACGAGCTGGTTGGTGAGGTAGGTCGCGAACGTAGCGATCGTCGGGTGGTTGAAGAGCATCGTCGCCGACAGCTGGAGTCCCACCAATCGCTCGACTTCGCGACGAATGGACATCGCCATCACCGAGTTGAGCCCCATCTCGGCGAACGGGCGATCGGTGTGGACGTCGCTCTCGGGCAGGCGCAGTTCGGTCGCCAGGATGCCGCGCAGTCCGCTTTGCAGTTCGGTCAGCAGTTCATCGGGGGCCATCGACGACCAGGCGCGCGTTGTCACTGACGCAGCGTACGGATCCGAGGTGACCGCCGCGGCATCCTCGGCGGACAGCATTGGTGCCATCACGACCTGGTCGATATCGAAGCGGGTCACGAAATCCCAGGCCGCGAACGCCTCGGCGGCGACGACAGGCCGGGACCCTACCCGTTCGAGTTCGGAGATCACCACGTGCGCTTCGTTGGCGAAACCGAGGCCCTTCCAGGCCACCCAGTCCAGGCTGACTGTATTGCAGCCCTCACGGTGGCGGGCGCGGGCCAGGCTATCCAGGTAGGCGTTGGCCGCGGCGTAGGCGCCCTGACCTGTGATGCCAAAGACGGCACCCGCCGAGGCGGTCAGATAGAGGAAGTCCAGGTCACCTGTGGGGAAGACCTCATGCAGCGCCCGAGCGCCCGCGAGCTTCGCCCACAGGGTGCGGTTCACCCGCTGCTCCTCGACTTCGGTCAGTAACTGGGCCTCGGTGACGCCGGCAGCGTGGATGACGCCGCGGATCGGCGGAGAGCCGTCGGCGTCGCGCCTGTCCAGCATGGCCCGCACCGCATCGCGTGAGCCGATGTCGAGCGCTGCTGTCTCCACGGATACCCCGCGCATCTCGAGCGCACGGATCCCCGCGATCTTGCGTCGCGTATCGATGTCGATATCAGAGTCGGTCTGGCCGTCCTGGTCGTCCCAGGCTCGCCGGGGCGGGAGCGACGTGCGACCGGCGAGGATGACGCGCTGGGCCCCCCGGTCGGCGAGCCAATCGGCCATGAGCAAGCCGAGCGCACCCAGGCCGCCGGTGATCAGGTATGCGGCGTCGGGGCGGCAGCGCAGCGTTCCTCGTGCCGGCTCGGAACTAATCTCCGCCAGGGTCGAGGTGAGCAACTCTCCACCCCGAAGCACCGCGACGGCCTTGATGGGCGTTGACATCACGTCGGCGAGTGCAGTCGCGCAATCGGCCACCGCATCCTCGGCAGCAAAATCGACCAGACCACCCCACAGTTGCGGCTGTTCGGCGCCGACTACCCCGGCCACGCCCCACAGGCAACTCTGGCGCACCGCGGCGTCGGAGGCCGACTCATGAACTCCTCGGGTCACGATCCACAGCGTGACCGGACTGTCCGCATCACGGTCCGCGAGGCGTCTGACAAGGTCGGAGACCTCTGTAGTGAGGCGAACACCAACCTCAAGATCGCTGGCGTCTGAGCCTTCAGATCCCGGATCGGCGACGTACACCACGTGGCGGGCAGTACAGGCGTCGCTGTTGTGGTCGCCGGCACCGAGAAGGCGTTCGCGCACCGCACAGGCGACCTCACCGCCACCGATGACTGCGATCGACCCAGGCCGCAGGGGCGTGGCATCATCGCCGGTCGCCTCTGCTGACCACGGTTGCCAGTCCAGGACATGGGCGACCCGGCTCGGGTCGGCCTGTGCGACGGCCGCTGTATCCACCGTCGCATACCGCATCGCGCGGATATCCACACACGCAGTTCCCTCCGGGTCGGAGATGGTGATATCGACGAGAAGGTCGTCCCCGTCTCGACCGCAAATGCGTGCGTCGATGATGCCGCGCGGGCCGGAAAAACCGGTGCGGAAGATCACCGCCCCAGCCGAGGCCGGCACCTTGAGCCCGGGGCTGGACGCGTCGACCAGCCGACTCAGATTCACTGCGGCATCGAGCAGCGCCACCAGCGATTCGTCCGGCAGATCTATCACCGCACGCAGCGTGCCCGGTGAGGGCGCGTACGGGCTGATCGGCTCGACCTTCCACGGATAGGCCTGCCCCTCGATGCCCCACGCGTTGTGCAGTTCCGCCAGTGCCGACGGTTCGTAGCCGGACCCGTCTTGTTCGATGACCGTGGCACGGGCCAGATCGCCACCTGGTTGGTGGGAAATCCGCGCAGAAACGTGCTGGATCCAGCTCTCGATGTTACCGGTGGTCTCCGTCTCGGCCGGGGATGCAGACGCCACGGTGATGGCATCGCCGTCGGTGACGACCTGCACCATGCGCGGTTGGTCGAGCGTGATCGGGAAGTCGAACCGCACGTCAGCAAGCGCGGCGTGGGTGCCGCCGCCGCACTCGGCGGCGGCCACTGACAGCGTTTGGAGCAATACGGACAGCGGAACGATCTCCACGCCGTTGAACCGGTGAGAATTGGGATACGGCTTCGCCTGCGGAACCAGGCGCGCCTGCCACAGATGTTGCGGACGGACACCGGCGACCGTGGTGTGCGCGCCCAGGACGGTGCCGGGGCGCGGGGCCGACCCGCCCGACAAAGTAGCGCGCTTCTTGATCGCCCAGTGGCGGGTGTGGTGCCACGGTGTGGTCGGCAGCTCTGTGTGCGGCTCGCCAAGTTGCGGGGTGTGGGGCGCGTGGTTGGTGAACGTTGCATTGAGCGCCGTGCGGAACGTCAGTGTGTCGTCGGTGTCGCGGGCCAAGGTGCCGAAGCTGCGATGCTGCCCTGTCTCCAGCGTGTCGTTGATTGCGTAGGTCAGGATCGGGTTTGGGCTCACCTCGATGAATGTGCCCATCTCCTGAGCAGCGGTGGTGATTGCTCGGCTGAAATGGACTGGTCGGCGCACGTTGGCCACCCAGTAGTCGGCATCCAGGGTGGGCGCGGATCCGTTTTCATTGGTGGGGTCGGCGATGGTGGACAGGAATGGGATGTTCGGTGTCCTGGGTGTGAGTCCCTTTAGGGCCTCGCGGAGGTCGGGCAGGACAGGGTCGATCAGGGCGGTGTGGGAGGCGACTTCCATGTTGACGCGTCGGGCGAAGGTGTTTTGTGCGGTGACGGCGGCGATGATGGCGTCGACCTCGTCGGGTAGGCCGGCGAGCACGGTTTGGCGTGGCGACAGGTAGCCCGCGATCTCGACGCTGGGATAGTCAGTGAGGAGTTCCTGCGCCGTATCCGGGTCCAGTTCAACCAGTGCCACGGCGCCTTGGCCGGCTAGGCGGGACATGGTGGTGGAGCGTTGGGCGATGACGTGCAGGCCGTCGGACAGGCTCAGGGCTCCGGCGACGACGGCGGCGGTGACTTCGCCCATCGAGTGGCCGATGACCGCGTCGGGGTGGACGCCGTAGGCGCGCCATAGCTCGGTCAGGGCAAGTTGTAGGCCCATCAGCACGGGTTGGACCTTGGCGTCGCCGCTGATCGGTTCGCCGTTGGCGATGACGTCGTGCAGTGAGAAGCCGACCTGTTGGACGAATACCGGCTCGATCTCGGCCAGCGCGGCGACGAATGCGGATTCATCGGCGAGCAGTTGGCGGGCCATGCCGGCCCATTGCGATCCCTGCCCGGAGTAGACGAACACGGTGCATGGTTTGGGATTGCCCGTGGCTGCACCGGCTACCCCTGTGGCGGTTTGGCCTTGGGCCAGGGCGCGCAGTCCGGCGATGGCTTGGGTTTTGTCGCGGGCGGCGACGGTGGCGAATGTGGAGTGCTGGGAGCGGTGGTGATTGAGGGTGTGAGCTACGTCGCCAAGGCTGACGTCGGCTCCGTGGGGGCCGATCATCCAGTCGGCGAGCATGCCGGCCTGTGTGGCGATGCGTTCGGGGGTTTTCGCCGACACCACCAGCGTGGTCACCGCGGGCTCGATTTGCTCGGTAGGTCTGGGGGTGGGTGCAGGCACCGGTGGCTGTTCGATCACGACGTGGGCGTTGGTGCCGCCGAATCCGAACGACGAGATCCCGGCTCGGCGTGGCCGCCCCGCCGGCGCCCAATCCGTGTGCTCGGCAATCACTTTCAGTCGCAGTTTGTCGAATGGGATGTGCGGGTTGGGGTTGCGGTAGCCGAGGTTGGCTGGAATGCGGTTGTGCTGCAACGCCAGTACGGCTTTGGTGAACCCGGCGATACCGGCTGCGGCTTCCAGGTGTCCCAGGTTGGACTTGACCGCCCCGAGCAACAGGGGTGCATCGGCGGCGCGGCCCTTGCCCAGCACGGCGCCCAGTGCGCGCGCTTCGATGGGATCGCCCAACAATGTTCCGGTGCCGTGGGTTTCGACGTAGTCGACCTCGCGGGGTTCCACCCCCGCGGCTGCGTAAGCCGAGCGAAGCACTGCCATTTGGGCGGCGGGGTTGGGTGCCATCAAACCGTTGGAGCGGCCGTCCTGGTTGACTGCCGAACCGCGGACCACCGCGAGAACCCGGTCGCCGTCACGCTGTGCGTCGGACAGACGCTTGAGCACGGCCACCCCGCAGCCCTCGCCGCGGACGAACCCGTCGGCTCGCGCATCGAAGGCATGGCATCGGCCCGACTGCGACATCGCCTCGGCCTGATCGAAGCTCCGAGTCACAGCGGGCGACAGGATCACATTCACACCGCTAGCCAGCGCCAGGTCCGAATCGCCGGTCCTCAGGCTCTGACAGGCTAGGTGCAGCGCCACCAGTGACGATGAGCACGCGGTGTCGATCGTGACCGACGGGCCGCGCAGGTCGAAGTAGTAGGACACCCGGTTGGCGATGATGCTCAGTGCTCCGCCTGTCCCGGAGTAAGCGTTGACCTCCGAGAGGTCCTTGGATGCCATCACTGCGTATTCACCCAGGCAGGCCGCGGCGAACACGCCGGTCTGGGTGCGGCGCAACGAATCCGGTCGAATGCCGGCATGCTCGAGCGCCTCGTAGGTGACCTCCAGCAGCAGTCGCTGCTGAGGATCCATCTTGTCGGCCTCGCTGGGCGAGATCTCGAAAAACTCCGCATCAAACTCGTCGATGTCCGACAAGTACGAACCCCACCGGGTGGTCCCCGCCAACGCTGCGGCACCTTCGGCTGATCCGTCGTCGTACCACGACCACCGCGTCGGTGGTACTTGACTGACTGCCGAACGGCCCTCCGACAGGAATTCCCAAAGAGCTTCCGGCCCGTGGATGTCGCCGGGGAAACGACAGCCCAGACCGATCACCGCGATTGCGTCGTCGCCCATCGCGCGCCCCGCCATCGGGATCTCCGCGACCGCTTCGACCTCTCCCCCGGTCAAGAACCGTGCCAGCGCGTTGATCGTTGGGTACTGCCAAAAGTCGATCGGGGACACAGTGCGGCCCAGCAGCTCCGACAGCTCGCCGGTAAGGACCACCGCGTCGCTGGACCCGACGGCAAGATCGTTCAGGGGTGCATCGAAATCGATTTCGTCGGGGCTGCAGCCGATGTTGGTGACGAGATAGTCAACTAGCCAATGCCGTATACCGTCCTCGTCGAACGCAAGGGTCATCTAGTGAGATCCAAGCGGCTGAACTCGTGCTCACGGTAGCGATCTATACAGGCCGAGCGCCGAATCTTGCCGCTGGTGGTGATCGGGATTGATCCAGGCGCGACCAGTACCAGATCAGACATCCGCACGCTGTGAGACTTCTTGATCGCCGAGGCGACCTCGCGACGGACAGCACGCAGGGTGTCGAGTGCATCGGCCTCGGAGCCGCCACGCTTCTTCAACTCGGCGATCGCAACGAGTTGCTCGCTGGTCTCGTCCAGAACCGAGATTGCGGCAACTCGCCCGCCGGTGATCTCCTGGATGGTGGCTTCGATGTCATCGGGGTAGTGGTTCCGGCCGTCGACGATCAGCAGATCCTTGATCCGGCCGATGATGAACATCTCACCCTCGGACATGACACCGAGGTCGCCGGTGCGCAGCCAGGTGTTCTTCGGCGTCCCCGGTGACGGGTCGACGATCTCGCCGCCGAACGTCCGCTCGGACTGCTGCGGATTACGCCAGTACCCCATCGCTACCTGATCGCCGTGCACCCAAATCTCACCGACCCGGGCGTCGGGGTTCTCCAGACGGGACTCGGGATCGACGATACGCACCGTCGAAGAGCGCGGCGCGCCATAACTCACGAGCTCCGTGCCGCCTTCGATACCGCAACGCTTCGCGTGACCAGCCGAGAGCTTCTCGTAGTCGAACCGCACCGTCGCCGGTGTGTGATCAGTGGGCGCAGAGATCACGTACAGAGTAGCTTCGGCAAGACCGTATGAGGGTCGCACGGCGGTCGAGGGCAGGTTGAACGCCGCGAAGCGCGTGTTGAACCGCCGGATCGTGGCGGAGTGGATGCGCTCACTGCCGCTGATGATGCCTAGGACGCCGCCGAGATCCATTCCTTCCAGGTCGGCGTCGGAGGTGCGACGCACGGAGAGTTCGAACGCGAAGTTCGGCGCAGCCGACCAAGAATGGGTGTTGAGCGCTAGCTGCTGGATCCAGCGGGCCGGCTTCTGCAGGAACGCCACCGGGCTCATCAGCACAGCTGGCCGACCCCAGGAACCGTCCGGACCGTCCGGCGGGCACAGCAGAGAAGCGAAGACTCCCTGGATCAGTCCCATATCGTGATAGAAGGGCAGCCACGACACCATCGTGGTGTCCTGCGGCGGCACGCCCCCACGGTGGTCCATGTAGTCGGCGAAAATCTGATCGAGGTTCGCGATCACATTCTTGTGCGTCATGATCACGCCTGCTGGTGCCCGCGTGGATCCCGACGTGTACTGCAGGTATGCGGTGCTGGGCAGGGGCCCGACGTTCACCTCGACAGTGCGCGGCGAATCGAAGTCAAGGGCGTCGACCTCAATGACCTCCGGCGTGGCACCACCGGATTGTGCCCCGACGTAGGTCATGATCTCTGACACTGCGGCCGAGGTTGTCAATACGACGGTGGGCTGGCAGTCACGCAAGGCGCCGTTCACCCGCTCGTCGAGCTGACCCAAAGCCGGAACGGGCAGTGGGACCGCGATGAAGCCGGCCTGCATCGCACCATAGAAAGCGATGACGTAGTCAAGACCTTGCGGCGCAAGAATCGCGGCGCGGTCGCCCTTGGATCCGTGCCGGAGCAGTTCCTCTGCCACGATCTGGACTCGGTGGTGGACCTGCGACCATGTGAGGGATTCGGCAAACCCCGCGGGGTCGACGTCGTAGTCGATGAAGGTGTACGCCACAGTGTCGGGCTGCTGCCCTGCTCGGACGCCGAGCAGGGCAGGAATGGTCGACTCAATCAGTGCCATCGCGACCTCCTTTCATAGATCTCTCCACGCTCCGGCTCCACCACTCTCTGGCAAACCGTTTCGCAACTTCGTGGCCGCGCATTCCCCGATCGCCCGAAGGCTAACACCGACACGCTAACAATGTGGCCTATTCGGAGTACCGATTACACCATAAGTTGCTTGCCAGAGGGAAGGCTGCAGTTTATGCCATATTTCATCTGCGTGCGCAAGCACGCGCGTGTTGCACTTCCGTTGCGGCAGCTTCGTCGTTTTGCCAGCGAGTCCAACGTCCCACCTAACCCGCGGGTTCCCAGTTGCTCAGCGTGGCGAGTGCCTGGTGAGCGAGCCTGGGTCCAAGTTGGTTTTAAATCGTGCTTCTATCGCCGAAACCGGTGTGTTAGGAGTTTGCGGAGAACGCACCGTCGCGTTGAGTTTTTCGTCCGACTTAGGGGCATTAACCTGGTGTTCCGGGCGGTACGGCACCCAGATCCGGCCTCTCCGGCGTGTCGGCAGCGTCGGTTACAGCGACGTAACAACGTGCGGTGAACGTCACGTCGTTGGGGGCTTATTGGCCGCTTTGCGACCAGATCTTCTGCTCGATCTCGGGCACGAGGTCGCCCAGATGGTCGTTGAGGTAGAAGTGGTGCCCGTTGAACGCTCGCACCGAAAATTGTGCCGTAGTCCGCTCCGACCACGGGGTCACCTTCTCAGCGGTAGCAATCTCGTCGTCGTCGCCGTAGAACGTGTAGATCGGACATGAAAGTGTCACTTCGGGAGGGCAGTCGTAGTTAGCGATGGCCTTGAGTCCCCGCAGGGTTGGCAGGATTGCCGCCGCAAACTCGGCGTTCTGCATGAATTCTGGACTGGCCCCTGTCATCGTACTGACGGCTGCCAGGAGCCCGTCATCGGTCTCTGGGACGTCTTCGTAGCCCACCCGGCCGGGAGCCGCGCACGCCGACACGAACAGCGCTGTGATCGGCCGGCCCGCTGCCTCGAACCGGCGAGCGACCTCGAACGCCAATAAACCGCCCATGCTGTGCCCGAAGAAACTGATTGGGCCGTCGCGATCCTGACCAGGGGAAATGCTCTTGCAGACCTCGTCGGCCAACGCCGGCAGGCTCGTGAACGAGGCGAAATCCTGCTTCCCGCGTTGTCCCGGATACTGCACCGCGACGCGCTTGATGTCCGTGGAGAAGGTCTTCGCGAACGGCACGTAGTACTGCGCTGATCCGCCGGCGTGGGGAAAGATGAACAACGTCGGCTGTGCATTTCCTGTGCCGGCAGCGCCTGCTGTCATGAAAGTCAGAGTACCTTTCCCTGGCTTTAGCCCAGCGTTCTCAGCCGGTTGTTCCCAACCGGTCGGGACGGGCCTAAGCGAAGGCCTCAACAGGTGGGCACGAGCAGACGAGGTTGCGGTCACCGTACGTACCGTCGACGCGCCGCACGGGCGGCCAGACCTTCGGCCTGAACGCGGCGCCGAGGGGGTAGGCGGCCTGCTCGCGGGTATAGGGGTGGTTCCATTCGGTGACCAACAGGCATTGCGCGGTGTGCGGCGCACCCCGGAGCGGGTTGTCATCGGCGGGCCAAGCCCCGGAACCGACTTGGTCGATCTCTGACCTGATCGCGATCATCGCCTCGCAGAATGCGTCGATTTCGGTCAGCGACTCACTTTCCGTGGGCTCCACCATCAAAGTGCCCGCAACCGGGAAACTCATCGTTGGAGCGTGAAAACCATAGTCTGCCAACCGCTTTGCGACATCATCGACGGTGACTCCGGTAGCTTTGGTGATTGCGCGCAGGTCGAGGATGCACTCATGTGCCACCATGCCGTTCTCGCCGGTGTAGAGCACCGGGTAGTACTCGTCGAGCCGGCGGGCGATGTAATTGGCCGAGGCGATGGCGACCAATGATGCCAAGCGCAGGCCCGGCGCCCCCATCATTCTGATGTAGGCCCACGTGATCGGCAGGATCGAGGCCGAACCGTACGGGGCCGCCGACACCGTGGGCCTCTTGAGCTGGGAGGACTCCCCTTCCGAGCTGGCGGCCCGCCCGCTTGCCGGAGATTCGGCGGCGAGCGGGTGGCCGGGCAGGTATGGGGCCAGATGATCGCGAACCGCGACCGGCCCGACGCCAGGGCCGCCGCCGCCATGTGGGATGCAGAACGTCTTATGCAGGTTCAGGTGGCTGACATCGCCACCGAAACGGCCTGGGCGGGCGAGTCCCACCAGTGCGTTCAGGTTGGCGCCGTCAACGTAGACCTGTCCACCCGCGTCGTGCACCGCCGCACAGATATCTGCGATGTCATGCTCGTACACCCCGTGCGTGGAGGGATAGGTCACCATCAATGCGGACAACCGATCTGCGTATTCGGACACCTTGGCACGCAGATCGTCGAGATCGACATCGCCGTTCGACCGGCACCCGACGACAACCACCTTCATGCCGACCAGGGCGGCCGAGGCGGCGTTGGTGCCGTGCGCGCTGGACGGGATCAGGCACACGTCTCGTCCGGAGTCGCCGCGTGCGCAATGGTAGGCCCGGATGGCCAGCAGGCCCGCGTACTCCCCCTGTGAGCCGGCGTTCGGCTGCAGCGACACCGCGTCGTAGCCGGTGATCGCGGTGAGCCACGCCTGCAGATCGTTGATCACCCGGCGCAGTCCCGGGGTGTCCGAGGCCGGCGCGAAAGGATGCTGGCGGGCGAACTCAGGCCAGCTGATCGGCTCCATCTCCGCCGCCGCGTTGAGCTTCATCGTGCA
>Ga0114920_10000396_pt1 | contig 19032 bp, 12 predicted proteins | sample ChitaG_FD_88683 | JGI IMG/M metagenome (GOLD analysis project Ga0114920, IMG submission 88683) | Deep subsurface microbial communities from South Pacific Ocean to uncover new lineages of life (NeLLi) - Chile_00310 metaG | ecosystem: Environmental > Aquatic > Marine > Oceanic > Sediment ...
CGATCAGTTGACTTTTAAAAAGATCTTTTTCTAAAAGTCGCTTAATCTTTTTATGGAATATTTGTGCGTTTTCCCAGAAAGTTATTTTCTCGCTGTATTCCAGATTGGGCCTCACAGTCGAAATAAAAAAACCCATACTTTCACCGGGCTGACTTTTAAGATGAGTTCTTAGATTATCGGTAACTAAAACTTTGCTTGAATAGTCTTTTTGCCCAAACAGTTGTTTTTCTGCATATAAGAAGGCAGTAACCAGTCCTGTATTAACTGAAACATTATTTTGTTTGCATTGCGAAATAATATTTGCTGTTTCTTCCTTTGGGAATTTAAAAGGGATAATTTGAGGCTTATATTCCTTCCAGAATTTAGTATGCAATTCCTGATATAATTGATTTGAAAAAATAATGGGCTCTTTACTCCACTTTTTATTGATTAAGCTAATGAAAAATCTAGAAATTGGATTGCCCAGCCTTTGCGGAATATTTTCAGGCTCAAGAAAAACAGGTATTTTTTGGTTTGTCTTAATGTTCTCTCCAGATAAAATTTTCATTATATCTTTGAAAAGATATACAAGAGACATTCCATCGCAAATAGCATGATGACAATTTATTACCAGGGTCGTTCCTTTTTGATTTAGTAGAGTAAATCTAATTAATGGGCCTTTTTCAAAATCAAAACTATGCTTAAGTTCCTTTGTGAGTATTTGGTTTATATTTTTAGATTTTGGCGCATTAATTTCAGGTGATAATTTTTTATCAATTACATACCATACTTTATTTTCCTTGTCAGTATCAACACGACAATTCAAAAGTTTGTGTTTGTCAGATAATAAAAGAATTGCTTTTTCTAATGCATCTTTTGAAATAGTGGTTTCAAATACACCATACAGCACTACATTTGCATTTGGTTCTCTTAGCAGCATCCTTGGGACGCCTTTGATTTCTTTTTTAAACATAGTCTTGAACTCCTTATGTTTACAATAACTTATTGTCATATAAAAGGTTTTCGAAACGGAGTGGAGAAAACACAATATTGTCTTTCTTATATAATAAAGAAAAAATCAAATTTATTCCCCTTTGAAAGCCTATCATTCCTTATTCTCCGTTAGAAAAATATTTTTTGAATTGCGTATAACGTTTGCGTATAAGCGAAGTGGTGCAAGTGCGTACTTTTATTATATCAAAATAGGGCACTTGCGGCATTTGGACGCAGTCCAATGGTACAATGATTCGCCTGTGGCGAACCATTGGTGGAGTCGTTTATACGCTGTTGTAGGCTGTGCGATTGGAGAGGGTTTAAATCGAATAGGATGCCAAAAGTTCGGTTTTTTAGAATTAAATTTTTTTATTGACTTTTATTTCAAAATATGTTTAAATATAAATATGTCTAGTCATTCGGCATGCCGACCTTTCCATAAGGGTAGAAGTCGACACTCAAGGAGCGCCTCTGTCTCATCGATAACCGATGCGGATAAGCGCCGGAAAGGAAACGGACATGTTGAGAATGGATAAACTTTCCCCCGAGGAACTCAAAATCCGTCTGGCAATCGAGCGTGAGAAATACAAAGAGGTCAGGAGGCAGGCCGACCGTGAGTTCGCATGGCTATATGCTCGCAACATGGCTATCATGGATGCTGAGGAACGGGGAGAGGAGTGGGTCGAACCACTCGACGACTAGACACACCCACCCATACCAAATGGGCGGTACCGAGCCCACCGCAAGTGGGCTCTTTTCTAATATTTAAACTTCTCTAAAAACCCAACTCAAACTTTTGGCATAACCTTAATCAAAAACCACCCGTAGTGAGCATGACCTATAACGTTCGTGTTTATAAGAAGTTTGCCACTGGTATAATATGCCGAAGGCTCACCAGTGGCAAATTTGCGTAAAAAAATAGTGGTTCCATTTAAAGCGTGAGCGAATCAAATAGGCACTATTTTTTTACCTTATAAATACTGTTAGCGGATGTACGGGCAATTTGGTCAATTTTGTCTTTAACAATCATTGTTGCAATACAGTCTATTTAAAATATTCTCATCTTTTGTTTCTAAATAATCGTTATACCATTTAATTGATAATGCTCCCGAAGGAGATTCATCTCTCCATTTAAAACCTAAATAAGTCGCAATGGCCTTAATTCCATTCTGTTTTACTTCTTGGGATGCGCTTTAATTAAATCATCAATTAAACCTAATAACGCTTTTCTTCTTGTCTCCTTACATTTATTATCTTTCAATTCTTTTTCTAGATTTATAAGCTCTTTTTGGAATTTTTGGAGATTAACAATTGTCAGGAAATTATCATTACCAAAAATTGTAAAAATCAGTTTTATTGCTTCATTTCTTTCTTCTTTATCTCTTTCATAAAAAATTTGTCCAATTTCCTCATCGGACAAGTCTCCGCCAAAAGTGTGACGTATGTTAATTACATATAAGTTCCAATTCCATTCAATTACATCTTTCATTTCCCCATTTACTGATTTTGGTGTAAAAAATGCAATTAAAAAAGTTGCAAAAATTGGACTCACATTAGGGAAAAGTCCACGAGTGACTTCGTTAAGCTCAGTATCATGATCTTTATCATCTTCTGTATAACCATAAGTCTCAATTCTTTCACATGCCCATCTCATATATTCTTCCAAAAAAACGTGTGATACAAAATTATCAGGAGAATGAATGTTTGAGTTGGTAATTTTCCACTTCCCTGGGAAATAGGTTCTTTCATGGCGCCATATAGCATATCTATTGGGTATTTCTAAAATTTTCTCGAAAAATATTGAACAAAATGAGGAAATAACACTAGAGAAATAATTCCGGTAAAAATCTATTTTATCTTTATCTTCATCCTTTTTAGTTTTTTCATACTTTTCCTTTTGGGCTAATAATTTCTTTTCACATTTTTCAATGTGACCATTTAATTCTCTAAAAAGAAAAGGAGTATAATGTTGGTTTAATAATAAAATTTCAACAACTTTCTTTAAAAAGTCCTCATGAAAAAATTGCCATTGCCAAAAGCAATCCTGATGAACCAAAAGTATAGAAAAGATTTTATCATTCAGCTTTTTAATTGGGGTAAAGACCTTCCAGTTCAAAGCATTAGAAATCCTGTCTTTTAATTTATGTTGATTTAGCCAATTTTGCTCCTCTTCGATTAATTTATCACTCCATTCCAGTATTTTAGGTAAAATATATGAACCACACAAAGTTAGTTCACGTTCTTTAATATTTTGTAAATAAGTTTGCGATAGGCTAATAGCCAAATCAAAGTATTTATACCTTATTGCTTCATCAATGTGTGAAATGAAAATTGCAGTAAACTCCTTTTCTGAATAAGTTGTTTCTTCAGACCAAAATGATTCCCATGCAACAAGCATTTTTTTACTCTTTCCCTTATTAAGAAAACGTAAAATTTTTGCGAATTTTAATTTTTTTAAAAATGCAATTTCAAAATTGACCTTTTCACCTTTGGCAAATTTTTGAATTTTGAAAAATGGTTTCGAAAGCAACCAGGAAAAAATTATTATTCCTAAAATTGATCCAATTTTTACAAAATTTGAAATATCTGTGCCTTTTAAAAAGGAAAAAACAAAAATGCCAAAAATTGCTATCAGAAAAAAGGATGTTATTGCGAATATTTCATCATTTAAAACAAATTTTTCAAATTCACTTCGCTTTCTTTTCCCATTTAAAACATCTGTTAAAAAAACAATTGCAAATGGTACGAATATTGCCAAAATGCCGAGAATTACATTTCGAAAAAGCGATGGATCAAGATTATCCAATAAGCCTTGCATGCTTTTGATTATCTCAAAAATTTTACCAACCAACTCACTTAAGTAAAAATATAATTTCATTAAGGAAAAATTTGAAAAAATTAAACTAGTCTCCAGTCACAATTCCCCTCTCCTTCTCCGTCAGCCCATACAACTCAAACACCAACTCATCAATCTGCTTATCTGTTGCATCAATTTGACGCTGAAGAAGGGTTTTTGTGTTTAAATCTTTAGTTTTTATTAACTTTTTATATAAATCTAATAACATTTTCACCATTTTTAATATCATATTATATTTATTTTTTTCTTTTGCTTTTGAAAAATCTATATTATGAATCGGAAGTCTCAATAATTCAGTTCTTGTTACTTTTACCCCGCTAAATAAATTTCTATTAAGAAAAGCCGTTAATTTAGAATTTAAAATACCAAGAATATAAAATAAATCGAAGTCGCAATTACTCTTTTTGCTAATTACATAACATGAACCTAAGCAATAATACTTTTCATTATCAAATATCGAAATTAACCTACCTAATTTATCTAAAAACCTATAAATAATTAATTTTTCATCTTGCTCAAAACGTTCTGCTTCACCAGGTCTAGCAGTATTTTTTTCTTTTTTCATTTGCTTGGGTTGATAATAGATATATAACCCATTCCAATTTTGCCAATATCTCCCAAAATATTCACCAGCTAATAATGGCTTTGAGTTGAGGCTTTTTTGATAATTGTAATTTAAATATTTATCGTTATTAGCAGTATCGCAACCCCTATCAATATTTGTTATATCGCCAAGAAAAATTTTATTTTTTTCAACTTTTTCAAGAATATTTTTATGATCTTCTTTCCATTCAACATTAAATATATAGTCTTTTATTAACTTATAAGTATCTGTAGGGATTTTTCTCACCAAATCCCTTTTGTACATAAGCTGAGAAATATCTTGAATTTTGCTTCTTCGAAAATCATAAACATCGATTTCATGTGAATCAATGGGAGGTGCATTCTTTAGAATAACTATACCTGTTTTTATTCCTGCATCTTGGAAAATACCCAATGGAAAAAGTTGTAATTTAACAACCGTTTTTTCAAAAAGAAATAATTTTCTTAGATTGATAAAACTACTATTTGACAACCAAGAATAGGGTGTAATCATTCCAATTAGACCTCTCTTATTAGCTAATGAACAATTTTTCTCCAAAAAGATTGAGTAAAGATTTGATTTATGTACTGCGGTAAAATATCTACGTTTACCATCAATGCCATTTCCGTAATAATAATTTCTACTTATTTTATCCATATCTTCCATGCTGAGATACGGCGGATTCCCAATTACCACATCAAACCCGCCATTTTTCATAATGCCTGAAAACTCGGCATTCCAGTCAAATGGTTTGATTCTTTTTAGTTCTTCAATGTCATCAATTTCAATATCCGGGCCGATCAGGGAATTGCCGCATTTGATATTTTCGGATAAATTGGGGAGTAGGGTGATGTCGCTGTATGTAAAAAGCTGGCCGCGGCTTTCCAGGTTTTCATCCTCCATTAATTTTAAAAGCAAGGAAAGCTTGGTTACTTCAACGGCCTGTGGGTCAATGTCTACACCGTAGATGTTGTTCATGAGGATTTTCTTTTTTTCCTCAATTGTGAGTTTGTAGGTATTTTGGTCCACCTGATAAATCTTTTTCTGCTTAATGGCTTTTTGAAGATTTTTTGGCTTAGAATAATAATCAATGTGGTAGTGCTTTAAATGTTCAAAAGCGCCGAGCAGAAAACTGCCGGAACCGCAGGCTGGGTCCAGAATTTTCAGCTTGCTGATTTCTTCGGGTTTTTTGCCTTTGATTTTCTCGCCAACCGTGTTTTTAACAATGTAATCGACAATATATTGAGGCGTATAATAAACACCGCCGGCTTTTCTTACTTCCGGTTTTTCCTCGATTATCGCGCGATGCCCGGCAGTCAAACGGATGGTTTTGCCTAGGAACTGTTCGTAGATGTTACCTAGAATTTCTACAGGTAAAACTGAAAATTCATAAGGGCAATCAGGGTAATATAAATGTTTTATAATTGATGCAAAAACCCTGTCATCGATTTTCAGATTGCTTAGCCAGGCTTCTTTTTCAAATAATCCGCTGTTATATTTTTTATCGGCTTTTAAAAATAAAAGGTTTAATTTATGGTAAATATCGGTTTCTTTTACTATTGCGCTGAGGGTGCCGTAAGGTTCTGTCTTACGATCTTCAGCGATTCTAAGAAAGATCAGCCGGTCAATTATTTTCTGGATCGCGTGGTTTAGCTCATTGACTGTTAAATCGCTGTTTCGTAATGCGATGTTTTTTGCCAGTTCATTCCTCCAGCCATCAATAAGTTTTAAAAATTCCTTATCAACCTCCGAGGTTCCCTTTTTTCTTTTATTGTCATCAATGTATTTATCAAAACTTCCCTTAAGAATCGCTGTTTTTGAAAACGTGTTGTAAATGAAATCAAAATTCTTTTCGTATTCATCGAAAGTGCAGTAAAAAATCCGTGCGGTACTGGCTTTATCGGTTTCATTGGGTTTTATCCGGGTATCATAAATCGCGAACTCTTCAAAATCAGTCAAAATGGATAAGGGGAGTTTGGCGGTGTAAGCATAGCGACGGACCTGAAAAGCGGGTGATATTTCTTTTTTTATGTTTACGGCAGGTTTTTTAGCTTCAACAAAAAATTTTCTGTGACCGCCAATACGAAAACTGTAATCAGGCGCCTTGGGCTTGCCTTCAATAACAACCTTATCCTCACGCACAACTTCGCGGTAATCTTCTGAAAAACCCTGGTCATTCCGAATATCCCAGTCCAGCAAATCAAAAAATTTATCAATAAAATCCACCCGTGTATTGGCTTCATCGTAACTAGCGCTTTTGTAGCGCTTTTTGTTGGCCTCAAACAGTTCCATCAGCTTTTTCAGTTTCTCGATCTTTGATTGCATATTTTTTAGCTTATAAAACAAAACCATTTTACTCTAAAAAACCTCAACAAAAAACCCCACCATTCCGGCAAAACTTATTTAGGTTACTGCCTTTGTATTCTACCTCTTTACTGTTTAGAAATCATTAAATATTTTAAATAGGCTGTATTGCAACAATGATAATCACAATAGGAAAGAAATTGCCCGTATTTACGCCAACGTTTGCGCCTGTAAGAAGTTTACCAATGTTATAATTATTCCTCAACATTGGTAAATTTGGGTAACAAAAATAGTGGTACCTTAATCTAAAGCGTAAGCGTATCAAATTGGCACTATTTTTTTACCTTACAGGCGCTGTTAGGCGATGTCTGTCACATCCTTAAAATTCTACCTTAACCCAAAGAGACCTTATTAATTCCCACTAATAAACATGCTAAAAGGCTTGACAGATATGGTAGTTATGTGTCAAAAAGAGTACCAATAACAACTAATGTCATGGATAAATCACAAGAACTCGCTTTTGCACTTCTAAAGGAAGCAAAAGAAAAAGGAATTCTGGATCCCTCTATTGAAGCAGGGTTAGCAGAGCTGATTGGTGCGGAAGGAAGACCTCAGGTTAAAGGGGTGCTTGAAGCACCTGCAATCGCTGAAGCTACAGAAAGTGAAGAAGCCCGTGAACCTTCTCCTGAACAGGCGGATCAAATTCTTGACGCGCTTAAAACTCGTTTTGAAGCGCCTGAAAACGAGGAGCTCCGCAAAGCGATTGATTTTGCCGATGTTGAAAAATCCCTGCGCGCCGCCCCTGAAAAACTGTATGCTCTTCATAAACTTGAAGAAACCGGCGGTGAACCGCAGGTGATTGGTCTTGATGGCGATGAATTTATTTTTGAGGATCGCTCCAAAGAATCTCCTTCCGGTCGCAGAAATCTGAATGCCGATCAGGCCGCTGCTCAGGCCGAAGAATTTGGCACTGATATGCAGAGTCCGGAGGCTTATAGGGCCATGCAGGAAACCGGGGAATTTGACCTAAATTCCGCAAGCTGGCTTAAAACATCCGCAGCCCATAGAAAGAAAACTGGCCACGCCCGGGGCGGGTGCCGTGACGGGGGTGTCGTGAGCGTCTACGAGGGCAGGGCTGAGTCTCGCAAACCGAGCGACGGCTGGCGTGCCTCGCTAAGGGTCAAAAAAGTTAAGCTTTAGACTTTAGCTTTCTTTGAAATTTAACTTTTAAAAATCCTGCCACTGGCAGGATTTTTTGTATCTCAACTAATAAGGTCTCATCTAAATAGGAATTTTAAGGGTGTGGCATATGTTGCCTAACTCGTTTCAAACCGAAATTAATTTCCGTTATACAATATAATCTTGCATTCATTACGAAATTAGGTTAAAGTACGCTCCAAGTTTGATCAATAGTATTTTATTTGAACATTTTAGTATTTTAACGATTATTAGTATGATGCAAGAAGAATTAATGAAAGTGCGAAACGAGTTGCGTTTGAGGAATTATAGTCCGAAAACGGTACAGAATTATTTGGCGTGTTTGCGGGGTTATTTTGGGTATCTTGGTTTTGGATATCAGTTTTGCGATGTTCAAAAAATCAGATCATTTTTGCTGAAAAAGCAAGATGATGGTTTTGCGCCACAGACGGTGAATTTATATTTAAATGCCATAAAGTTTTATTACTACCAAACTCTCGGAGTATCACAAAAGATTAATGTTCGTTTTGCTAAGCGCACTAAAAAATTGCCGGTGGTTTTAACGAGGGAAGAAATTGAAAGACTGATTAATTGTATTAACAATCGGAAACACAAAGTCTTGATTGCTTTGGCATATGGGGCTGGCTTGCGGGTTAGTGAAGTGGTTAGCTTAAAGGTGAAGGATATACGGTTGGATGAGTTGACTTTGCACATTAGGCAGGCGAAAGGGAAAAAAGACCGTTTAACACTTTTATCTGTAAAGTTGATAGATGATTTGTGGTATTTGATGAAAGGTAAAGATATGAATGATTTTGTCTTTGATAGTCAGCGGGGTGGGCGGTTGACGACTCGGACAGCTGGTAAAATTTTTGAGAAGGCTATATTAAAGGTTGGCATACAAAAAGATGCTACTTTCCACTCACTTCGTCACAGTTTTGCTACCCATTTGTTGGAAAATGGGACAGATATTCGGTATGTGCAAGTGCTTTTGGGGCATAATAATATTCAGACAACCCAAAAGTATACTAAGGTTACAAATCCTCAATTAAGGAAGATTAAGAGCCCTTTGTAATCAATTTTTTCATCCTTTCCTCAAAAACACTTTTATCAAACTGTTCCGCGATGGAGCGGATTTTTTGGATGTCGTAGGAATTTTCATTCGCCAAAAGCCTGGCTAGGCCGTCTTCGAGTGATTCAGGCGTCGGATGACTGAAAAATTCACCGCTTACACCGGCTTGCACACTTTCTAGAACCCCGCCCGCCCCATAAGCCAGTACTGGTTTTCCGGCGGCCATGGCTTCCACGGGAGTGATGCCAAAGTCCTCCTCGCCGGCAAAGATGAACGCGCGGCAGTTTTCGATGTAATCGCGTACGGCATGGTCCTCTTTGTATCCTAAAAATTCAATATTGCTTTTAGCGATTGATTGTAAATAGTCACGTTGGGCGCCGTCCCCGATGATTACCAATTTGCGCCCGATTTTATTGAATGTGCGGATGGCTAAATCAATTTGCTTAAAAGGTGTGAGAGCCGAAACAATCAAAAAGTAATCCTCATGGTGTTTGGTGGGCGTGAACCGCTTCACATCCACAGGCGGGTAAATCACTTCGCAGTCCCTTCGCCAGTATTTTTGGATGCGTTTTTGGACGTGTTTAGAATTAGTGATCAGAACATCCGGGCGGCTGGAAGTCATAAAGTCCCATTGCCTGATTTTATTGAGCTTATTGGCAATCAGATAGCGCATGAAAGGGGAGTAGTTTTTAGTATATTCATGCGTAAAATCCCAAGCGTACCGCATGGGCGAATGGCAGTAGCAGATGTGTTTGGTGTTTTTTTCGGTTTTAATGCCATGGGCAAAGGCTGAACTGCTTGAAATCACCACGTCGAAATGCCCGAAATTCCATTTTTCAACAGCTTTCGGCATTTTAGACAATAAATATTTGGGTTTGATCCCTAATTTGTACCATTTTTGAAGGTTACTGGGGTGGATTTTTTTATCCCCAAACCAGTCTTTCATCCTTTTTTTATCATGAAAAAGCGTGTAGATAGGGGCTTTTGGATATAGGTCAGCCAGAGACTTTAAGACTCTTTCAGCTCCTCCTAATTTAACCAGCATTTCGTGGACGAGAGCTATTTTCATAACCGAATTATAGCAACCATTTGTCACTTCGACCAACGTGGAGAAGTCCCTCATTTAAACAGGTAAGGGATCTCTCCGCTTAGGTCGAGATGACAAAAAGTAGAGGCCTCCAATGTTATATTGACAAAAATAATAAAATATGATAAAGTAACATCTAAAATAAATGTTCTACTCAATTTATTCCTAATCCGCTATTATTTATTCACGTCAATCTGGATAAAATAAAAAAATGAATATTCTGGCACCACTGCTGATAATCGGTTTTCTGTATCTAGCTTTCCATTTTTTCCGCGCCTTGCGCCTGAGCGCAAATAATCGGAAATTGGAAGCTGTGGTTTTGCGCGTGGCAGTTTCTAAACTTAATGAGCGCGGGCCGATTGTAGCTGAACAGATTTATGCCGCCATGCATGGGCTGAGAGGTAATTACAATTGGGTGGATTATCTTTTTGGCCGGCCAAAACCCCGCATCAGCCTTGAAATAGCGACGGTCAATAATCTTATCCAGTTTTTCATTTGGACACCTCAAAAATACCGTAATGTGATAGAAAGTCAGATTTATGCCCAATATCCCGATGTTGAGATCGAAGAAGTAGAGGATTACGCGAAAGAAGCGTTTGCGGTTTTTGAAGTAGGCGCACCGGAAGTATCCGGTCCGCAATCCGAATCAACTGAGATAGTTGAATATGAAAAAAAGGCAGGAGCTCTTACAGCTACACAACAAGCGTCAGCAATGAAATCAGCAGTAACCGCAGAACTGACTTTTACCGAAGCGGATATTTACCCTGTTAAACGTTATCCGCAATTTGAAGATAAATTAACACGTCTTGCCACAGAACCATTGGCGGGTATTACAGCTACTCTATCCAAATTAAATGCCACCGATGAACAGGCCTGGATCCAGATCACTATGGAACCTATCGGAGACTGGTGGCGCCGGCGCGGTCTAAAATGCCTTAAGGTAGTCAGCCGTGGCCTTTTTGACAGTGTTTTCTGGCTGAATACCCTGGCTACCAAAATTTATGCGGCGCGTGGTTTTTGGAAGCGTACCATGTATAGTCCGATTTATTTTGTATTCTGGATTATGCGTGGCTTCAGAACCGGCGATTTACCAACAGGCAAAGGTAAGGATTATGATGAAGACGAACTGGATGAGCAGGTCACACGCACACATGAGCGGGAAGATCCGATCACGGCCGCTGTAGATAAGGTAACGCGCCTGAGTTTTGACACCAATATCCGTATTGTTTATATTCCACGGCCTGAAAACCGTGATCTGGCAGAAGTGAAATTAAATGAGATTGCTGGCAGCTTTAGACAGTTCAGCCAACCGAATTTAAATAGTTTTGAAGTATCCAGAATCAACCAGAATAACTTGCAGATTTTAAGGCGTTATCAGCAACGCTTAGTTGTTAATCCCATAGTCCTCAATGTGGAAGAATTGGCTACCATTTACCATATGCCGGCCATGGATGTCGGTACGCCGAATGTGTTTTGGGTAAACTCAAGGCGTTTAGAGCCGCCCCATGATCTTCCTGTTGTCGGAACAGTGCCGGATAGTGAACTGACGACCATCGGTGAAACCAATTTTCGCGGACACCGCCAGAAATTCGGCATTAAAACCACGGATCGCCGGCGTCATATATATATTATTGGTAAAACTGGCATGGGTAAATCCGTGCTTCTGGAAAACATGATCTATTCCGATGTTGACCAGAAGAAAGGAGTAGCGGTCATTGATCCGCATGGGGACCTGGCGGATGCCGTCATTGATTTTGTCCCTGCCCATCGCACGAATGATGTGGTGATTCTGGACCCTTCCGATATTTCCCATCCCTTCGCTTTTAATATGCTGGAGGCGGGTGACGATGCCCATAAACGCAGCCTGATTGCCTCCGGGCTTCTGGGTGTTTTTAAAAAGATGTATTCCGAGAGCTGGGGGCCTAGGTTAGAACATATCCTCCGAAACTGTCTGCTGGCGCTAGCCGAAACCCCGAATACTTCCATGCTGGGCATTATGCGTATTCTGGTTGACCAGGAATACCGGCGCAAAATTGTTTCCGGTATCAGCAATCCCATGGTGCGCAGTTTCTGGGTGGATGAATTTGAAAAATTTAATGACAGAATGCGAACCGAAGCCATTTCACCGATCCAGAATAAAGTCGGTCAGTTTTTGTCTTCCACAATGATCCGAAATATTGTCGGCCAAGTGAAGTCCACCGTGAATATCCGGTTCATGATGGATACAGGCAAGATCATTATCATCAATCTTTCTAAAGGGAAGCTCGGTGAGGATAATTCCAGCCTTCTTGGCTCCATGTTGATCACCAAATTCCAGCTGGACGCCATGAGCCGCGCGGACACGGCAGAAAAAGACCGAAAAGACTTTTATCTGTATGTGGATGAGTTCCAGAATTTCGCCACGGACGCCTTTGCAACCATTCTTTCCGAAGCGCGGAAATACAAACTCAACCTCACCATGGCCAACCAGTACATAGCCCAGATGCCGGATGAAGTGCGTGACGCGGTATTTGGTAATGTGGGTACTATTCTTAGCTTCCAGGTCGGCTTTGATGACGCTGAATATTTTTCCAATCAGTTTTCCGAAGAAATCCTGCCCAACGACATTGTGGCGCTCCCCAAATACAATTGCTACACGAAACTGATGATTGACGGCATGCCGAGCAAAACATTTTCGCTTTCTACCTTGCCTCCGCCTGTGCTGGAGGCCGAAGAAGGTCGTCGCGAAAAGATTGTCCGCTTATCACGCGAGCGCTACTGCACCTCCCGTGAAGTGGTGGAAGACAAGGTGAACCGATGGATGGAATCGGGCGAGAAAAAGAAATTGGAGCCGAGTGATAAAAAATCGGATAAGAGGCATGCCCCGAAAGCTGAGAGGAAGGATGAAAAACCAAAATCTGATAAACCAAAATTCGACAAGCCGAAGGAAGTGAAGAAAGAGGAGGGGAAGTCTGCCAAATCTGCTGCCCCTATCCATAAGGAGAAACCGAAAGAAAAGAAGGAAGAGGGGAAAAAAGAAGAGGCAAAGAAAGAGGAACCGAAGAAGAAATAAACAGATCTTCTTAATGTCATTCCGACCGAAGTTTTTTTTGTCATTTCGACTAAGCGGAGCGCATGGAGAAATCCCTTTAAAATAGGAAAGTCAGTTTTTTTAACAAGGGATTCCTCCGCTCCGTTTCACTTCGGTCGGAATGACAAAAAGGAATTGTGATAAAATAAATGCATGCAAAAAAAGCTAATCGGCATCATTGGCGGTAAAGGGAAAATGGGCAAGTATTTTGCTGTTTTTTTTGAGCGAAACGGTTATCAGGTCATTATAAGTGATAAAAAAACTAAGCTATCGAATATCCAGTTGGCTAAAAAGGCGGATGTGGTGATTGTGTCGGTTCCCATCGGTATGACTAAAAAAATGATTGAGGAAGTGGTGCCGCATGTTAAGGAGTCCGGTTTGCTGATGGATTTTACGTCGCTCAAGGGTTTTCCGATGGAAGCGATGAAAAAAACAAAAGCTTCATATCTTGGCTGCCACCCGCTTTTCGGACCTACCAATTCTATTGAAGGTCAGATGGTGATTTTATGTAAAGGCCGTGGGGCAAAATGGTTTAAGTGGTGGAAGGAATTGCTTGAAAAAAACAAAGTGGATGTTCGGGAACTTTCCGCCAAACAGCATGATCATCTGATGGCTTACGTGCAGGTCTTGAGCCATTTCAGCGATCTGGTTCTGGCGGATGCCCTCAGTAAAAGCGGAATGAGAATTGGGGATTTTTTAAAGTACCAAAGCCCTCCTTACAGGTTAAAACTCGATATGATGGGGCGGATTTTAAATCAGGATCCGAATTTGTACGCCCAAATCCAAATCCAGAACCCTGAAAGCCTGAAAGTGATGAAGGAGTTTTTAAAGTCGGCGAAGAATTGGACCGAAATGGTTAGAAAGAAAGACGTGAAAGGTTTTGAAAAACATTTTGAATCCGCGTCCAAATATCTCGGCAACTACAAACGGCTGGCCATGGAAGAATCCGACTTTTTAATAGAACAATTAAACCGCAAAAAGCTGGTGGAAGAGGTGCATTTGGAAAAAATCAAACCGGATCGGTCTTACCAGTTGGCAACCTTGGGGCCGGAGAACACGTTTTCCAGCCTGGCCGCCAAAAAATACAATCCAAAAGCCAAGATCTGGCATGCGAAATCCATCACGGAAGTATTTGATTTGGTAAAAAAAGGAAGTATTAAAAAGGGGATTGTCCCCATTGAAAATAAGCTGACTGGCACGGTTGCCGAAGCTTCTGATAATTTATTTGAATCCAATTTAAAAATTCAGGAGGCGATGGAGCTTCCTATCCATCATTTTTTGGTCACTTTAGATGAAGTCGATAAAAAGAAGATCAAAACCATTTATTCCCATCCTCAACCCATCCGCCAAAGCCGGAAGTATTTAAAAAAGCACTTTCCTGGAGCCAATTTAGTATCCATGTCCAGCACCGCGGCGGCTTTAAAAAAAGTGGTGTCTGAAAATTTGTATGACGCGGCGGTGATTTGTTCGGGGGAAGCAGCCAAAGCTTATCGGATGGTGGTTTTAGACAAAAATATTGAGGATTACTCATTCAATTCCACCCGTTTTTTAGTTATCGGGAAGAAAGAACTGCCCATCAGGCCGAACCGTAAATACAAAACCTCCATTGCTTTCTATTTTTCAGCCGATAAACCAGGCACGCTGTATCAGGTCTTGGGTGATTTCGCGGCCGCGAAAGTGAATATGGTAAAAATCGAATCTTCCGCTAACCCGACTGTGCCGGGCGGTTATGTGTTTTATATTGATTTTGAAGGTCATCATGACGGACTGAAGATCAAAAAAATGCTTTCGAAGATCAGAAGGCATGTGGTGAAATTGAAAGTTTTGGGAAGTTATCCTGCTAGCTATTGAACTGAGGGTCTCGGTAGAATCGGCCGTTCAGACATTTGAATTTAACTTTTCCTTTTTTTAGCTTCATCATAAAAAGGGCGGGATCATTTACCAGTTGCGGATTTTGTTCAATGGCTTTTCGGAATATTTCATCCCTTTCTAAAACAACACGCCAAAAAGAACCTCTTACTTTCATGATATACATGACCCCTTCATCGGTTTGGCCTTCGCCATCTTCAATTAGCTCACATTCATCTTGTCCATTGATTGGGTCGATATCTTTTTCTAATTGCTCTTCAATTAAATAGCGAACAAGGGCGGCTTTGGCGCATTGTTCGTAAAAATGGTGGCGTTGCTCATTGTCCATCTGAGATACTGCTTCAATGACATCATCTGCGGTACAATTCTTTCCTTGTTTTTTTCTTAAATCATCAAAAGGATGCTCACCATCCTGGTCTTCGGCGAAAAGATTTTTAATTGCCATGATAAGAAAGTCAAAAAGGTTATAACCTTAGTATACATTTTTAATATTGTCAATATTAAATTTCACTCTTATTCATTATACAAAATACAAAAAAGCCCGGGTATTTCACCGGGCTTCCTGTTTTGCATATCTATTTACGCTTGGGCTATTGGCGATAGGTCTTTACGGATGACATTGGTCAATACATCTCCTACTACATCCGTACCAACTGTCGGAAGCGTTTTTCCTTCCTGCTGGAGCCTGTCGAACCAGCCCGTAAACAATGTTTCCGGCTTTTTCAGTGTGTCCGGCGTCAGCGCATTGATAAATTGACCTACTTCCACATCGGTCATTTCATATTCAGGTTCTACATGGAACATATCTAGTAAGCCTTTTTTCAGATCTCCTTCGTATTTGGCAAGCCACGCTTCGATTTTTTCATTAGTCAGGGCTTCCATTTTTGCAGAAACACCCTCTTTACTTAATTCCAGTTGGGCGGCTACTTTTGCGGCGTCTTCTTTTTCATACGCCTCACGTTCCGCTACTAAGTCTGCGGTAACTGCTTCTGCCTCTTTTTTTGTGACTGCTTCCTCAGCTTTTTGGGTTAAATAAGCTGCAGAAGTTTCAAGAGGTGGTGGAGCTCCCGCCTCCGGTGTAACAGTCGGAGCAGGTATTTGTACCATTGGCCCTTCAGCAACGGCTCCTTCAACTGCCTGTTCAACTTCAACTTCTTCCGCTTTTTTCTGCAGTACAGCAGGCGAGGTTGCGAGTGGCTGAGCTGAGCCAGACATTGCTTTTTCAGATTCACTCATTTCTTTTTTGGCTTCCGCCTGAACCATTGGACCAGCGGCTGTTATGGTTTCAGCGGCTTTTTCGGCATCTTCGGGCGTGAGAAGTGTTTCTTGTACCTCTTCACGTTTTTCTTCAGCGGCTTCTACTGCTTCGAGAGCTTTTGGAGCCGGTGGGGCTAGAGGTTGTTGGTCCTCTGGGGTTGGTAAATTTTGTGCTGGGTCTGCCATGATTTTTTATTTTTAATTTATAAATCTTAATATTATAACATATCTATTAGGTAAAATCAATGCTTTAAGAGCGCAAAATGTGCTAAAATGCCCCCATTAAAAGTGCGAGTGCGAGTGGCGAGTCTCAAGGGGTATCGCTCACACTTAAGACTCACGCTATAAATTTATGAAACTACTTATTACAGGAGGAGCTGGTTTTATTGGCTCTAATTTCGTCCGTTACATGCTCGGCAAATATCCTGAATACCAGGTGATAAACCTGGATAAACTGACATATGCGGGGAATTTGGATAATTTGGCGGATATTGCTGATAATCCAAATTACTCTTTTGTGGAGGGTGATATTGCTGATCGGAAATTGGTTGATGATTTGGCTTCAAAGGTGGACGCGATCATCAATTTTGCCGCTGAAACACATGTGGATAACAGTATTGAGGATGCTGATCCTTTTTTGCAGACAAATGTTATTGGCACTCAAGTTCTGATAGAAGCCGCACTCAAGTATAAGCACCCTCGTTATATCCAAATTTCTACAGATGAGGTGTATGGGGATATTGAGGATGGATTTTTTACAGAAACATCTATTTTAAAACCAAGTTCTCCTTATTCTGCTTCCAAGTCTGCTGGAGATCTATTAGTTTTGTCTTATGTCCGGACATATGGTTTGCCAGCTGTTATCTCTCGTTGCTCCAATAATTACGGCCCTTACCAGTATCCTGAAAAAGTAGTGCCTTTTTTCATTAAAAAACTGATAAACGGCGAAAAAGTACCGCTTTATGGTGACGGCTCCAATGTCCGTGACTGGCTGCATGTCCTGGATCATTGCAAAGCCGTGGATTTGATTTTACATGAGGGGAAAATAGGGGAAATTTATAATGTTGGAGCAAATAATGAGCATTCGAATCTGGAAATCACCAAAAAAATGCTTGAAATCCTCAGTTTGCCGGAGGATCGCATTGAATTTGTGAAGGATCGCCCAGGTCATGATATCAGGTATGCCATTGACGCTTCAAAGCTTAAAAATGAACTGGGGTGGGAACCGACGGTTGATTTTGAGGAGGGATTTCGGGAAACTGTTGAGTATTATAAAAAACATTTTAGCTCTAAGCAGTAAGCGGTAGGCTATAAGCTGGCTTAATTCTTACTGCTTAGAACTTAAAACTTAAAATATGTGCGGAATATTCGGTTATCTGGGCAAGCGTGATAACGCCCTGGAACTTGTAATCAAAGGTTTGCAGAAATTAGAGTATCGTGGATACGATTCATGGGGCGTGGCGACCGATTTGAATGGCGAGCTTTTTGTCGAAAAAAAGGTTGGTAAGATTTCCGAAGTCAATTTGGATGAATTTAAAGATAAAAAAGTGTCATTGGCCATCGGCCATACCCGCTGGGCTACCCATGGCGTGGTGACGGACGCCAACGCCCACCCCCATTTTGATCCTGAAAAGCAGATTGCCGTGGTTCATAATGGCATTATTGAAAATTATCAGGAAATTCGTGATGAACTTGGGAGGGAAAATTTTGTTTCCGAAACCGATACCGAGGTCATCGCTCATTTAATCGCCAAATATCGTAAGGAAATGAGTTTTAAAGAGGCGGTTCTTGAGACTATTAAGCGTTTAGAGGGTAGGTATGCCATTGTTGTGCTCAATGTCGGAGAGAATTATCTAATTGCTGCCCGTCGTGGATCGCCGTTGATTGTAGGTGTTGGTGAAGATGAATATTTTTTAGCGTCCGATATTCCAGCTTTTCTGGAATACACCCAAAACGTTAATTACTTGGATGATAATGAGATGGTGATTGTGAATAATGGTATTGAATTTTTGAATTTGGAAACCGGCAACCCTGTAAAAAAACGTTTGGTGAACATTGATTGGCAAGCGGAATCCGCCGAGAAGGGGGAATATGACCACTTTATGCTCAAAGAAATAATGGAGCAGAAAGACTGTATCCACCGTGCCATCAATCAGGATACCGATGAGATCATGCATATCGCCCAGCAAATTAAGGATTCCCGTGGCTGCTTTCTTTCCGGATGCGGAACCGCTGGCAAGGTTTGTATGGCAGGTGAATATTTCTTTTCGATTATTGCCAATCGTCATGTAAACTTCGCGCCGGCATCGGAATTTCCGATTTATCATCACTTTTTGCGACCCGAAAGTTTACTTATCGTTGTTTCCCAAAGTGGTGAAACGGCGGATGTGCTGGAGGCGATGGAGGTGGCGAAAAAGAAAGGGGCCAAAGTGCTTTCGATTGTGAATGTGGAAGGTTCCACCATTGCCCGCCAGTCCGATTTTTCTCTTCATATCAAAGCCGGTCCGGAAAAAGCCGTGGCTTCCACCAAGGCCGCCACATCCCAGATGGCCTTATTGCTTTTGATCGCTACCGCCATGAGGGGTGAATTGCAGGAAGGGCGGCGGATATTGGCGGAGGTGGCCTCCAAAATCAACGACATGATGAACCCCCGTTTTCTTACGTATATCAAAAGCGTGGCGGAGAAGATCAAAGACCAGGAAAACTGCTATATCATCGGAAAGGCGGAGAATTACCCCATGGCGCTGGAGGCAGCCATTAAGATCCA
>Ga0114920_10000397_pt1 | contig 19014 bp, 17 predicted proteins | sample ChitaG_FD_88683 | JGI IMG/M metagenome (GOLD analysis project Ga0114920, IMG submission 88683) | Deep subsurface microbial communities from South Pacific Ocean to uncover new lineages of life (NeLLi) - Chile_00310 metaG | ecosystem: Environmental > Aquatic > Marine > Oceanic > Sediment ...
GGAGTCTTTTGATCCTTTGATTTCTGGGGAGAGACGGTCTTCACCATCATTGGCGATAGTAACAGCAGGGACAGGATTCCCTCCTGGATGATTGTAATCGTCTACAGATAAAACTTTCCCAGAAACACTGGAGTGGACAGATGCAGAGAAAAGAGCTTTGTCTTCGCCAATTTTTTGCCCGAGAGCGACTTCATCTCCTTTTTTGATTAAAGGCTGGGCAATGCTGCCAAAATGTTGGAGAAGGGGAATTATGACTTTTTCTGGTGGGGGCAAAGGCTCGATGGCTTTCTCAGCCGTCCATTCTTTTAATTCTGGTGGGTGGATTCCACGAGGAAAGGTTTTTACCTTCATGTTTTGTTGTAGCGGATCGAAAAAATTAGTCTAAAGTTTATTAATTCTTTTATGGTGTTGTCAACATGAAGCGATAATTTTAAGCAAGAATGTAGGGGCTTGATTGACAGCTTTTTTCACGGAAATGGAGATGCTTACCAATATTTCCTTTAGATTGATTTTTGTGTAATAATATAGGATAAAATTATACTGGTTTTTTGCTTGAAAGCCTGGTGTAAGGATGAATATCTCTATCAGAGAAGTAAAGACGCGAAAAGATTTAAGGACATTTATTTTTCTTCCCGAGAAAATTCACGCCGGTCATGCCAACTGGGTTCCCCCCATTTATATGGATGAATGGAAATATTTTAATCCAAAAAAGAATAAGGCCTTTTCTTATAGCGACACGGTCATACTGCTTGCATTCCGTGGAGAAGAAGCGGTGGGAAGGATTTTGGGGATCATCAACAGGCGCTATAATGAGCTCCGGAATGAGAAAACGGCTCGATTTGGCAATTTAGAAGCGCGGGAAGATGAAAAAGTCGTTCGTGCTCTTTTGAGTCATGTCGAAGATTGGGCGAGAAAGAAGGGGATGACAAAAATTGTTGGCCCTTATGGATTTTCGGATCAGGACCCCGAGGGTTTTTTAATAGAGGGATTTGAGAATCGAGCAACGATAGCCACCTATTATAACTTTGAATGGATGCCCCTTTTTGTCGAAAAAAAAGGCTATGAGAAGGATGTGGATTATTTTGTCTATAAGATAGAGCTTCCTAAAGAGATGCCGGAATTCTACAAGAAGATTTACGAAAGAGTCATGAGACGAGGGAGCTTTGAGGTTTTCGAATTCAGGAAAAGAAAAGAGCTTAAGCCTTGGATAAAACCGATCCTCCATCTCATGAACGAATGTTATTCAGCAAGTAATATTTACGGCTATACTCCTTTGGATGAAGAGGAGATGGAGGCTTTAGCGAAGCGCTATTTGCCAATTATAGATCCCAGGTTTGTAAAAACTGTAAAGAGAGGCGATGAATTGGTCTCTTTTGTCATCGGTATACCCGATATGACTGAAGGTATCCAGAAAGCCCGAGGGCATCTATTCCCTTTCGGCTTTCTAAAAATATTGCGGGCTGCAAAGAAGACAAAACAGCTGGATTTACTCTTGGGGGCCATCAAAGAAAAATACAGGGGGCTGGGACTAGATGTCCTGATGGGCGTAAAGGTTATTCTCTCTGCCTATGAGGCAGGCTTGGATATGGTTGATACCCATCATGAGATGGAATCAAACGTGAAGGTCAGGGCTGAAATGGAAAAGATGGGAGGAAAACGTTATAAGCGCTTTCGTGTCTACAAAAAGAAGCTCTAAATTTATCTCTCTCCTCATTTCGCTTCTGCCCAATTCACTCCCCATCCCAGATGAACCTTAAGCGGAGGTTTCATTGAGAAGACTTTTTCCATTTTTTTCTTAACCAGGGACTCCACTTCATCCTTTTCTTTGTCGGGAACCTCAAAGACTAGCTCATCGTGAACTTGAAGAATCATCTTGGTCTTGAGGTTCCGTTCTTTAATTTCCCGCCATATGTCAATCATGGCTTTTTTCATCAAATCAGCGGCTGAACCTTGGATTGGAGTGTTCAGGGCGATCCTGCGGCCCGCCTGTTGTATCATTTTATCTTTATGTCTGAGCTCAGGGACCGGACGCTTCCTCCCGAATAGAGTTTCCGAGTATCCTTTTTCCTGGGCATCTTTGACTTTCTTTTCTAAAAACTCTTCGACTTTTGGGTGTTTTTCATAGTAAAGATTAATAAATTTCTGAGCGTCTGAAGTGAACGTTTCCAGCTCCTTGGCTAAGGAAAAGGCAGAAGTGCCATAGATAATACTGAAATTGATAATCTTGGCTTTCCTCCTTTGTTCTTCTTTTGAAAGAGCGGGAGTATCTCCGAAGACCCGATTTGCTGTTTCTTCATGAACATCTCTGGCATGGAGAAACGTTTCGATTAAAGCTGGATCTGCGGAGAGATGAGCTAAAACCCTTAATTCTATCTGTGAATAATCTGCGGAGAGAAGGAGATGTTCCTTCTCAGGGATAAAAGCCTGCCGGAACCTCTGTCCCAATTCTCCTCTCACAGGTATGTTTTGGAGATTTGGATTGCTCGATGAAAGCCTGCCCGTGGCAGCCACTGTTTGGTTGTAGGAGGTGTGAATCCTCCCTGTCTCGGGGTGGAGGAGAAGAGGGAGGGCATCAGCATAGGTAGATTTAAGCTTGGCCAGCTGTCTGTACTCCAGGGCATATTTTGCTATGGGAAAATTACGGGCTAATTCCTGGAGGATGTTTACGCTCGTGGAATAGCCCTTCGTAACTTTTGTTTTTCTTGAGGGGGGGAGCTTCATTTTATCGAAGAGAATGTGGCTAAGCTGCTGAGGAGAGTTGAGATTGAATTCCTCTCCGCTTGCGGCAAAGATTTTTTCTTTAAGATGGGCGAGATCGTACTCGAGCTCTTGGGATAAGGTTTTTAAGTTCTCGGTGTCGATTTTCACTCCCCACATTTCCATGTCGGCGAGGACTTTGATTAGAGGGCGTTCTAATTCACGGTAGAGGGAATCCAGGTCCTTTTCTTTGACCTTAGGCCAGAGCAGGGAACTGAGCTGAAGAGCCAGGTCGGCGTCTTGACAGGCGTAAGGAGCCACACGTTGGATATCGACGGCATTAAGTGTGACCGCCTGTTTTCCTTTGCCCGCTATTTCCTCATAAGGAATGGCGTTGACTTGGAGATAATTTAAGGCCAGCTTATTTAGATTGTGTTTCCCCCAATTTGGCTCTAAAAGATAGGAAAGGACCATGGAGTCCAGATCTATGCCCTGGAGAGAAATTCCTTCTTTTTTCAGTACAATGTAATCATATTTGATGTTTTGTCCAAATTTTTTGATTTTCGGGCTAGAAAGAACCTCATCGAGAAGATGGAAGGCCCTCTCTTTCGGAATTTGTGAGGGAGCTTCAGGATAGTCATGACGGAGAGGAAGATAGTATGCTTTATTTGGCTCTATAGAAAAAGAGAGCCCAACCAAGCGGGCCTGCGTTGGATAAGGGCTGTCGGTTTCCGTATCGAGGGATACAAATTTGGCCTTCTTAATCTGGGAGATTAGGGTGCGGAGTTCTTTTTCTTTAAAAATAGCGGTGTATTCTTTTTGTGTTTGTTCGGGCTTCTTCAGGTATTCAGATAATAGAGAGGAAAACTCCAATTCTTGGAAAAGCTTGGTCAACTCCTTGTAATTCGGTTCGGATACAGAAAGGTCTTCCAGATTGAATTTGAGATCAAGATCTTTTTTGATCGTAACCAGCTCGTGGCTCAATTCCAATTGTTCCAGGTTTTGCTCTATTTTTTCTCGAAGCCGCGGGTTTTCTATCTTTGCAAGATTCTTAAGGAGATTTTTAAGCGATCCAAACTGACTGATGAGCGCTTTGGAAGTTTTTTCTCCGATTCCAGGCACACCGGGAATGTTATCTGTAGGATCTCCCCATAGAGCGAGGACATCGGTTACCTGGGGGGCTCGCACGCCGAAATATTCCTTCACCTTTTCTTCGTCTATATAGATGTCTTTCACAGGATTGAAAACAGTTGTTAACTCATCAACGATTTGGAAGAGATCTTTGTCATTAGTGACGATGACCGAATGAATTTTCCTGGCTCGAGCTTGAGTAGCTAGGCTTCCAAGCACATCATCTGCTTCATAATTTTCAAGTTCAAAATGGGGAATGTTAAAGGCGTTGACAATTTGTTTTATCACAGGGATTTGAACAACCAGGTCGTCGGGCATAGGTTTGCGGTGAGCTTTATAATCCTTAAAGGCTTTATGGCGTATTGTAGGGCCTTTGGCATCAAAAACAATTCCGAGGTAGGAAGGCTTCTCCCGCGCCATGAATTTTTTGAGCATGCTGACAAATCCGAATATTGCATTTGTAGGAAAGCCCTGAGAGGTAGAAAGCTGCTTAATGGCGTAATAGGAACGGTAAAGAAGAGAGTTTCCGTCGATTAAAAAAAGTTTTTTTTCACTCATTTTTATGAGGATTCAAAGGAGAAGCGTGCTCTTAAGTATGCCCGAATAGACAGCCTTTTTGGGGTGTTAAAAATGATTAAACTTCCCCTCAGATATTTCCTTAAGAATCGTATCGTGTTGTTCTTTTATAAGACTCGCGATTTTTTCTTTGAGGTTAGGATTATTGAGGAAGGCAGTGTAGTAAGTTCTCCTGGAGGAGAGGAGTTTTCCAGATTTATAGATGAGAGATTCAATATAATGGACATTTAAACCCTTGTCTTGGGTTTGAACGTGGTATGAAATGCCGTCGTGTGTGGTTTCTGTATTGAGTCCGCTCATTTTGGATATGCCAATTTCCCTGAATTATTCATAAAAAATGCCGATATTTTCGACAATTACAGCAATATCAGGAAGTTATTCTGATATTGCTATAAATCTTTTTGGTAAAAGAAATTATTTATATTAATCGGCATTTTTTCCCTATTGGCGAGCCGATCTCACCGCATCTGCTTCGTTACAGCCCATTCGCAATGGACGACCACAGCGCCATGGGCCGACGCCTTGCATCTACGGTAACCTCGACTCGTGAATAATCCCGGTTTCTTGTATATTATACTCTTTTGCATTAAGATATCAAGCTTTCCTCTGAGGTCATCTTCTGGGGTCAGGTCTTGCTTTTTGCCTTTTTCATCTCAGGGATTTCTTTTGATATTTTTCTGTTTTTGCACATAAAGGTTAAAGAACATGATTCAATGGCTTTTGGCCATAAAAAGGCAAAAAGCAAGACCTGACCCCTTTTATTTGCCTTTTATTGACAAAGGAAAGCAAGATGTTATAATAGGATAACTTATTTTTGGAAGAAAAGATAAAATGATAATAGAGATTGACAGAATACCCCCTGAAGGACTGGAAATTTCTAAAGATTTTGAGTTCTTCAATGAGGATCTTGTTGATGGAGATGCCGTGTTCCTTAATCCTGTCCTTTGCGAGCTCTTTATCAAAAGAGTTGGAGAGGAGATTTTAATAAAGGGGTGCATCAAGACCTGCCTTAGCTTCGTCTGCAGCCGATGTTTGATCCCTTTCGAGTTCCCAGTAGATTCTAAGTTTGACCTTATCTATCTTCCGGAAGAACTTGATGTATTTCAGGATCAGCTGGAGAATGATGAGATAAATAATTTTTTTTATTCTAGTCACAAGATGGACGTGAAAGAAGTTGTCTTAGAGCAGCTGAACTTGACTTTTCCAGTAAAACCTTTATGTTCAGCAAGCTGTCTAGGAATTTGTCCCGTGTGCGGAAAAATTATAAAAGCAGGCGAATGTGCCTGCGTTAGGGACGGTTCTGATCCGCGTCTCGAGAAATTCAAAACATTTATAAGAGATAAAAGGTAAATGGCTAACCCGAAAAGAAGACATTCACATGCAAGAAAGATGAAAAGAAGGGCGCATGATGCCCTTGACCTCCCTTCCTTGGCTCTTTGTTCCAATTGTGGGACACCAAAATTACCTCACCGAGCCTGCCCAGAGTGTGGATTTTACCGAGATAGGCAAGTTATTGCGGAAAGCGAAGAATAACAAACGAGGGATAAATGAGAGTTGCTGTTGATGCGATGGGTGGAGACTTCGGCCCTAAAGTGACAGTGGAAGGAGCTGTGAGAGCGGCACAGGAGTATGAAGTTGATGTACTCCTCGTTGGAGAAGAAGAGCTGATAAAGAAAGAGGTTAGAAGATTCAATAGCTCAAAAGCAAAAATTACCCTTGTCAATGCCGCAGAAGCCATAAGTATGGGCGAGGGACTCCTCTCTTTTCGAAGAAAACAGAGGTCTTCTATTCGTGTCGGAACTCAGTTGGTCAAGAAAGGAGAAGCTGAGGCCTTTGTCAGCACAGGAAATACAGCTGCTATAGTCTATTTATCAAAAAAAATATTAGGGGCTTTAAAAGGGATTGAGAAACCAGCCTTGTCCTTGCTTGTTCCTACTCTAAAAGGGCTTACCTTGCTCATAGATGTGGGAGCAAATGTTAACTGTCGTCCCTTTCATCTGGAGCAGTTTGCTCTGATGGGGCATGTTTTTATGAAAAGTGTAATGGGCCAACAAAATCCTCGAATAGGACTAATGAGTATAGGAGAAGAAAAGTCAAAGGGGAATGAGTTAACCAAGGAGGTTTTTAAGAGACTTCAATCCTCCACCATAAATTTCATCGGGAACATAGAGGGTAAGGATATTTACTCAGGCAAAGCCGATGTCATCGTTAGTGACGGCTTTACGGGAAATGTTGCGTTAAAAGTCAGCGAAGGAGTGGTTGACACCATCTTCTATATGGCCCGTAATGAGGTTATGAAGAATATTTTTTCTAAAATTGGATTTTTTTTAATGAAAAGGAATCTAAAAAAGCTTTATAGAAAGATAGACTATACAGAGTATGGAGGAGCCCAGCTTTTGGGAATAAACGGAGTTTGCATAATCGGCCATGGACGCTCGAATGCCAATGCTGTGAAAAATGCAGTAGGATTAGCCAGGGATTTTGTGGTGAATCAGGTTCAGGATAAAATTCAGAGTGAAGTAGCCAGGCTGTCACAGACTTTTGATGGAGTGAAAGCTTAGAATGGCACTTTCAGGAAGAGTGTCGATTATCACTGGAGCCTCTCAAGGAATTGGAGAGGCCATCGCGATTGAGATTTCCAAAGAAGGAGCAGAGGTTATTCTTGTTGATATTCAAGAGGAGAAACTCCAGGAAGTTGCTCAAAGGATAAAGATGACTAAAGGGAATGCATTCCCTTATTGTGCAGATATTTCACGCACGGAGCAAGTTGCAGAGGTTGCGGAGATGATTATTCAGAATCACAAGAAGATTGATCATCTGGTTAATAACGCGGGTATAGCAAGAGACAACCTGCTGATGCGGATGAATGAAGAAGACTGGAACGCTGTTTTGGAGGTCAATCTAAAAGGAGTATTTAACTTTTCCAAAGCAGTGATAAGGAATATGATTGCTAACCGTTATGGTCGAATAGTCAACATCTCTTCGGTTGTGGGGCTAATGGGGAATCCTGGCCAAACGAACTATGCCGCTTCAAAGGCTGGAGTGATCGGTTTTTCTAAATCATTAGCCAGGGAAGTAGCCTCTCGGGGAATCACGGTTAATGCTGTTGCTCCTGGATACATTGCTACGCCCATGACCGAGAATCTTTCTGATCCCGTCAAAGAAGCATTTCTCGATTTTATTCCCATGAAAAGGTTTGGGACTCCTGATGAAATCGCTCACCTTGTAAAATTCCTTCTATCCGACGAAGCCGCTTATATCACGGGCCAAGTCATAAGTGTAAATGGCGGAATGCTTATGTAGCATTAAAATATTGTATGTAAATTCGAAAATTAAAGAGGAGGGAAAACATGGAAAGAGAAGAATTACTGAAGAAAGTAAAAGCTATCGTTGCAGACAAGCTCAGCATCAGTGAAGATCAAGTAACAGAGGAGGCATCATTTATTGATGACCTAGGTGCTGATTCATTAGATACGGTTGAACTGGTCATGGCCTTGGAAGATGAGTTTGGCATGGATATCCCTGATGAGGATGCCGAAAAACTTACCACTGTTGGCAAAGCAATAGATTATGTTTTAGCGCATCTTTCCCATAAATAAGCATAAAAAAACCTTAAAGTTCCTGATGGGAAATTCATCTTCTTCTAAGAGAGAGCTCTCTCGGAGACGTGTCGTTATTACGGGGATCGGCCTGGTTTCTCCTTTGGGCATTGGGCTTGAGGAGAATTGGGAAAGCCTCCTCGAAGGGAGAAGTGGGATTAGCGCCATTTCTAAGTTTGATGTTTCTGATTTTTCAACTCAGATCGGAGGAGAAGTGAAAAACTTTGATCCTCTTGATTTTATTGAGAAAAAAGAAGCTCGGAAGATGGACCCCTTCATCCAGTATGCAGTTGCTGCAGCAAAATTGGCTGTTGATGATTCCGGTATCCCGCTTGCTTCTTTAGAGGGCAACAGATGTGGAGTCTATGTAGGCTCAGGGATAGGAGGAATTGGTTCCATTGAAGAGACACATAAAAAATTGCTTGAGGCAGGACCAAGCCGTGTTTCTCCATTTTTCCTGATTTCTTCACTCACAAACGAAGCATCTGGACAAATTTCCATAAGATTCAAAGCAAGCGGCCCGAATTCAGCTACTGCGACTGCCTGTACAGCAAGCACCCATGCTGTCGGCGATTCTTTTCGGATTATCGAAAGAGGAGATGCTGATATCATGATTGCAGGTGGGGCAGAAGCGCCGATTACGCCACTAGGGCTTGCGGGCTTTTGTGCTATGCGTGCGCTTTCCCAAAGAAATCATGAGCCCCAGAAAGCATCCAGGCCTTTTGATGCAGAGCGGGATGGGTTTGTCATGGGAGAGGGGGCCGGGATCTTAGTCCTCGAAGAATTGGGGAGTGCCCTTAAGCGAGGAGCAAGAATATATACAGAGATCGTTGGATACGGCATGAGCGGAGATGCCTATCATGTCTCTGCCCCCCGAATGGATGGTGAGGGGGCTTTTTGGGCGATGAAGAGAGCCATTGAAGACGCGAATGTTGATCCCATTGAAGTGAACTTCATAAATGCCCACGGCACTTCCACTCCATATAATGATAAGATCGAGACTCTGGCTATAAAGAACCTATTCGGAGATCACGCTTATAAGATTGGAGTATGTTCAACAAAATCTATGACAGGCCATCTTTTAGGGGCTGCAGGCGGAGTTGAGATAGGCTATACAGCACTTTGTGTGAAAGATCAGGTTATGGCCCCCACAGTCAATTATGAGCATCCCGACCCAGAGTGCGATCTGGATTATGTCCCCAATAAATCCCGTAAAGCTGAGATTCGTTACGCATTAACCAATTCTTTTGGATTTGGGGGGACAAACGGTGCCCTCCTTATGAAAGTATTCGAGGAATAATCTAGGTTTGCTGGCCTGGGTTATTGTTTTTCACAACATTTAATAATCATTTTTTTGAGGAGGTTTAATTGAATATCTTTGTTTTTGTTAAAAGGGTTCCTGATACGGAATCTAAGATAAGGATAAATCAAGAGACAGGGAGGATTGTGGAGGAGGGATTAAATTTTGTTTTGAATCCATATGATGAGTATGCGGTAGAAGAAGCTCTTCGCCTTCGGGAAGGAAAGGGCGGCAAGGTTACTATCATATCGGTTGGTCCTGAAGAGGCATTGGTTGTTTTGAAAAAATGTCTGGCAATGGGAGCTGATGAGGCAGTGCTCTTGAAGGACGATACTCCCGAGACATACGATGGTCTGAGAATAGCTAAGATTATAGTCAGCGCTATCGAAAAAAAATTCCCTGAATTCGATTTGCTCTTGTTTGGAAAACAATCGATGGGTGCTGATAATGCGCAAGTTCCTGCAATGGTTGCTGAGCTAATAGGGCTGCCTCAGGTAAATGTGGTGACTAAGCTTGAGATTGAAGGAAATAAGGGGGTAGCTTATCGAGAGATAGAAGGGGCCTTAGAGAAAGCATCCTTTTCCTTACCCGCTGTAATCAGTGCTCAGAAAGGCCTGAATGAGCCTCGTTATGAAACACTGAAGGGCATTATGGCCGCTAAGCGAAAGGAAATTCCAATCCTTGCGCTCGAAGACCTGGGCCTTAAAGAAGAAGAGCTTATCTCCGATCTAGAGATGGTTAAATTGGAAGGGCCTCCTCCGCGGCAGGCAGGACAGATTGTCCAGGAGGAACCAGATGTAGCGGCAAAGAAACTGGTGCAGTATTTACACGAAGAGGCGAAGGTTATATAAAGGGAGGAACAGGATGATTTTAGTGTTTATAGAAATAAGAGAAGGTAAAATCAAGAAGTTTTCTCTGGAAGCTCTTTCTGAGGGAAAAAGAAGAGCGGATGAGATGAATACAGAAGCAAGTGCTGTCATTGTCGGGCACAACCTGGGTTCGCATGCTTCTGAGCTTTTCCCCTACGGGGCGTCAAAAGTCTATATATTAGAAAATACCCTCCTCAGCCAATATTCTGCCTCTGGCTTTTCTCAGGCACTGTTTTTATTGGCAGAAGAGGTCAAGCCAGAAGTTATTCTCTTTCCGGCAAGCTCTCAGGGCAAAGATATAGCTCCGCGTCTAGCTGCAAAACTAAAGGTGAGCATGGCTTCTGATTGTACTGAGACTACTATTCAGAGTGGAAAGCTGCAGGTTGTTCGCCCGATTTTTGCTGGTAAAGCCTATGCGGCTCTTTCGTTTAAATCTTCGCCTCAGATTGCTACTCTTAGGCCAAATGTATTCCCGCTTCAAGATCCCGTGGATAAGCAAGGAGAGGTTGTAAAGAAGGAAGTTGTTATTGCAGAAGACCAAATCAAGGGGAAAGTCATAGAGATCTTGAGGGAGGAAGGCGCAGAGCTTGATATAACAGAAGCAGAAATCGTTGTTTCTGGGGGAAGAGGAATGAAAGGGCCAGAAAATTTTGATCTACTAAGGGATCTTATTGCTCTCCTTCCCCATTCTGCTATAGGCGCTTCCCGCTCAGCAGTAGATGCTGGCTGGATGGATCATCAGCATCAGGTGGGGCAAACAGGGAAAACTGTGTCTCCGAATCTCTATCTAGCCTTCGGGATTTCAGGAGCTATTCAGCATCTAGCTGGGATGTCTTCCTCCAAGAATATTGTTGCTGTTAATAAAGATCCCGAGGCGTCAATATTTAAAGTGGCTGATTTCGGTGTGGTGGGAGACCTGTTTCAGGTTATTCCTTATCTGAAGGAGGAATTGAAGAAAGCTCTCTCAGAGTAAAGATTGTTTAGCGGATTCTTACGAATACCTTGCCAAACACATAGCCGTTTATCGATACGGTAATAGGATAAATCTCACCTAGATTATCGATTGAAAATCTTTTTAATAATGTATGATTGAGGTCGATTTTCTTATTCCTGTCCTCACCGTCACCAGCACCAACAAAGCCTTTAAAATTTACTTTTATCCCTCTACTTTTTCTAATATTAGTCTGGGCCATTTCAACTACTATTTGGTCGCCTCTATTGAAAGAAATACTTTCGCCATCTTTTACTCTATAAGAGTTATTTTTTGTTCGAATGGCGACATACTCTAACTTGGGGGCAGTCAACCTGAGGGGGAAAGTAGCTATGATGTTCCCTTGGGATGATAGTCTAATTTCATAGATTTTCCCTTCTCCATTTCTGGAGAAACGGCTTATGAGGTCTCTTGCAGTATCGATGTTGCAGTTTGTATCATCTTTTTTCTTAGTTTTTCCTTTAGGAACGAATCCGTAGAAATTTAATCGGCGATCTGGTTTATTCTTGATCGGAGGGACAGAGTCAATTATCCTAATTATTTCACCCTTTGTGACATCAATAAAACTGTCTGCATCCACTACTTCAATGTTGCCATTGATATCGATTACCAGATGGTTTAATCCCGAAGTATCTCTAACGATTTCTTTGTAATATATTGCTTTAGCAAATTGAACGTCAATCTCTCCGCAGGGAAATTTATCCTTTTTTACTATTATTTTGGTAGGCTTTTGTATTCTTAATCGAGTCCCAATGTCATTCTCATTCCCATGACCTAAAACATCAGCCGAAAGCCCTCGCTTATAATTAGACTCTATATGACTGATTTCTATTTCGTCGTTTTTGCTTATATAGAGCGTTTCTTTGTTGGGGACCATGATGGGATTGGCATTGTTGACTGATAGGATAATGAATTCTAATTCTGGATAATCTAAATATAATCCGGGAATTTCTGGCACAATATCAAATATCCTCATAAATTCGTTGATGGTCCATATTTGGTGCCTTACTTTAGTTTCAATATCCTTAATATCAGAGGAAGACTCTATTCCGAAGGCAGGAATGCCGAAATTGGAAAGCGCATAATAAGTGGCAGATTTCCTCTGCTCAGGATGTTTTGTATTTAGGGAAAACGTGTTGTGGTTATTAAAATAAAAATGAAATTCCTTATTTTCAATTTTTTTATTGATGTTTTCGATCACTTCTTCCGCGATTTCTTTTAAGTTTACTGATTTGGATGAGTCCTTCTGGTTATAGATATCTGCATCAACTATGATGGATTGGCCGAATCTCTTGGGATTTTTTCTCTCAGAAATATATTCATCGCGATAGAAGCCAGATCCTTCGTGGAGATTTAAGAGAATGTCAGATTCAGAAATAAGATTTTTCAGTATCTCTACTATCTGCGAATCATAATCTTTTGCAGGTTTATCATTTGTGAATTTTCGATTCATGTCCCCACTGATGCCTCTTTCATCTTTTATTATGGTGTAGAAATTAGCCCTGGGGACGACAATTAAAGATCCCTTCTCAAGTTTCATCTCTACATAATGGTCTGCAGAAAGGTAACCCCCAGGTTCACCATGGATTCCGCCTATGATGAGCATTGTCTTGCCTGGCTGCCGCCCATTAATCCTGTAGACGTTCAGCTCATAAGGAGTGTTTTTGAAGTAGATTTCCTGATGAAAGGATTTTTTATTCACAGATGCGGAATGTGTCAGGAGAAAGGATGATATTATGATGATTGAAATAAGAAACAAGATTTTATATGTTCTGGATAGAATCATAATTCTATAATCTTTCTCAGAAGTATTTCACCGATTGTTGAATATGATGTAATCACAATAAACTTTATCTTATTATTTGGAGTAAGGTTTGCTAATGTTGCTTCGATAGTTCTGAAACGGTTTATCGAGAAACGTTCGCCAAATCTATAATTGACTGGATTGTAGTCTTCATTCAGTTTTATGGTTGCGGGATATGATGAATATAGATTTGTATCAAAATCCTCAGAGAATCCCAAAATTGTTACATATCCACTGATTATCCTGTCTTTTCTAGCATTGTTTAATAAAAAGGATATCCGAATAAGGGAGTCTGTATCGTCTGGGATTATAGATAGATCAACTATATTCAATGTATCGGAGGTAATTTCCGATATGGGTATTCTTTGAGTTTCTGTGGATGGATCAGCTGGAATGGATTGTTTTTCTTTGTCCCTCAGAGCCTCCTCACGTTTCACCTGTTTCTTTTCCGGAGCTGTTTTTTTTAGGCTCGCTGCTAGTTCCAATGAGGAAACTCTTTGTTTCAATTGTTCGTTTGATCTGCCTAAGTATATAACGCTGATTATCAATACAAGAAAGCATGTAAGGAAAAATATGCCTGTAAATCCGAGTAATTTAAGAGTAAAAGAGCGCAAGTAGATCTTTTTGATTTCATTTGCTCCACGAAAGATGAATATTGTAATAGAGCCTTTTTTTGCTGTGCTAAGAATTGACTTTAGGTCCATCAGATATTTTGCAAAATTAGTTTTGAATTTCTATCCAGTTTTCTTTGATGATTCTGTAAGAGTTATTTTCTTTTATTAAAAATAATTGTTTGACACCAAAATCAGAGTATCTATCTGAAGAATAGTCCTGAAGGAGGTTAATCAAGATATACTGTGGAGCACGAAATATTTGAACATTGCTTAAGCGAAGCTTGATCCAATCATACGTTCTGAATAACCTTTTTTTATAGGATCGGTACGCCCCGATATTCATTTTCTTGCGTCTAAAATTTTTTGAATAGATCTTGATATAGTCATCTAAATTTTTTGATTCCCAGCTCTTTTTCCAATTTTCAAGAAACTCCATTATTTCTTTTTTATCCCTATTAACAAACTCTATTTTCCTGTATTGAATTTCATCCACTATAACTACTGGAGTTTTGTAGAGTCTGATATATTTGGCGAGATCTATAAAGGATTCATTTTTCAAGATAACACAGCCCCGGGTATCCATTGATTTTTCCAATCGTTCAGGCTCATTTGTACCATGAATCCAGATACCGTAACCTTCCCTTTTTTTAAGCTTATCAAATCCATTTGGGTAATCTAAGATATAAGCACCTGCCCCATATTTGGGGGGCAAAGCAGAGGAATCAATTTTTTTCTGAAGAAAATAAATTCCTTCTGGAGTTTTCATGTCGCCCGATTCTTGTTTATTTCCACTTATCTTTCCTGTAGAACATAAATAAGAATTCTCGATGACTAAAGAGTCATTCTGTTTGCTCAGCACCAAAAGCCTTTGACTTCTCTTTTCGACTAAAATAATGTGTGAGCTATTATCCTCATCTAATAAGATGAAGGGAGAAAGGGCGATCTTGCTAGATGGCTTTAAGAACTTTGAGTGGTCGATTTCCTTTTTCGGGTTCTGTGACCAGAGAAGATGTGTTGATGTCAAGATAATGATACCAATGCAGTATGAGATTTTTGAATGACGTCTCATAGCTGTTGCATGAGTCAATTGCTTTCGAATTCGCACGCCTTGCTTTTCGTTAATATACAAAAAATAGATACAATAGTCAATTTTGCGTGGTTCTCTTCTATTCCTGCCTCACTGGGGCTCTCTTGCATCCTTTGATTCCTTTCCGGAATAGGAATTATATCATATTAAAGGGATTTGATTTGTCGGAATATACTTTATCAATAGAAAAAAAGGATGTCAAAGAAATAAAAGAGGGAAAAATCGGTGAGGGAAACAGCGATATTTAGAGGAATTGGCTGTCTGGCTCGGTTGTTTTTATATCATGTTCTGTCAAGCGGTTGATAAGATTTTGGCTCTGAAAGTGTTTTTTTATCTGAGAGGCAGTTTTTTTACTGAATACGCCCAATAGCCTCTTATGTCCTGAATCATCATATATGTAGAGAACTTTTTTGTATTTTGCTCTTTTTAGTGCCTCATCTATTTGTTTTTGATAATTTATATCCTGAACTGTTTGCATTTTTTTATCCTCCAAGTATTACTGTGCAAATTTCATGCCAATTAGAATCAATAGAGAATGCGGCCTCCCCAAGACCCCCTGGTGCTTAACCATGAACTTACTGTAAATTTTTTTTGCAGTTGTAAACTTTTTTGCATCTTTTAGATACTCCTGATATCATTAACCTGGATTATCCACAAAAAATGCCTCGTGAATAATCCAGGCAGACGTTAATTTTTTCGAAATCTCAAAAGATTATGGATAAACGAAAAAAGGAAAGAATTATTGACTTTCATGTCCATATAGGACTTAAAGAACACTGGCACGATTGGGTGAATGATTTCCAAAGAGGGGTTCAATCGGAGTTCCATACGCGGTACGAAGAGATGATTGATCCAGAGAAGTTTGCTTCCTATCTCAAAAGCCATCAGATTGAGAAAGCCGTAATATTGCCTGATATATGTCCAATCACAACCGGAGTTGTCCCGAATGAATATGTCTTTGAGTTCTGCCGGAGCCATGACGTCTTTCTTCCCTTTTGTACGATTAATCCCTTTATCTCGAGCAATCCCGTCGAGGAGTTTAGGAAATACATCAAGCTAGGGGCAAAAGGGCTGAAGCTCTATCCCTCTTATAACTACTTCTATCCGAATGAGAGCAGGCTGTATCCCCTGTATGCTTTAGCACAAGACGAGAGAGTTCCTATACTCATCCATACCGGCTCTTCAATCTTCAGGGGATCCAAGATAAAATACGCTGACCCCATACATCTTGACGACGTGGCTTCAGATTTTCCCGATCTTTCGCTCATCATGGCCCATAGCGGGAGAGGCCTTTGGTATGAGAAGGCTTTTTTTCTCTCCCGGCTGCATCCGAATCTCTATCTTGAAATTTCTGGACTCCCTCCAGCAAACCTCCTTAATTATTTCCCCGGCATGGAAAATAATATTGATAAATTTATCTATGGTTCTGACTGGCCGGGAATAAAGACAATCTCCAGCAATATTGAAGCCATAAGAGCACTTCCCTTGGCTGAGGGATCCATTAAAAAGATACTATACGACAACGCGGCTCGTGTCTTGAGGCTATGATGGATGTTATTAAGGTCATAGCTGCACACATAAAGGATTCCAAATATGTTGTAACATTTACTGGCGCAGGCATATCATCCGAGAGCGGCATACCCACTTACAGGGGAGAAGGGGGTCTTTGGACCAAATATGACCCTAATATCTATGCCAATATATACTATTTCCACAAAAACCCCTCTTATTACTGGGATTTCTTCCGGGAAGTCCGTTATCCCATGCTCAAGAAGGTAAAGCCCAACAAGGCTCATGTTGCCTTAGCCGAAATGGGTCGAGCGGGGTATTTAAAAACTGTGATTACTCAGAATATAGATGGGCTTCATCAAGAGGCCGGCTCTTCTTCTGTCATTGAATTGCATGGAACGACGAGGGTAATCTATTGCCAGAGCTGCTCCAAGGAATATTCCATGGATGAAGCCTTCTCCAAAGTGGAAATTGAAATCCCTCCAATTTGTTCAGAATGCAAAGGGAAATTGAGGCCAGCAGTTGTTTTTTTTGGAGAACCGCTTGATCCCAAGATACTGCGCTCAGCCTATGAAGAGGCCGAAAACTGCGATTTCATCCTCGCTGTAGGAAGTTCCTTAGTTGTTTTTCCAGCAGTAGATATCCCCTTGAGAGCAAAAAAAAGAGGGGCTACTCTAGTGATCATAAATAAAGAGAGTACGCCCCTGGATCATTTGGCTGATTATGTGATGAATGATGAGGCCGGGAAGGTTCTCCCTCAAATAGTCCAGTGCCTAAAGGAAAGCTAAGGCAGAATGTATCGGCATTTTTTATGATTAATCCAGGTTAATTAGATCGAGAAGAAGCTGGTTTCTCTCAGAACGACTTTCCCCTGCACTCGTAATAAATATTGCTGGTTCGTCTACTACAGGACACTTAGTTTCGCAGATTCCACAGCCGATACAGAGTTCTGTATCAATGACGGGGGCTACAGGCGTTTTTGTGGTTCCGTCAGGAAGCTTGACCTCTATCTTTACCAGCTTTATTGCTTTAGGTGAGGTGGGGCAGTGTTCCTCACAGACGATGCAGGGAGTACCTAAAACATAAGGAATACATCTGTTTTTGTTGACCCAAGCTAGTCCGATCTTGACCTTGGTTTTTTCTTCTACCGCGAGTTCTTTTATGGCTCCTGTAGGGCAAACTTGGGAGCAGAGAGAACAGTAGTATTCACAATAGCCAATCTTTGCGACGAGCATGGGAGTCCAGATTCCTTCTGGGCCGGCTTCTGTAAGGGCAGGCTGGAGAGCATTGGTAGGACAAACCTTCATGCATTCGCCACACTTAACACATTTTTTTAGAAATATCTCCTCGGGGAGAGCTCCGGGAGGTCTGATCAATTTCGGGGAAGCTCGCTTTGTTGAGGGAGAAATCCGGAAAAAGGGAACAGCGAGTACTCCCAGGAGGGAAGTAAAAATTAGCTTTCTCCGGGAGAGATCGATTCGAGCGATTTCTTCAGGGGTGGATTTTAAGGGAAATCCCACGGCGCTTGTGGGACAGATAGAGCTGCACGTATAACAATAGACGCACTCGGAGCTTTTCCATTTCTCTTCAGGGAAGGGATTGGCCTGCGTTTCACAGTGAATGTTGCAGAGTTCACATTCTATACATTTTTGAGGATCTATCCTGAGCTTTAAAACATTCCATCTTGAGACAAGACCCAGGAAGGCACCCAAAGGGCAGAGATAACGACACCAGAATCTTTCTCTGTGGAGGTTGAGGGCCACAGTGCCGATGAAAAGTACTCCTATGAAGAAGCCCTGGTGGAAAGTGGAATTGAGCGCCAAGTTTTCGAAGAACTGAGCAAGACTACCTCCCAGCGAGGAAAGATTTATCCCGTAAAGAATCCCAATAAATGATGAGAAGCCATGACTGAAGACTGGGAAGACGCTTACAGCAAAGGAGCGATAGAGCAAGGAGAGAGGGTCCAAAATTCCCACCAGGTCAAGGGAGAATAGCGTGCCAACGAGAATGAATACCAGGAGATAGTATTTCCAGGCCGTACGATTGTCCTCTAGTTTTTTTGGCTTTAAAAGCTTAGATTTTTTAAAGGCAAAAGAGAAGGATTGATGGATTGATCCCAGGGGGCACACCCAGCCACAGACGACCCGACCCAGGATAAAGGTCAGCACAATTGTCACGGCTGCAAAAACAAAGGAAGCAAAAAAAGTGCGGGAGGCGATAAGGGTTGCTACAGCGAGAAGAGGGTCAAAATGAAAAAAGATTTCTACGCGTCCGATGTAATCCTCTCCAGGAAAACGGGTTCCGAACAGAAGATAGACAAAGAGGATGAAGAAGGCTGTTTGAGTGAGAATCCTAAGGATTTGGATAAGTCTGTATTTCTTAGACCGTTCTTTTTTCAATAGTTAACTTCTCCAGGTTGGGCTCTCCAAATCCTTTCTGGTGAGCAATAAGAAGATAGGGCAAGTCTTGCGGCGTCATATCAAAAAAGCTGGCAGCAGCCGAATCGACAGCAATATAGTCCACTCCTGCTACCACTGTCTTGTAGAGCTTTGTATCTGAGAGCCGCCCCCCTTGAGGTCCGTTTCTGATGAGAATTCTCCAGCCGTCCATGACGGTCAGGCATGGTTTGAAGAAGGCGGCGAGGTCAATCATAACCTGATCAAGCTTTTGATGGAGCTGATTGCGATTCCCCCCTAGTGCTCCAAGCCAGTTTTTCACGCCCAAGCTTAACTTGGAAAGGCTGTGGGTCTTGGCAATAGGTACATTTATGATTTTATCAGCTTCCACAAAATCCGTATAAACTTCCCATTCTTTAAGCCATTCTCCGTTGAGAGCCA
>Ga0114920_10000398_pt1 | contig 19005 bp, 16 predicted proteins | sample ChitaG_FD_88683 | JGI IMG/M metagenome (GOLD analysis project Ga0114920, IMG submission 88683) | Deep subsurface microbial communities from South Pacific Ocean to uncover new lineages of life (NeLLi) - Chile_00310 metaG | ecosystem: Environmental > Aquatic > Marine > Oceanic > Sediment ...
GTACATTGTGCCCCTGGCCATGGTCAGGAAGACTTTAAAGTTGGACAAGAGGCCAATTTACCTGCAGTTTCTCCCGTGAAAATGAACGGAACTTTTAATGAAGAGTGCGGAAAATTTTCTGGAATTTTTGTTAAGGATGCAGATAAAAAAATATTAGAAATCTTGAAAGAAAGAGGATTGCTTCTAAAAGAAGAAAAAATAACTCACGAATATCCTCATTGCTGGAGATGTGGAACACCTTTATTGTCGATTTCAATCCCTCAATGGTTTTTCAAAGTTACGGCAATAAGAGAAAGGCTAATAGAAGAAAATAAAAAAATAAATTGGGTTCCAGCTTGGGCAGGACAAAGATTTCAAAATTGGTTGGAAAGTCTAGGAGATTGGCCGATCTCAAGGCAAAGATACTGGGGAATTCCTTTACCCATATGGGTCTGTGAAAAATGTGAAAATATAAAAGTTATTGGTTCGAGCGAAGAATTGCCAGAAAAATTAAAAGATTTGCATAAGCCACATATAGACAAAATAATTTTGAATTGTGAAAAATGTAAAGGAAAGATGAAAAGAATTCCAGATATTTTAGATGTTTGGTTCGATTCTGGAGTTGCACCATGGGCAAGCTTAGGTTATTCAAGGAATAAGAAAATTTTCGAGGAACTGTGGCCTGTAAAATTCATCCTTGAAGGTCCTGATCAAATTAGAGGTTGGTGGAATTCACTTTTGATAACAAGTATGCTAACTTTTGAAAGAAGTTCTTTTAAAAATGTTCTGTTTCATGGTTTTGTTTTGGACACTCATGGGATAAAGATGTCCAAAAGTTTGGGCAACGTTGTGATGCCAGAAGAGGTTATTAATAAATATGGAAGAGATATGTTGAGATTTTATTTTTCGCTTGGGCCATGCTGGGATGACTATCATTTTAAATGGGAAGATGTAGAAGAGGTTGTGAAATTTTTTGTTGTTGTTAGAAATGTTTTTAAATTCGTAAAAACTTATGTTCCAGAAATTGGGAAACCTAAAAATTTTAAAAAGGAAGACTTATGGTTACTATCAAAGCTTAATTCCCTAATTTCAAGTTGCACAAAACATTTCAATTCATTTAATGCACACAAAACTGCAAAAGAAATTCTCGATTTCACTCTCAAAGACTTTTCTCGCTGGTATGTGAAGATAATTCGTGACAGAGTTTGGCCTACTTATGAAGGAAAGGATAAGGAAGCTGCATTCTTTACACTTTTTACAACGACTGAAAGTTTAATTAAACTTTTAGCTCCATTCTGTCCCTTTTTGGCAGAGGAAATTTATCAAGAAGTTGTTCTTCCGTTGAGAAAAAAGCCTGAATCTATCCATCTATGTGATTGGCCAAAACCAAACAAAAAATTGATAGACAAAAAACTTGAAGAAGAAATGGCAATAGTAAAGCAAATAGTAGAAGCTTGTAGTGCAGCAAGACAAAAAGTAAACTTAAAATTGAGATGGCCGGTTGGAGAAGTCATAGTTGTTTCAAAAGATGAAAAAGTTAGCTCTACAATAAAAAGTCTTGAAGAAATCTTACTTTTCATGTGTAATACGAAATCAGTAAAAATATTAAAAGAAAAATCAGAAGGAGAATTTTCTGAAACAGATTTTGATTTTGGCTCTGTTCTTGTTTACAAAAAACTAGATGAAAAACTTTTGAAAGAAGCCTTGATTCGTGAATTGATAAGAAAAGTTCAAGAATTAAGGAAAAAGTTTAGTTTTGTGGTAAAAGAGAAGATTCTTCTAACTTTAAATTCTGATGAAAAAACAAACAAAGTTCTGGAAAAAAATTCTGAAAAGCTTAAGAAAGAAGTTGGAGCAGAAAAAGTTTTTGTTGGCAAACTCGAAGGAAAATTTGAAGGAAGCTTAGACTTCGAAAAGAGAACCGTTGAAATAAAATTCGCCAGAACCTAATTCTTCATAAATAGAGTTATTCTTTTTTTCTATAACATTCGATTGATTTGCATGAATTATTGCCAAAACTTCTTGAGGCAAAAAAGCTAACAAATTCGTGCCTCTATAGAGAGGACTTGTATGAACGTCTTGACCGCCAGTTTGAATTTTCTGTTCCAAAACTCCACATTCCTTATGGAGTTCTTCTGAAAGGTTGATAAGTTCATTTTCTTCATTTTCATTGGTGAGAGAAAATTTCGGGTTAGTTTTTTGGATATGATATTTAATTTTTTGTATATCATCTTTGTTTTCGAAATCTAATTTTGAAAATCTTATCTTTTTTGCAATTCTTCTTATCTTACCTTTAACTTCATAGAGTCTGTTTTTAAACTTTTTAGGAATATAATCATTTACCGTATCTTCAAAAGAGTCCTTTTCTAAAATCATCTTCCTTGTTAGCGACTCTTCATTAATTTCTTTGATGCGATTACTTATTAACAATCCTTTAATATAGTTATACTTCTCATAAAGCGTTTCATAAATTTCCTTCAACATTTTACGTCTATATATCCTTTCCAAAATCCTTTGTTTTTTCATTTTAAGTTTCATTCTGAGGTATTCTCTCATTAAGTTCTTTTTAAGAAGAACTAAGTTTAAATAATTATCCCTCATTTTTTAAAGGAAAAGTTATTAAATATGTACTAAAAATTAACTCTGCAGAATTTGGAGAAATTACGATAACGGAAACACTTATAGCTTTGATGCATACATTCACTACGATGAAGAAGTAAAATGATGATTTAAAATCTTAATATTTTTTAAATTACTATCCCACTATAGAAAAGAATAATAGGTAAGATCAAAGAGCTCATTAACCCTAAGGAAAGTTTGTTGTATGGGACTCTTTCTATTAAATTCTGAAAGTGGAATTATTCTTTATAATCAAAAATATGAACTTATTAAAAAAAAGTTGAGGATTTAATGAAAAACAAGAAAATAAAGGTTTACCTTTATCCAAATCCGCACCTTAGAGGTGAAACTCTGACCAATGTATGGGGAGAAAAATTTAAAATGGATAATGATCCTTTTTTAGAAATCGAACTTTGTAATTTCCCAAAAGGAGAATATCTAATAGAAATTTTCTATCCAATTAAATTAAAGAAAAAAGTGACCATAGGTTCTTCTTACACTACAGTTTATTTCTTTCATAATAAATTTACTGATTATAAACTTTCAGAAGTAAAAATATTCATAAAAGGAAAAAAGAAAAAAGAAAAATTTATTTTACCTATAGCTGTGCATAAAGTTACAGGAAAAGTAACAAATTTTGATGGAAAACCATTTCCTTCTTACATATGGGCAACAACAGAAGAAAAAGGAAAGAAAGGAACTATAGTCAGAACAGACTCGAGTAGTAGATTCATTTTATATTATCCTGAAGGAAAAAAGCTTCGGTTATTTGTTGATGATAAAAGTTATTCTAAAAAAACTCTTGAATGTTGGATTATAGCAAAAGAGATTAAGAAGGATATAAAAATAAATCCTAAGGTTGGGGACTTTGAACTTTATGATCCTCATGTTTGGCTTTCTGATGGTATGTGGCGTATTTTCTTCACACCTGCTTCAATAAAGTTGCTCCAACGTTCAAAGAAATCAGGATGGAAACTTCCATATGTTCCAAAAGTTACCAAGAAGGGTGTTGGTGTGTGGATTAATGGGGTAAAAGCAAAAATAAAAAGTATAAAAAGTTTAACGGCTACAGGGAACAAATATCCCGATTATCTTTTGGAAGCTATAACTAAAAGGCAACAGCTCTGTCCTCCAACACTCATAAGAGTATGGGTAGACTCTCCTTATGGTAAAGGAGAAGCATGGTATATTTACTAAATATAATGAATAAATAGAAAATGATAACATGTTGACTAAAAAAGATCTTAAAGAAAAATTTTCAAAAGATTGGAAAAAATATTATAAGATAAATTTTTTGGTTGAACAAGGATTTGTTCGCAGAGTTTGCGAAAAATGTGGAAAAGGGTTCTGGACTTTGGATCCTGAAAGTAAAGTTTGTGATGATCAACCTTGCTCTTTTTATGAGTTTCTTGGCAATCCGCCTACAAAAAAAAGATTTGATTTGATTGAAACTTGGAAAAAAATAGAAAACTTTTTTGTTGATAATGGACATATGAGCATAAAGAGATATCCAACTGTTTGTAGATGGTATCCCTTATTCTTTACAAGCGCAGGGATAATTGATTTTTATCGCTTAGTCGATGGTAATGTAACTTTTGATTTTCCTACAAATCCCGTTTTTGTTAATCAACCTTGTTTAAGATTTAATGATGTTGAGAATGTCGGTCGGACAGGAAAACATTATACATGCTTTACAATGGTTCAACAAAGTTCTTTGTTCAATGGAAAAGAGGGTTATTGGAAAGAAAAATGTATTGAGCTAGATTTTGATTTGTTAACCAAAGTTTTTGAAATTAAACCTGAAGAGATAAGTTTTCTTGAAAGTGTATGGACAGGGCCAAACACTTTTGGCTCAAGTTTGGAATATTTTGTTCGTGGATTAGAACTAGGAAATGCTGTTTTTACTGAATTTTTAATGACAGATTCTGGAATCAGTGAAATGAAAGAAAAAGTTATTGATATGGGTGCTGGCTTAGAAAGATTTGCTTGGGTCACTCAAGGTACTCCCACAAGTTATGATGTAAGTTTTGCTCCCCTTCTTGAAAAACTAAAGAAAAAAATTGGAATAGGGTATGACAAAGAATTTTTCTTAAAGTATGCAAAGCTTGCTGGAATTTTAAACTTGGACGAAGTCGCAGATATAGAACTTGCAAGAAAAAGTATTGCTGAAAAACTTGAAGTAAGTGTTGAAGAATTAAAACAAAAAATTGAAGAAGTGGAAGCGTTGTATGCAGTCTGTGATCATACTTTGGCTTTAACATTTGCTATTTCAGATGGGTCTTTACCCTCGAATGTAGCGGGGGGTTATAATTTGAGGGTGATTTTAAGAAGAGCTTTGGGCTTTATTGATAAGTTCAATTGGAATTTTAATTTAGCTGAAATTTGTGAACTTCATGCTAAGCATCTAAAGCCAATCTATCCTGTATTATTAGAGCACCAAGAAGAAATAAAGAAAATTTTAAATGTGGAGGAAAAAAGGTATAAAGAAAGTAAAAAAAGAGCAAAAAAAATAGTTGAAAAAATTTTAGAAACCAAACAAGAATTAGATGAAGCAAAGTTAATTCAGCTTTATGATTCTGAAGGGATCACTCCTGAACTATTAAAAGAATCTGGAGCCAAAGTTGAAGCTCCTCCTAACTTTTACGTTAAAGTTACGGAAAGGCATATGCAGGCAAAACTTGTAGAAGAAAAGATCAGATTTGATGTTTCGGCTTTACCAGAAACAAAAATTTTATTTTATGATGATGTTTTTAAATTCAAGGCTAAAGTTTTGAAGGTTTTTGATGAAAATTGTGTTGTTTTGGATCAAACTGCTTTTTATGCTGAAGCTGGTGGACAACTTTCAGATAAAGGCTTTATTGATGGTATAGAAATAAAAAATGTTCAGAAAATCGGTAAGGCTATAATCCATGAGCTAAGAAGGAAAATTGAAGAAGGCAAAGAGGTCGAATGCGAAGTTGACAAATCTAGAAGAGAAATTTTGAAACGACATCATACTGCTACACATATAATAAATGTAGCTTCAAGAAAAGTTTTGGGTTCACATGTGTGGCAACATTCTGCTTTTAAAGACGTTGACAAAGCTAGGCTTGATATTACTCATTTTGAAGCTTTGTCTGAAGAGCAGATAGAAAAAATTGAAAGTGAAGCTAATGAAATTGTTGAAAAGGATTTACCAATAAAAACTGAAGTTTTACAAAGAGCCGAAGCTGAGAAAAAGTACGGATTTAGAATTTACCAAGGGGGAGCAGTTCCTAGTAAAGAATTGAGAATTGTTTCTATTAGCGATATAGATAATGAAGCATGCAGAGGAACTCATTCTAAGTCTACTGGTGAAGTTGGATTTATAACAATTCTTAGAACAAAAAGAATTCAAGATGGTGTTGACAGAATTGAATTTTGTTCAGATGAAGTGGCTTTAAAGCACTTGAAAGAAAAAGAAAAGATTTTGAAAGAAGTTACTAACAAACTTAAAATAAAAGAATCAGAAGTTCCAGAAGCAATTAAAAAACTTTTTGAAGAATGGAAAAAGCTAAGGAAAGAATTGAGGAAGAAAAAATGATTTCTCAAATTGAAAAAATAGTTAAAGAAACCTGTCAAAGGGGTCGGCGACTTGATCAGTATAAATACCATGTCCAATTAGTTCGGAAATATTCCTTGAAATTAGCTAAGAAATACAAAGTAAATAAAACTGTAGTTGAATTAGCAGCTCTTCTTCATGATATCGGGAGATTTAAATTTGGTGAAAAGGACCATGAAATTTTTGGAGTTAAAGAAGCTGAGAAAATTCTAAGAAAGTTCGACTATAGCACAGAGATTATAAAAAAGGTAAAAGACTGCATTTTTGTTCATAGACATAGCCAAAAGAAAAAAATCAAAATATTAGAAGCAAAAATTGTAAAAGATGCAGATGCTATTTCTCATTTTATGGCGCTTCCTGTTTTATTTGCAGGAGCATATATTCATAAAAAAATGGATCCAGCGAAAGGTTGGAATTGGGTTTATAAAAAAATAGACCGCGATTGGAATAGTTTAATTTTACCTGAATCAAGAAAAATTGTTAAAGAAAAATATCAAGCTATCAGGTCTATTTTTAGCGAATTTAAGGAATGATTTTGTGACTATAACAAAAAACCAATGGCAAGAACTAAAGAAAAAAGAAAAATTGGTAAAAGAAGCTTTAAAAATTTTAAGAGTTGAAGAAAAGGATTTGCCGCGCACAGTAGAAAGATTCCAAAGAGAAATTAAAGAAATGGAAGAAAAATTGAAGAAATAAGTTTCAGTTAAACAAATTCTAAATATGGGTCTTGGAATGAGTAATGTAATTTCTTATGTACTGATTTTTATCATTACACTTTCTTTGATTGGTACGGCTTACAGCTACATAGCTCCAAAAATTTCAATAACAAGAAAAGAGAGCGAGTTTGATTACATGGTAGTTCAGATGAAAAACCTGGACGATAGAATAAAAGATGTTTCAAGAAGCGGTGAAGGTGCAAAAGATTATCTCAGTTTTACCCTCCGTGAAGGTACATTAATTATTTCAAATCCTTATGATGAAGTTACTTATATTATTCTAAACAAGCAATGTTTTCAAAAAAGAGAAAACATAGGCGGTTTATATTTTGAATATGAAATAAGTGGTGAATACTGTGAGAATAAGATTCTGATTAACTACACGGAAATAAACATAACTAACAATGTGAGTTTTTCTGGACTTTTTGATCTATGGATCGAGAATATAGGGTATTCTAATAAACCACTTTTAAAGGTTGGTTAAAATGGAAATTACAATAGGTCATGTCCTCGCTATACTGGTCATAGTTTCTATGACGGCATTAATAGTGTCATTTGTTCTGGTTTACAAAGAATCTTTAATCAAAAAATATGAAAATTCTGCGATGAAAAAAATAACAACCGATATTGCGCACACTTTAACAACATCATATGTTGAAGGGCATGAGAGTGAATATGTTCCAGATTTGAACGAGAAGGTCATACTTGTTAGAAGTAATATGATATTGCCTCAAAAAATTGGTCAAAGTTATTATAGTATAAAAATAAACAATTCAGAAAAAATGGTCTGCTCTTATATAAAAGAAAAAGAGGTTTGTTCTCCAATAATTGGGCCACCTTTAGACTTCAACATAACTTCTAATGAAATTGGGACAAAAAAAACTCTAAACATTTCATATTGGAGAGAAAACAATAATACGATTATAGATTATATTATAATTGATTGATAATGGTAGAAACTACAAAAATAAGCGATCTCGTTCAAATTAAATTAATTCATACAAAAAACGGAAAGGAAATCAATTATATTGTTGAAGAGCCTGAATTAACAGAAAAAGAAAAGTCAACTCTAGAAGAAATCAAAGGGCTTTTGAAAGAAACAATCGAGTATGATTATAAAGCTATTGCTGAAAAACAAGATCCAAAAGAATATTTGACAAAAAAGCTGAAAGAAGTTATAAAAGAAAAATTTAAAACTGTTGGAAGAGTTTTTTTTGAAAAAATAAAATATTACATAATAAGAGATTTTGTTGATTACGGAAAAATAGATCCTATAATGAAAGATCCGAACATAGAAGATATTTATTGTAATGGGGCCAATGTTCCAATTTTTATTCGTCACAGAAAGTACGGTTCCTTAAAAACCAATATAATTTTTCGTGATTTAGATATATTGGAAAAATTTGTCATGGTTCTTTCACAAAAATCGAAGAGATTTGTAACTTATGCTGAACCTTTGCTTGATGCTACCTTACCAGATGGTTCGAGACTTCAGGCAACTTTTGGTCAAGACGTTACTTTAAAAGGTCCTACTTTTTCCATAAGAAAATTTCAAAAATTGCCTTTAACTCCAATCGAAATGATCAAGTTTAAGACAACTAGTCCCGCAATGATGGCTTACATTTGGCTAGCAATTGAAAGTGGTGTATCCTTGTTGATAGCAGGCGGGTCTGGTACTGGAAAAACTTCATTTCTGAATGCAATCTGTATGTTCATCCCACCAGAGCATAAAATAATTTCGATAGAGGACACTTCAGAATTAAACTTGTCACATGAAAACTGGGTTAAAGCTATTACAAGAACTGGCTATGGACCAAAAACAGAAAAAGTAAGGTATGGAGAGGTGACAATGTTCGATCTTTTGAAAACATCATTGAGACAAAGACCTGATTATCTTATAGTTGGAGAAATCAGGGGGGAAGAGGCGAGTGTCCTATTTCAGGGAATGGCTTCTGGTCATCCGTCCCTTGGAACAATTCATGCAGAATCTTTAGATGCTGTAATAGAAAGATTGACAACACCTCCAATAAATTTACCTCCAAGTTTGATCGAACTCGTAGATGTTGTGATTTTAGAGATATTAGCTACTTCTAAAGGGCCGAATGCAAGAAGAATAAGTAAAGTTATAGAGATAAAAAATGTGGCCCATGGAAAACCAGATGTGAAAACTCCATTTCTTTGGGATTCTTATAATGATACTTTTATGCCAATTGAAACTTTCTTAATTCCAACTAGTCAATATGACTCTTTTCTAATTGAAAAAATAAGTTTGAGAACTGGGAAAACAAAAGATGCGTTGTTGCAAGAGCTAAAAAGAAGAGAGAGGATAATAAATTGGATGGTCAAGAATGATGTAAAAGACTTCCATGAAGTTTCCAATATAATTTCAAATTATTGGTATTCTCCTAAGTCTGTCTTAGAAAAAATATCAAAGGAAGTTAAACCAGTAAAAAAAGTCGAACTTAAAAAAATCAAACTCAAAAAAATTAAACCTAAAATCAAACTCAAAAAAATTAAACCTAAAATCAAACTCAAAAAAATTAAACCTAAAATCAAACTCAAAAAAATTAAACCTAAAAAAAGAAAGGCAGGGAAATAATGTTTGAAAATTTTAGATCAGACTACCTTCAAGCAGGAATTAGTTTACCCTACAGAACATATATTGGTATTTTGATTTCTGTACCGCTGACAACTCTTATTTCCGGTCTCCTCATATCTTTTTTCCTAATCACGACTTATAACTTCTCTTACTTCATTTTTATTTTTCCGATTATTTTTTCTTCTGCCCCCCTGATTCTTCTAATAACATATCCTTATGACAAAAAAAAATCAAGAAGACAAAATATTGATACAAATCTACCATATGCACTAAGCTACATGGCATCTATTATAGAAACTGGTGTTTCTCCGGTTTCCATGTTCGAGGCAATAGCAAAGTTCGATCAATATGAAGAAGTTTCTAAAGAAGCTGCAAATATAATCAACCAAACAAAGGTTCTTGGAAAAGACTTACCTTCAGCACTTACGAGCTACTCTGAAAAAACAGCCTCAAATGAATTCAGAGAAATATTGAAAGGTATGGTGTCTATCATCCGTGCTGGCGGTAGTATTTCGAGCTACCTAACACAGAAATACAATGAGGTGATGTTTAAAAGAGTTCTCAAAGAATCCGAATATGAAAAATCTCTTTCTCTTTATGAAGAACTTTTTACAATCTTGCTTGTGGTAGCTCCAGTTTTATTTTTAATAATCATATTTCTTGGAGAAGCATTAGAACCAGGGACAACAAACGCATCAACACTTTTTAGGTTGTTTACGTATATATTTTTACCCGTGGCGAATATTGGTTTCATTCTTTTCTTAAAAATATCACATGATTAAATGAAGTTTATAATTATAACGATTTCAGTTGCGATTTCCTTAATTCTTTTACTTTTGAACTTTTTGTTTTTTGACAACAATTCAATAATTTTAGTAGTCTCAATCCTATGCTTAGTTTTTCCGTATCTTTTTTATAGAAGTATGCTCGCTGGCAAGATAAGAAAACTAGACGAGTCCTTTACAGATTTTTTACTCGATCTTGGAAGTATTATGGAAACAAAAATTTCTTTGATACAAGCTCTTGAATCTGTTTCCAAGAGAGACTACGGGACTTTGACAGAATATATTAAAAAGTTAAATACTGAAATTTCATGGGGAACACCATTTCTGGATGCTTTTGTTAAAATCGGAAAAGCGACAAAGAGTAAGCTGGTAGACAAATCAATATCGGTTATTGTTAGTACATTTGTTTCTGGTGGCGACCTCAAAAAAGTTTTTTATGCTATAGGACATCATACAGAAGAAATGATGAAAATAAAGGATCGAATAAGGAGTAGGGGCAGGGTTGCAACTTCTACATGTTATGTGATATTTTTCTGTCTTTTGTTTACAGTTTTTATAATCAGAACAACTTTTCTTCCTACATTTACTGAAATGGGTGTTGGTGTTGAGGGAATGGATACCCTAATTTTTCATTTGCTCATAATCCAATCTGCATTTGCTGGTTTGGTTGTAGGGCAGATGGCGGAAAACAGTATTTTTACTGGAGTTAAACACTCTGCGGTTCTGCTTGTAATAACCATTTTAGTTTTTGGTGTGTTATTATGAAAGGAATTTCAAGTTTGGAGCTTGTCCTCGCAAGTTCAATTTATATAGTTGGAATATTTTTTTTCATTCAAATCATTTCATCTGATGTAATTTCCTATGAAAGGGAAATAGATAGAGAAGTTGGGAGAAGTGTTGCAGAGGCCGTATCAGATGTTTTATTTGAATCAAAGGGTGTACCAGAGAATTGGTATGAAAATCCAGAAGAGACCAAACAATTGGGCTTGTGTAAAAAATTTACTGGCGTATGTATAATTTCTGAAGAGAAACTAGATTCTTTAAGTTTGCTTGATACTGAGAAAGCAAAAGAATTACTCAATCTAAAAAATTACAGCTTTAGGGTTTTAATTAAGGACATGGATAATAACCCAATTTTTGATTATAACTCAAGCGAAATCTCTGAATGGGTTAAAATGTCTGAGAAAAAATCCCTGAACGAAAATCTTTCTAGGGTTAGAGCTATAGTTGAGGTGTGGTGATGAAAGGATTTTTGTTGATACTTGAAGTTGTACTGTCTTTGACTCTACTTTTTTCTTTATTGTTTTTCTTTCATTCCAGACTTATTATTAAAGAGGAACCCATTTTAAAGCTGGACGAAATTGGAAAAATTGCTCTAACGATTTTGGATGAAAAAGGAGTTCTCGAAGAGAGAATTTATGCAGACGATTTTTCTTCACTAAATGATGATCTAGATTCAACCTTACCAATTAGTGTGAAATACAATTTTTTTGTTTATAATTTAACGAGCTTAATCGGAAGCAAAATAAATGGAGAAGCTTCTGGGGTAACAACTAATGTGATTTATTTTCTTTACGGAAATGAAAGCTATTATAATCCAAGAAAAATTGAGTTGGTTTTATGGTACAGAGAGTAAAGGGTCAGTTTTATTTACTTTCAATACTTTTAATACTCTTGATTCTCCTCCCAATTTTAACTATAACTTATCCTAGTGTTTATACTAAAACTGAGAAAAAGTCTCAAACCATTAGAATGTATTTAAGAGATACTTTGAAATCCCTTTATCTTTATATTGCTGTAGAGCAAGCGAGGATACCGGCTGGGAACAGGGATATAATTCTTGCAATAGAAACATCTGGAGGCACTGGATCCTTTTTTCCAGACATACAAAACGGGACAAAAACATTTTTTGATTGTGCATATGTTAGCGATAGGGTATTGCTTTTTCAATTTCCATACTGTCCTTCGAGAAGCGGATGCGGCTGTGATGTTTCTGCCTTAACTACTTTCCTTCAGCTTACAGAAGAAAACAAAACTTATTTAAAAAATATTGTAGATGGCTTGGAGAAATGGGGACAAGCTCCAATGACTTTCACACTCGATGAAACTGGGCAATTAATTGATCAAGCAGACCCAAATAGAAACAGAATGATAGTACTTCTTGCTGCTTCAAAAGACATTTGCGCCGAAGATCCTTGTCCAATAATCAATTCTTTAATTCCATCTGGAGTTCCAGTTCACACAATAGGCTATAAAACTTCAGGTGCACTAGAGACTGAGTTAAATTGTATATCAAATGGAACAGACGGTCAGCACTACAATCCAACAACTGGAGATGATTTGAATAGAGTTTTTTGCAATATTGCTAAAGGACAAGAACCTAGAATAGAAGAATTTTTCAGATATGTTAAAGAACAAATTGGCGAAAGACTTATGGACTTAAGCTTTGATGTTTCCTATACGTTTTTATTTTCGACTGAGCTAATCAAGCAAGACACCAACCTTAAAGTAAAATATTTTGTTGAAAATTATGAAGATTCTAAGAACATGACATTCAATTATACTCTTTATGAAAATGAAGCATTTTTAACCTCAGGAACAGAAAATTTTGAGTTGGTAGATAATTATACCAATGAAATCACTGAACCACTAAAGCAAAACACAAACTACACTTCTATAGCATATTTGAACACTTCTGTAGTCATGGTAAAAAACAATGTTACTTTACCTTTTGATGATAATAGAGTAAAACTTGAAGTTTACAATTTGCTTGTAAAATATAATGTTACAATAGAGGGTACATTTGTGTCAGAGAGTCTTAATATACCAGCTTATGTTCTTACAAAATATTAATAAATCTAAAGTTTAATAGAAAAATATGAAAGAAATTAAAAAAGATAAAATTTTCAAGCTTGTAGAAGAAAATTATCCGGTTCACATATCAGAAATTATGGATAACCTAGAAATTTTTCCTGACACAGAAATAGAAAGACAGAGAATAACAAATCATATAAGAAACAATTTTAAAGAACTTTCCAAGGACAAAAAGATAGTGGTTGAAGATTTTGGTCAATCAATGGTCGCCTGGCCTATAGAAATAAAAACACTAAAGGGTAAGGAAAAAATTTTGTTCTAGCTTTTCCCGATTATTAGAGAGACACTGTACATTCCATCTCTTTTTTCCCAAGATAATTTATGAATGGTTTTTATTTTTTTAGATTCAGCTTTATGGTCCTTTATCCAACTGCTTATTTCCTTTTCAATTTCCTTGCTTGGTCTGTGAACACTGTAAATATTTTTTGCAATTTCCAGTGCTTTTCTGAGAAAAATTATATCAATGTCCTTTTCGACTCCAAGAAAAGGAGGAAATTGGACAACAGTATCGCATTTTGCTTTTAATATTTTTACATTGCACCGAATCCAATGACAATTCTTACTTATAAGATAACCTGTTTTTTTCTCTATGTGTTTAGCATTTTCTTCCGCAGCTTTTATTGCTTCTGGATCAATGTCTACACCAAAAACTTTTTTTGCTCCAAGCAATGCAGCACCAATAGCAAACCTTCCAGTTCCGCAGCCTAGGTCATAAACAACTTTATTTTTAATATCGTTGTTTGAATAAGCAAGCCAAAGAACTTCTGCTGCTGTTGCTGGACTAATAGAGCATTGCTGGAGAGCGTACTTTGGATTTGGATGCTCCTCAACTTTTGAGAGAATTAACGCAAGCTTGTGTTTGTTCAGCATAACTAATTATTTTATTTCTATTATTTTTATACCATCTTTAGTAATTTCAAAAGGATGGATGAAAACTGAATGATCTGTTCTTCTCATTTTTCTTATAGTAATAGTTCTTTTAAATTCCTCAGCAATTGGTACAAAGTCAAGCTTCATGACAGAATCGGTTAAAAATTCTATTACACCAGAAACACTAAGTACGTCTAAACCTTCTGGTACAGTACCAGTAATAACTGATGTTACATTTAATTCCTTTAACCTATCTATAAACTGCATTAAAGCTAGCTTTCTCAGATATTCATCGTTTATGAAAATTTCAATAAGAGCCACAGAATCTACAACAAGTCTTTCTGCTTTTAAATTTTCTACAGCATTTTCTATCTTTGAGATAAGGTCATACATGTAAAGCTTAACAACTTTTGCAAGTACTTCTCCAGAAGCAATTTTTAGGGGAAGCTCTGGCCTTATAGACACAATTTTTAGCAACCCTTTTTTTTCTAAAGTATCTAAGTCCCAATCAAACATGGCTTTAATATCGTTTTTTATGTCTTCCTCTCTTTCCTCTGTTGTTATGTACAAACCTCTTTCCCCTTTAATGGCACCAGCATATAGGAAAGAGCTACAAAAAGCTGTTTTACCAGTACCAGTTCTACCAGTTACAAAGTTTACACTTCCTTTTACTAGCCCACCTTTTGCTTTATCGTCTAAGCCAATAACACCAGTGCTTATTCTTTCGATGTCTATAACCATAATTAAATTTTGTATTTTCTATCTTATAACTTTTGTTTTACGAATTTTTTAAGTAACCTTGTTTTAATGGATTTTGCTATTTGTAATGGATTAAGCTTAGCATTCAAAAGATTTGCTCTTGCTTCACTTTTCACGTTTATTTTTGATCTCAGCTTAAGTATTTGGCTTTGTCTTTGAGTAATAAGTAATCTGAAAGTTTTTTCATCGATTTTTCTTAAGAAATATTGTTTTTCAGTTTCTATTCTTGCTCTTACTAAAGTAGGTTCTTCAGCAGCCAATTTTCTAATATCCAAACTGAACCTAGCAAAAGGCACAATGACTTGAGTTATTAGGTAAATTAGAAAAGATCCTATTATTATTCCGCTGACAATACTCCATTTATTTTCATAAACAAATTTAAGGAAAGCAAGTTTTGTTAGTTCTAAATCAATTTGTTCTGTGTAGGATTTTATATTGCTATTGGATACTTTTATTATATCTAGGTTGTCTTGCTGTATTGCTGTTTTTGAATATTCAATTTCTTCTTCAATTTTTCTTGCTGTTTCTTCCAAATAACCAACATCGAGACCAGCTTGTTTATATTCATTTATTTTTGATTTTAATTCTGAAAGTTGACTAGAAGCTTGTAGAATATAAGATATTAAAGCATTTTCTTTTACCGATATTTTTATTCTTTTAGATTTCTCCAAAACTCCTGCATAGATTTTGAAGTCAAAAAAATACTCCTTTTCCGGTTCTGTGAAGGTATTGACATGAATATAGATCGTAAATGGGGATTCGGTCCCACCAACCTCCAGCTTGAATTCTGTCGGTTCAGCAAAAATAGAACAACACTCGCTTTCAGTATGGGAAGAGAATAAAGTTAGATTTGTATTTCCGATATTAGATAAAGTCCCCCCTACAGTTTCGTCTTCTCCTCTAAATATTTCGATTTCTAAGGTCGAAAGAGTGAAGTTGAAATCTGTAACCTCTGTTACATTTTGTATAATTGTTATATTCCTTACTATTACTCTGCCCCGACCTACTCCACCACCTCCACCACTTCCACCATCATCTCCATCATCAGGTGGTCTAGTACTTAACGACAATAATTTTGTTCCTGTATTGTTGTAACTATCGTTTGCATTAATTGTAACAGAAAAAGATTGTCCTTGCGCAGAAGATGCACTACAACCAGTTAGATTCTCATAAGCACCACCAGTTTCATTGAATGTTATATTTCCATTTGGACATTCTGCAGTAACATTACCTCCAGAAACGGCTGATCCTCTAACATCTGCTAAAGAAATTCTTAAATTGATGATCTGGTTACTGTCAAAAAGAGCATCAGTTGGAAGTATTTTTGTTATAGTTAGATTAGCGGTTACATTTATTTCCCAAGTATCATTTCCTGTATTGTTATTTTTTGATACATTTGCAAACAAAGTATAATTTCCTACAGGATCTGTGTTATTTATTTGAAAGTTGAAAGTAGTGTTTGCTTCGTTAAATATTGTTTGCTCACTTTCATTATATTTTGTTAAATTGACAGTCCAGTTTAGATTTTCAACTAAAAAACCATTAACATCGAAAGCTTGAACAGTTATTGTTTCTCCTCTATTATAAACAGAATAATTTGTTGTTAAGTTTAAAGTAAAAGTATCATTAACATAAAAAGTTAAATTTTCAGGAGAGCCTGAGTCAACTCCAGTAGCTTTTGTTTGTCCCCCTATATCTATTGCAGTTATTCTTACAGTATAATTTCCTGTTTGGTTTAGTTGTAAGTTAGTTCCAAAAGTATAATTCCACACATACCAAACCCCCCCAGAGGTATTTCCTACCATAGTTGCGTTAAGGCTTGTATTGTCAGGGTAAGTAACATTGACTATAACAGTGTCCAACCTTACATCATCGCTTACGTTTGCATGGATTATTAAATTTGTGAGAAGATTTGTTTTGTTTGTGGTAATTTCTAAATAACCAAACCAGAAATTTGTAACATTTGGAAGATCTCCAGCTACTGCTGTAACGTTTATTAGGAGGCTTGAAGAGTTAAAACTTCCTTCTTCTGTTGTTGAATTAACGTAAACTGTTGTATTTGTTGACCCTTCTTCTTTTGCAGTTACATTCCAGTTTATAGAAGTACTGCTTCCACCCAATATTTCTGAAATGGATTTTGTAAAATTTTCATTCACGGTAATGTTCAAAACTGTTTGATTGGGAATAGTTAGATTAACTGTTAGATTTCTTAGGTCACCATTATAAGCAGTTATATTAGCCGTGTAAGTGTAATTTTTGTTTAGATACAGTACACAATCAGAGGTACACGAATCTGCTTTTATAGCTATTAAAGGATTTCCAAAATTTACTAAAAAACTTGAGTTTGTTTTTACAATTGCATTTTGTGTTTGGGTTGTTGAATTATAATTATAAGTTCCTGATTTTGTTGTATTGGTGAAATTATATTCATAGACATAACATAAACCAACTCTTCCTGGTACACCATAAGCTTCAAATTCATATAATTCGATTAGTATGGTTCCAGTACTATTCACAAAAAACGCATTAGTTCTAAAAGGAGAGAAGCCACTGATGTTTGTATAACTTTTTGTAGTTGGTGGAATTAATTGTGATAATTGAGAAATAGTTGTCCAAGTCCCGCTAGAATTATAATAAACTGTTGCGTTACCTGTACCACTAAATTTATCCCATAGTAATAAGATTCTTTCTATCGATTGTTCAGAATTTAGTTTAATAGTAACGTTTGGACTTCCGCTTCCTTCCCGTATATTCATAAAAGAGTTAATGTTATTGTCAATTGTAGCTATACAATTGGTACCATCACAAGTTGCATTTGGCGTTATGGTTAGTCTATCTGCAGTTAGCACTTCTCCTGTACAACTAGCTTCTGTTTCATTTCTTGTAAAAATTGCAGTAGCGTTAATTACATCTGAAGAATAAGGTATAGCAATTGAAAGATTTACAGAATTTACAGGAGTAACATTCCCAACTATTTTTGTAGATATAGTTGTATTTTTAGTTATATTTGTAGTGTTTGCTTCTAAAATTGGGTAAATTACACTATGAGAAGAAGAATCTTGAGCAAAAGTTCCATTTTGTGGTGTTGCATTTAAAATTACTCTTGTTAGTCCAGATGCTAAAGATTCCATAGACCAATTTACTAAAACACTTGAACCATCTGATATATTCCAAAGATTTGGATCAGAATAGCCTTGTCCTGAACTAACATTGATAACACTCTTGTTTGTTATGTCTATGGTTAAATTTGTATACCAGATATCTCCATTTGTAGAAGTAATATTTGCCGTAAGGTTAAAAGTTTGGTTTATCATTACTCTATAGTTTGGAGATACGAATGCAATGCTTGGAGTACCAAAGCTTACATTAAAACTTGTTGTGTTTGATGCTATTCTAGAAGCATTAACTGTTATGTTAACAAAATGATCTCCTGATCTTGGAGGAGTAAAGCTCACATTATATTTATGGTTAGTTTCAGAATAGCTTTCAGCGAAACTTAGATTTAATATTTCACTAGCATTAACCAAAATTCCAATTCCATTTGATATGTTTGTATAAGTAATATTCGCTGTTACGTTAAGAATCTCAGAAGCATTTCCGGTAATATTTGCTATAATTTCTAGACTTTGGCCGAAATTAACTGAAGTAGAATTAGCTTGAATTCCTAAATCGACAACTGTTAGATTAGTGCTTTGAGAATCAACTGCACTTGCGTTATAGTATAACTCTATAGCATTTGTGATATTACACTTTATTGTTATGTTTTGTGGAGGATTGGCAGTGTCATCAGTAAAGCTTATGTTAGCAAAACCAGAAGAATTAGTTTCATCCCAATCTAAAAAAGTATCATTTTTGTAAAAGCTTACATTGTAGTTTTCTATTGGCTCAGAACTGTTTGCATCAATTATCTTACAGAAGGATTGTGCTGAGGTGCCGTTGTAGATTATACTTTTGTTTAAAGTTATGTTTTCTACTTTTGAGAAGCCCCAAAGGTAAAAGTAATGACTAGGAAAAGTTTGGTTATCTAAGCCAAAAGTATCGTTTGCCCATATGTATGAAACATTTATCAGTCCAGCTTTTGGGAATTTTGTTGTGTTTGATAAATCTAAAGTATAATTTGTCCAGTTTGCTGTATACGGAGAAGGAATTGTATAATTACTAAAGTTTCCTGTACCGTTATGGTTTATTTGAGCAAAAAAAACGTTTTTATTCCAATGGACATAA
>Ga0114920_10000399_pt1 | contig 18994 bp, 27 predicted proteins | sample ChitaG_FD_88683 | JGI IMG/M metagenome (GOLD analysis project Ga0114920, IMG submission 88683) | Deep subsurface microbial communities from South Pacific Ocean to uncover new lineages of life (NeLLi) - Chile_00310 metaG | ecosystem: Environmental > Aquatic > Marine > Oceanic > Sediment ...
GACATCTGCCGGTCGACCGACTGCGCTGCGATGCCCGCCTTAACCAGCTGGTCCTGCGGCTGCATCAGGGCCAGGGCTGCGCCTGCGCGCTGGTCGCGCACCTGGTCCATGTAGTTCAGCAGCGTTATCGACGACTGGCCCGTGTCGTTCGTCGGGAACGGCATGATGTCATCACCTGGCGGGCCGTCGTTGCGGACGACCGCGTTCGGCCTGCCAGTCAGCAGATCGTCCATGTTGATCGTGTTTTCGTTGACCGCTGTTTTCGCCGAATTGTTCGTGGTTAGGTTATCTAAATACTGGCGCAACGCCCGCGATTTGATGTCGGCGACCTGGCTGATTTTGTCATACACCGACAGGCCCGAATAACGATGCGGGACCAGCCAGCCCGTCCCGGTAGCGTACGGGATAAAGTCGACCTCTTGCTGGTCCAGGACTTGGCGGTTCGACCATATAAACCGCATCAGTTCGCTGATGCCGTCGCCGTCCATATCGATGCGCATATAGCATTCGTAGGTTTCGATGACGTCCTGGTCGTGGACCGGGCTATCCAGCTGCGGGGACTGCCCTTCGACCTTGTTGGCCGTGCTGTCGACGTCCACGTCAGTTGTGAACGCGGGCAGCTTGTTGACCTTGGTTTTCGTGAACCCTTCGGCGCGCAGGTCCGACCTGGTCGGGAACTTGCGTTCGGCGCAGAACGGAATGCCGTCGATGAATATCGACCGCCAGTTCGGATCGACCAGGAAATGCGCCTGCTGGATCGCCTCGACCTTCGGCGTCCGTTCGGTCCGGGTCATCGTGAGCGTCGCGCTTTTGCCCTTGCGCGCTGTCAGCCTGGGCGTGACGCCTTCGGGCGTGGCTGCCATTAGCATCGCGATGTCGTGGCTGCTGATGTTCTTGAACCGCCGCCGTTCAGTGATGGTGCGTTCGTCAATCCAGCATTTGATGGTGCCATTCCGCAGCAGCAGGCAGTCCTTGATCGCTTCCGCCAGGACGACCCAGCCCTGGTTCTGTTCCATTAGGACATTCGCCACGGCGTCGGACTCTGCGCTGGCCGCCTCTTCGTCATTCTCGCCAGTCGGTTCAAACTCCGCAGGCACGTCGCTGCCGAACGATGGCATCAGGGTCGCCATCAAACCCTCGACCATATCAGCGACATCCTCAGATACGGCTGCGCTGCGCCCTTCGCGTTCGTATCCCGTGACGTCGGTCGTGGAACTGAAATCGCGGACCTGCGAATGGCGGCCCAGGTAGTAGTTCCAGGCCTGGCGCCGGTTCTCTTCCATGAAATCGGCGGCGAAGTTTCCCGCCGTGTCTATTTCATTGCCGATGATCCCGGCCAGTTCTTCGTCGGTATATGGTGGCGTTAGCCCTTTCGTCCGTGACATCAGATCAGCCCTCTATCCATGTTCGAATAATCCAGCGGCTTCGCCTTCACCTGGTCACGCCCGACGACAGCCCGCGCCTGCCCGGCGCCAACCATCGCATATTGCAAGGCCTCAGCAACGTGACTGTACAAATTTTTCTCAGGGAATTCGTGGAACTGTTCGTCGCCGCTGATCTGTTTCAGTCTGAACTTATACCCGCCTGCCATTGCGCGCCGCAAGTACCGACAGCCTGGGTCGATGATCAGACCAGGTTCGCCCGCCATCGTCAGCCGGGTCAGGTTGCGAACCACGGCTTCGACCCGCAGCGTCATATCGTTCGGGTTCTTGCCGCCGGTACTGGCCGGGACGGCGTGAATGCCCGCCGCTTTCAGCACCATGAACGGCGTCCGCTTGTCGACCTGGCTGCGCTGTTCGCCAGCTGGGTCGCCGTAGATGTTGACCTTGCGCCCGCGATAGGCTGACCGCAGCAGCGCGCCCAGGGCGTCAGCGAACTCGACGGCGCTAAACTCTTCCGTGACCAGTTCGTCGAACACCTGGAACTGCCCGGTTTCAGTCTGCTGAACGAACACGGCGGCGGGCGTCAGCCCGAAGTCCAGGCCAACTATTAGGGGCAGTTGGTTCTGTTTGTTGGCCTTTGACGCGTGTACTTTATCCTGCCACTGTGGATAGACGGGACGTCCGTCCACGATGAACCCGTAGTTCCCGTTGACGTAGACGTCGATCCACGCGGCGTCCTTGCCCTGGCTGATGCGCTTGTAATAGTCGGGCGGCAGGTTGTCGACGTTCTCAGCGTCCGGTTCGGTCCCGCCTGGTTGCACGAACTGCCGCCAGCCGTCGGGCTGTATCTCTTCGAACAGCTTAAACCACCAGCTGAAATCGTCCGGGCTGTTCGTGTCCAGGATAATGCCGAACCAGTCAGGACCGCCGTCACGCTTCGACGGGTAGCGGCCGACGCGGGTCTGCAACATATCGATGATCGGTCGGGGGATTTGGCGCGCTTCGTTGACCCACGCCCCGGTCAGTTCCAGGGACAGCAGCTTGCCGATGTCGTCAGGCCTATCCAGGGCGCGGAATAGGACTTCGCTGCCGTTGCGTGACGTCCAGGTCATGGTCGTGTGCTTGAACTCGCCGAACGGGCGCAGCCAGTCCATCCAGGTGTTGATGGTCGTGTCGCGTAATTCTGGGAACGTGTTGCGCACGACAGCCCAGCGGCTGTTCGGCTGCGCTTCCATCCTGGTGAACAGGTCCAGGGTACACGCCACGGACTTCCCGCTGCCGACAGGGCCACGAATACCACGCACGAAACTGTCGTCGTCCAGGAACGCGGCGATAGTCGCGCTGGGTTTGTAGGTTATTTCAGGACGCGGCATCGCGGACGATTTTCAGGATCGGCAGCGACTCGATGACTTCGCCGGATAATGTCGTCGCCGTCAGGCAAGGCATTGTTCGGTCAAGTAAAATTTGACACGCCCGCACCTGGCCCGCTTCCATTTTGCGTTCGTTCTTAACGTAGCGAATCAGTTCCTGAACGATGCGTTCAGTTTTAATTAGGTCGCGGGCCTTTTCGGTCTGGCGATGCGTAAGTGATCCAGCCATTTTTGTCCCTCAGGGTGGACGGGCCAGCGTAGCAGGTTCTGAACCTGGCGATGGTGGCGGACTGACCTGGTCAGCAGTCGGTCGCTGCCGTTCTTGCCGGTTTTATTCATCGACCAGCATGGCGAACGATACCCTGGGCCGGTCGACCTTCGGGACTTCGTGGGTTGTCCCAGGGGACAGGTAGACCAGGCAGCCAGCGCCTGGTGTGACGATGACCGGATCGGCTGCCTGCGGGTAATACAGGACCGTATGACGGCGATGTTCGTGTGGGGCGATATGGTCGCCTGCGTTCATTTCGACGCGCAGGAATTTGACCCAGGAATGACCTGACACGGGGCAAGCGTGACGCATAAAGCGCGCTAGTTCGGGGTCATCGTGGACAGTCTTATTCGCCGTCATGGTTGGGGAAGCCTGCGGCGTTCAACAGCGCATCAAGTTCGAACAGCGGCAGCTTGTCTATTTTGTCCAGTTCGTCCCTGATTTCCCCAGCTTCCGGCCAGTCTGGGTAGTTATACATACGCAGCGCCGTGTACCGATAATTGTTGACCGCAGCCACGGCGTTCGTGCTGTCGCGGAATTCGATTTCGTCCTGGTCCTTGTCCCGAATTGATCCGTCTAGATTTAATTTCATGGACTGTTTCGTCCTGTCGCGGCGTCGACGGCCCCGTAGGGGCCGGAGTCGAAGTAGCCGCGTTGTGTGAATGTCAATATAGGATAGTGCGAAGGCGAGCGCCGCCCGTCGCTGCTTTGCTCGCCCCCCTTGTGGGGGCGCTCGTCGCTCCGCCAGGCAAGCGCCTGCGCTTGTAGCAGTTCTATCATGGCAATGTCAATTCCATAGATTTCAGGACCGCGTGTCGCACATAACCTGACACGGTACGTCCGTCATCATTGGCTAACCTCTTGATTTTAGACAGTTCGCCGGGCTTCACCAGGACGTGAATCGACCTGGTTAATTTTGCTGTTTTCTGGCCCTTCCGCATTATATAATCCTCCTGATGAACCATCATAATCAGTCACTATATCAGGAGTATGAAACATATATGGATAGTTCAACATTCACAGCTGGCAATTATCTGGGCGGCGACGACCTGACCGACAAGGAAAAGGACGGCGTCGAACTGGTCATCGATGGCTGCACAGCCGAAGAGATGCGACAGGGAAAAGACAAACTATGTCTGACGTTTACCGACCTGGCGCGGAAGCCGATGCTGTTAAATAAAACCAACAGCAAGCGGCTGCAAAAAATGTTCGGCAAGGAAACCGACGGCTGGATCGGCGAAACCATCGCCATCTGGTTCGATCCCGAAGTCGAATACATGGGCGAAATCGTCGGCGGCCTGCGGGTCAGGGTTAAGAACTCTAAAAAAAAATGACTTCGGCCCGGACTACTGGAAAGAAATCATCCACAGGCAATGGGAACTCGCCCACCCTGGCTACCGGATTGTCCGAAGGGGATTTCGATGACGACATCCCGTTTTAGAAATAAGAACCCGCGCCGTCCGCCTTCGAACAACCAGGGCGGTAGCGGGTCGTTTTTTAATCGGTTCGTTCAGTTCGAAAACCAGATGAACGAATCGCGCATCAACGTCGGCAGTATCCCCCAGCACCTGCTGGGGTTTCAGGAATGCCCTGACTGCCACGAACTAACGCACACGATTCGCTACCAGCATGAAGTCCGATACATCGTCGCTGGGGCGCGCAAATGGTCCTGGCATCAATGCCCGCAACCAGTCGAACCTGACTGGCCGGACGATGCCGAACAACGTGACGGGGACGGAAACCCTGTCTGAGGAAATTACTATGACAATCGAAATTGACAAAAATGTCGCTTTACCAGGGGGCTATAAGCGTGGCAGCCGTTCGCCGCTGCGCCGTGCCTTGCGCAATATCTTCCCGGATATGCGCCCAGGGGATTCAATCGCCGCCAACCAGGCGGAACTGGAACTGCTGGCAGAAACGGGGACGCGGGGGATTGTTACCGGGCACAAAATAGCGATTCGAATACAGATGTGCTGGCTGGAATGGTCCAAGGCTAACAACCGGGGCAGCTGGAAAATGACCGTCGCCCGTGATGGCAACGGCACGTTCCGATGCTTCATCGTCGCCGAGCATGACGCCGACGCAAACCAGCGGCAGCTAGATGTCTAGCAAGGCGCGCACCGTGGAACACGGCGGGGTTGACTGGAAAGTCATTCCTGGCAGCAGGCGCGAACAGTTACTGCTGCGAATGATCCGCCAGGATAACGCCCTGCATCATGCCGACGTCGACCCAGCGCAACCAGGTCCGCCGCTATGGTGGCGCCTGGGGTTCTGGATCGTTGTCAGCGCCACGCTGGGGTTTGTGGGCGGTCTGTTCGTCCTGGTCATCCAAAGGGGGTTCGGCACATGATCCTGAATCTAATCAGATACGCCTACACGCCCGACGAAACCCTGGGCCTGCTGAAATTCCCGGTCATCGAAGGCGTCGCCAAGTACGCCCTATGGACCGTCGAATGTCCCTGGCTGGATAACACGCCTTTCGTTTCATGTATTCCTGACGGGGAATATACGTTGCAGGCGTTCGACAGCCCGAAGCATCCCGCCTGCTGGGTTATCACGCCCGTCCCTGGGCGAACTGGAATTCTGTTCCACGTCGGAAACCATTCGGGCGACGTCACGGGCTGCGTCTGCCCTGGCATCACCAGGTCGGGAACGATGGTAAAGAACAGCGCCGACGCGATGCGCCTGCTGAACTATGTCCTGGACCGCAACGTCCAGCATCAGATTAAGATCGGCCCAGGCCTGGGCGCTATAATGCCCGTCCATGAACGGGGGCACCAAGAAAACGGCGATTAGTCTTTCGGCGGTTGTCGCCTTAGCCGTCGGCGGTTGGCAAATCTGGCCTGCTGTCGACGGCATTTTTGTAACTGAATCCGAAGCGGCAGACTGGTCCGAAGTCGCCCGCCGCCGTCACTACACGACGCAGATCGACGTCCTGGAACTGCGCAAAAAACACGCGATGACGTCCGAAGAAATCGCCGCCATCCAGGACGAGATAGACTATTACAGGGGCAAAATCCGTGAGCTTAACGAAGGGGCGAATCCATGAGATTTCTGAAAAGACTTGCGCGCTGGACCATAACAAAATCGTCCGGGCATCAGACGGCAGGCGCGGGGGCAGTTGGAATACCCCTTGTCATGCTATTAGCTGCGCTTGGGATTCCGATGCCGATGGAACTGGCTGCGGCGATTCCCGCTGTCCTTTCAACGCTGACCGCTATCGGCAAGGATGAATAAATTCGCCCGGTTCAGCGGTACGCCTGACGCGAACGAACGCGACATCATCGACGAACTGGAACGGCGCGGCGCCCTGGTCGTGGTCATCGACCGGCCGACCGACCTGGTCGTGGGTCACAACGGCACCTGGACATTCTGCGAAATCAAAACATCGCCCAGGGCCAGGGTTCGAAAGTCGCAAAAATCATTTATGCAACGCTGCGCCAATAAGGGCCTGCCCTGCGTCCTGATCGACCATATCGATGATATTGACGCCTGGTGGCCCGAATTGCCCCTGTCAGACGACGCCTTAGCGACGTTAATGTTTTCTTGATAGCAGGGCCAGGGGTCTATTCGTCGCCCTCATCTTCGAACAGCTGCGGCACCGTCTGGGCCGCTGCCGGACCCAGGAAGCGTTCGCCTGCGCTGACCCCGGTCGCGAACAGACCCCGCCCGACGACCGGCGGACCGACGCCAGCAGCAGCTGCGCCTGCGAGCGCACCTGGAACGCCCGCAGCCGAGCCGCCAGCCGCCGCGCCCGCGACGGTCCGGACCGCCGTGGCAGCTGGCCCGAATCGCAGCAGGCGACCGGCAGTCGCTGACCCGCCAGCGGTTTCCCTGGTGAACCTGGCGATGGTTTTCGCCGTCTGCACCAGGCGCTGCAATGCTGGGTCGCGAATCTTTCCAGTTTCAGCGACCGCCCGCTTACCGATCCCCTTGAAGTTCTCCCGCGCCAGTTTACGCACCAGCTGGCCCGCCGGGATCTGACCGGTTTCAACGACTGCGGGGATTTCTTCTAATGTTTCGAGTAGCTTGAACCTGGTATTCGCCTGCGCCAGCAGCGCCTTATCGCCACCTGATGCAGCAGCCGCGTCGTCCAGCAAGTCAATCGCTTCGTCAACGTTGCCGCGCAGTCCGCTGAATATCGGGTTCTTGCCTGTCCTGGTTGCCACGCCACGCAGCGTCCGCTGAATCCCCTGCCATTCCGCCGGGTTAATGGTCGTCCGGTTGCCGATGATTTTCAGGATTTTACTGATGTCGCCCTCGGGCAGCCCGCGTTCTACCAGGTCAGCCAGGATCGGTTTGATCTTACCGACTGCGACCTTGCTGGTCGGTGCTGCCAGGTCATACGTCGCTTCGATGCCACGCCTGGCCTGGCCGAAAACGACTTCGTCGAATTCATCGATGCTGGCGGCGACGTCATCAGCAAACCCCAGGGCGCGGGCCGTGTCGAAATTGATCGCTGCCCGGTTGACGTCGTCAGCTGCCGACAGCCCGCCGCTGCCCCTGATGGTCTGCGCTGCTGACCGGCCCAGCTGCGACGTACCTTTCGGCAGCCCGATAGGCGTCCGGGCCTTAGCCGCTTCACGCAGCGCCGACCGGCCCGACATAAACCGACCGATCAGGCCCGCCGCCCCCTGGGTTGCCCCAGCCAGCGCCACGTCGACGCCTACCGCCCCCAGGTCGAAATCCTGGCCCGTTCGTTCTGCCCTGGACTTCTCACGCGCAGCGCCGAATAGGCCCGCCACGCCCGCCTGGGCGGCGACAGCAGGCAATCCAGTAGCTAGTGCTGGGGCAGCGAACGGCAGGGCCACAGCTGCGGCGACAGCAGGGGACGCCCGGCCCAGGTCAGTCGCGAAGGTTTCAGGGCCGCGAATGTCGTTTTCGAGTCCGAACAAGTTCCGCAAGTTCTCGCCCATCAGATCGGTCAGCGTTTCCCCTGCGCCGATCGCAATTTCACCAAAGAACCCGCCAGTTTCTGCGCCCTGGTTCGCTGGCAGCCCGACCATTTCAGGCGTCGCGCCCTGCTGGATCAACCAGTCCTGGACGCCGCCTTTCGACAGCCCATCAGGCACCTGGACCTGCTGCGGTAGACCTTCGACCAGGATGGTTGCGGTTGCCATTAGTTCGTCAGATCGAAGTCAGAAATCGGGCGGACCTGGTTCATGGTTTCGATATGCTGCGGCGACAGGCCCAGGATTTTCTGCGCGTCGCCCGTTTCGACGCCTGGGACGTTCGGCGCGATGTCCTGGTCATAGAACCGCAGCGTTTCGCGCATCGAATCTATTCGTGGTCCGATCAGCCCAGTCGCTGAACGAATAACATTCGTTTTGAAAACCCCGACGTCGACGTTCCCCGAAACAAACTGGTTGAACCAGCGACCCAGGTTCTGCAATCCCGACGACGCTGCGCCGCTGATCGCGATCCGGTCATCGTTTCGAACTGCCAGGCCTGGTTCTAATATCTGCGCCATCGCCACGATGCCGTTCTGAATGTCCAGTTCGGATGCGTTCGGGTTGTTCAACGTGTCGAACAGCTGGCGGAAACTGGTCAGCGCATTCGCGCCGCCAACCATCGAAGCGTTCGAACGAACGTCGCTGGCGAAATTGCGGAAGTTCGTGATCTGAAACGCGGTCGCTTCCCTGGTCCTGCGGTCGACATCTTCGGCCATTGCCAGGGGCAGGTTGATCCGTGCCGACGTCGCTGCTGCCAGGGTTTCCCGCAGCTGGGCGCGTTCGGTTTGCCGAATCAGTTCGCCGCGTGGTCCGCGCAACGCTTCGGCGCTCAACGCTTCGCGTCCACCTGGTTCGTTCCGTGCGGTCGCTTCCAGGGCCGACCTGACCGCAGGATCGAACCCGCCGCCCATGCCTGCCGCTGCCTGGCTGACGCCAGCTTCGGCTGCAAACTCTGACGCCGCCCCTATCCTGCCGCGTCGCAGTTTCTGGGCGCGTTCTTTCTTGACCTGTTCGAATGCCGCTTTTTGTTTCTTCGATGGCGGCAGCACCGAACCGAACAACGTCCCCAGCAGGTCGCCGCGTCGCCCGCCCGCTGCCAGGTTGATGTCGCCGAACAGATTGCGCGCCGTGGAATCGAACAACGACGGGCGCGGTCGTGGATTGCGTCGGTCCGGCAGCTGTCCGGCTGCCTGGCCCGCTTCGATCAGCGCCGTGTCGAATGGTTCGTTGATGTGCCCTGGAACGTGTGCCATTTATTCGCCCCCTGTATTCGTCGACGATCCGCCGAACTGTAATATCCCGAAGTCGAACCCCTTGCCTTTGCCGGTCGACGACTGCTGCGACAGGACCGTCGGTCCGCCGATGATCTGTGACAGCGCCTGCAACGGTCCGAACTGCGCCTGGAATGGTGCCAGGCCCAGGTTGAACTGATCGCCCAGACCCTGCTGCGCGCCCAGGCCCAGCTGCCCCGCGCCCAGGTTGCCCTGTTGCTGCAACTGTCCGCCGCCCAGGAACCCCTGTCCGCCCAGGTTCGCCTGGCTCTGGGCCGCCTGGCCCTGTAATCCGCCCAGCGTCCCCGACGCCGACAGCTGCCGGGCTAAATCGCCGAAGCGAATATCCGTCGCGCCACGCTGGAAGGCGTCGATTGACGACTGACCCAGCAGACCCTGCGCCACGCCCTGGCGTCCGCCGCCTAACTGTCCGCCGCCGACTGCGGCGTTCGTAATCTGCGGCAGCAGCTGCCCGAAGTTCCGACTGATGTCCGTCCCCAGCTGGTCGATTTGATTCTGAACCGCTGGGTCATTTCCGCCTGCTATTCGTTGCAACTGCTGCTGGGCTGGCGTGTTCCCCGTCGCCTGGTTGCCCAGGTTCTGCAATCCCTGGCCGAACGCCTGGCCGCCCTGTTGGCCGAATTGTTCCGCACCTGGGATGTTCGACAGCGCGTCCTGAATCCCCGGAATTCCTTGTAGGAAATCCTGCCCCTGCTGCTGCAAATTCCCCGCCAGGTCGAACAGTCCGCTGATCGGCCCCTGTAACGATTGCTGCAAACCCTGCGCGCCGGTTCGCAGCTGTTCCAGGAACGGTTGCTGCGCCGGATCGACGAACGTCGAACCCTGCGAACTGGATGAACTTTTCGAACTGCCAAAACTAACCATGTGAAACCGCCTTGCGCATCGTCACTAGATGCAGTTTATACCCTTCGTCCTTTATCAGCCGCTGCCAACCAGGTCGTCCCTCAAAACAAACATGACTGCACCCGACTTCCGCCGCCAGCTTTTCAAACGATGCCAGCAGCTCGGGCAACCAGTGTTCACTATCCACGCCGACGACCGCCATAATCAGCAGTTCCTTGCCGTCGATAATGTTCTGAACTTTGCAGCAGGCGACGGCTGTCGGTTCGTCATCGTTCCAGACCCTGACCAGCAGGACCGTCCCGTCGATCAGCTCGCCGTCGAATTCCTCCATCGAATAATGAAACCGCGACCGTTCGAACGCGGGCCACAGCCAGGCGAAATACTTTTCTACGTCGGCGTGTGCAATGTCAGGTGATGGGCTGTCGATCCTGATGTTCAAAATATCCCCGGTTCGTCGTTGCGTTCGCTGATTCTGGTCAGCCCGAAAATTGCCGATTCGATCAGGAACGTGTGCGGCCCGCCTGGGCCGGTTGCAACAGCGACCAGGGTCACGACGTCGCCAGGGTTCAGCGCCAGCATCCCGTATAAAACCAGGCTGATCGACGTCGTCTGGTTGGACGTGTCGACGCGGGCGAAAACCCCGGTCGGCGTTCCGTTGATAAACGCGGTCAAACTGTATTCGGTGCCCGAACTTATGATGACCGCCAGCGTCGCCATCACCTGGTATATCCCGCCTTCCTCGGGGATCAGCGAATCCGGCGCTTGCTGTGCCGTGACCCGGTTCGGAACTTGCGGCGTAAAATTATTAAACCCTTCGACCGCCGACGGGACGCCATCGACCAGCGGCTGGTCGGGGACAGGACCGGGGTCGACAGTCAGCGCACCGTATGCAGCCTGGACGACAGCGGTCAGCATCGCCGTTTCGATGCGGTCCAACTCTTCGCCCAGGAAGCGTTCTAAATCCTGGACGTGTCGTCGCATCCCCTGGCTGTCGACGTCCAGGTCGATCTGCGGGACCAGGTTCGGCGTGTAGGGTACGCCGCCGCCTTCACGCACCAGTGAAATCCCCCTGGAACGTATATTCCAGATCGAACCCGTGGACCCGCCAGATCGGATTAGCGTTAGCACCTGGCGCGTCGTCATCTTCGAACCGGACGCTGATATACCGGCCCGACTGGTCGAAGTTCAGGAAGTCGGTTTCGTTAACCAGGAAATCCTGCTGCGGCGACCATAGAATCCCGGCGCTGGGTTCGTCCTGGACGCCGATGCGGACCTTTATCACAGTCCCCGCCGACCCTTCGATCCTGGGCCACACGCGGCGGACATATTTCAGCGCCTCGGGCTGACCCAGGTCCAGCGATTCCCTGGTGATCTGCCCGACGACCGCCGTGTCGTCGCGGTTCGTGTTCGTGTCATCGACGAACAGCAGGCGGCTGTTGCCGTCGACAACGTTGTCGCCGACGTCGGTCGATACCGCCACGGATGCCAGGACACGTTCGAACGCGCCCGTGAACTGCGCCCGATTCCACGTCCCCGCACTATCGTTCCAGACGTCGGTCTGCGAATCCCAGTCCAGCGCCGCAGTTGACGCCAGCACCAGGCCTGATTCGGCGTGGCTCCACGTTTCCGACAGTTCGCGAATCGACAGCAGGTCGTGGGCGTAGTCCCAGACCACGGCGACGTTCGGGAACTCGAACCCCTGGGTCGGAAAACAGATGTGAACTTCCTTCGCTGCCCGATAATTGTAAACGAACGAATTGACGAAATTGACCGGGTCGATTTGCAGGAATATAAACCGCCGCAGCTTTTCGTCGACCAGGCTGCGCACGTTTTGGCCGTCATGTATCAAAACATCCCCGTCCGTCATAACTACATGATTGCCCAGCGCCTCGGTCACGCAGTTCCGCGCCATGATCCCCGACGTCGTCAGGAATTTCCTGAACGTGAACACGAACGAACCGCCGACGAAGTTTGCCAGATAAGTCGCGTGTTGTTTGTAGATGACGAACTGACCGCGCAGCGCAGCCGCGTCGATGATCCCGCCCGCCGTGTCTGCCAGTGATGCGTCTCCGGAATTATTCGTGGCACTAGCCAGCCATTCCGTGGGCACGGTTCCTGGTTCTGCGGCGTTTGACCAGCGCAATTTAGTCGGGAATTCTGTCCCGCTTTCGGTCATGTTCAACGCGAACAGAAAATTGTTAAAGGTTCGGATTGACCGGCAGGTCGTCGCAGCGGGCCAACCAGGCAGCGGCGCACATATGTTCGACGTACTTAAATCCCAGAACGTCGGCGGTTCTTGTCGGAAGTTCTGGACCGGGAACCCGTTTATGACGGTCTGATTTGATTCCGCTGCCAGGACCGGCCCGACATAAATTGCGGGCGTAATATCGTTAACGCCGCCGCCCTGGTCGATAACCTGAATCGTGTCCTTTCCCATCACGACCCAAAAGTTAAGCGTTGACGAAAACACGTTCGTCAGGTTCAGCGGTTCGTCGGTCCAGTCGTCGAAAAACTGCGACACGCCGCTGATGCGCTGGGCGTACCCGACGCGCATGTAAAAGTTCCGCATCTGCGTCCAGAACTGCGGCGGGACTTCCGCAGGCGGGACATCTTCGACAATAGATTCGGGCCGGATTTCGGTCAGAATTCTATCTTCGCGGGAACGTTCGCCTTTTTGTACTTGTGGACTCATGGCACATATTGAACCGTTAGGAAGTGATAACTATACGGCATGATCTGAAACGCATCGTTGCCAGGAATGTCGACTTCTGCTTCGGGGATCGTGTGCGTGTGGCCCGCGCCGCCGCCGACATTCGACATAAAAGGCACGTTGTTGTTGTTGTCGTCAATTAAAAACGCATTGCTGTTCTGCCGGTTGCCAGCTATGACCGTGTCGGTATCGACAGTAGACGAAAACGCCAGCGTCGTGTCCGTGATCCCTGAACCGTTAATTCCGGTCAGCACGGTATGACGATGCGAAGGCGTCTGCGCCACGGTTAGCACCGTCGAGCCACTGATAACACCAGGGTCGATCTGCAAATCAATAAACGGGGCGCGTGGCCCGCTGAACGAATCCGACATCGCGAACAACCGATTTCGCAGGTCGACCGTTCCGTTCGTGCCGGTGGCGCTGAACCAGTTATTCGACGGCGGCGTCGAACCGATAACTAACATTTTAATTTCGCCAGGCGTCCAGATCGGATCGCCCGCAATGGTCGGGACGTGTGGGAAATTGATAACGCCCGTCGCCCTGTCCGCCTGTATCGGCAAGTCCAGGAAATCGCCCAGGTCATCGAACCGGGCCAGCGACCAGTCGTTATTGCTGCCGTCAGCCGTCATACTTAGCTGCCATCGGAGCAAGGCGCTACGCTTCCACGTCAGCGGAATCCCGACATCGGCGTCGGCATTAAAAACCAGACCGTTGTCCTGGATCGTTTGTTCCGCCGTGAAAACATTCGCTTCGTTTTTAATCGCCATCAGGTTCATCTGATCGGCGGTTATGTCGACCGCTTTGTCGATCAATCTGAAACTGTTAAAAACGCTGCGTTTGCATGTTCTAAGCTGATCGTCGCCCTGGCTCAAAGGATCGCTGCCAGGCGGATCGGTTATGCTCAGTTCGGATATAAAATTTGCTGCATCTAATGCCATTACGCCACCCTTACGACTCCGCTGCTATTCCACAATGAACCGGACGTTCCGGCGCTTGTTGGCAGGTTAAAAAAGCACAGCTTGCCAGATATGACCCCGATCCCGCCGCTGCCAATATTGAATATCTCCGCACCTGCGGAAGCAAACCCCAGCGCATTAGCCGCCCGCCGGTACATCCCCGTATCGGTATCATTTGAAAACGAATAAACCGGCGTACCCGCGTCAGCCGTGCCGTCCATACGGAAATGATAGCCCGCGCCAGACCACATTGCCTTTGTGCCTTTGTCAAAGTTCAGCACCGATTCCGCACCAGCCGCAATCGAAACAGAATCGGCGGCAGCACGGAACAGCCCCGAATCCGTATCGTTAGTAAAAGCGAACGCCGGATCGGCTGCGTCACCTGCTGCGTCGCCGTGGACCGAAACACCGTCAGCTAACCATAACGCGAAGGCGTCCATCGTGCCCCACGCCGCGCCACCGACTCCAATCCCGATAGTATTCGCGGCGGGGTTATAGAACCCGGTATCTGAATCGCTGTTGAAGTTAAACGCGGGCCGCGATACGGTTCGCAGACTGTTGCCCGCCCAGGACCGGCCATCGGCTGCGAATATGTCGCTGCTGGAAGTGAACGACGCGATTGACTGACCATTGGCGGAGATATTTAACGACGTGGCGCTGGCGGTTATCCCCGTGCCCAGGTCGCTGGTGAACGCATACCCCGGCGCTGCGGTCGTGCCGTCCGGCGCGTGTAACACTCCGGCGAACTGCGAGAAAACACTGGTCATTCGGAACTGTTCTGTTCCGTTCGGCGACAGCCCCAGGATGCCGTTCGCGATACGGTACATTCCCATATTGGTGCTGTTGGTGAACCTGTACGCAGGCGCACCGGCCACACCGTCAGCGGCCAACAACGTGCGACCGAAACTCGCATCGGCTAAGAACGTAAATTCGCCGAACGCATTGTTGATCTGCATCGGCGCGTCGATCAGCGCCCCGCCGACAAACCGGCGGAGTTCCAACTGTGCCGACCCGCCGACGTGAAGCAACTGCCACACGCGGACGCCGGTGTTGTCGAAGAAAATACTATTATTCCCGCCCGAATCCAGCAGGATATTGTTGGCGAATTGTTGCTGTTGCGTGAACGTGTTCGCTTCGTTCTTTATCGCCATCTGGTTCATCTGGTCGTGCGTGATGTTGACCGCGCCACCTACCAGCGGGAAGGAATTCAGCTGTGTGCGTTTAGCTGTACGGATTTGGTCGTCGCCTTGATTTAGAGGATCGGTCCCCGGCGGCGAGTCGATGTCCAGTTCGGCGATAAAGTTCGCAGCGTCCAGGGGCATTATGCTGCCCCTAAAACTGGCGCTTCTCCGAACCTGGATTCCCTGGCGCGTCGGTTGACGCGCTCGATTTCAGTCAGGTATGTATCGATGGCGATCTGACGCATGGTGTCGTCCTGGACATAAACAGCGCCTTCGACAAGCATCGCGTACAGCCAGATATAGGGGAACGCGGTCAACAGAATGTTCGTGTCGGCGGGATTGACCAGGGGCGGCAGTTTCTTCCAGTACCATAACGTGAACTCGGCTGGCGCTGTTATCGGCCCGAATTCGAACTGGTTGCCGATGATCGAATAGACCAGGGGAAACCCGGTCTGCGATGTTGCAACCGACAGCTTGTGACGTCCGACCGACGACAGCACGATAACCCGCGCCCCTTTTTTCGCCGACAGTTCGCGGACGTCGATAAAGTCAGCAGGCAGGTCGACCAGGTTCGACGTCGGAACGATGGTCGTTTTAATCACGGTTTCCTGCGGGCGCAGGTCGCGCTGAATGCGCAGTTCCGACAGCTGGACGAACGTATCCTGCCGGTCAATCGTAAACGACCGTTTTATGTACGCCTGGAACTCCGTGATTAGCGACGCCCTGTCGACAATCTGGCTCACACCTGGACCGCCTTGCGCCTACGGTTCGCGATCAGATAACGCTTGTTTGCATTGTGCGGGCTGACCCTGGCGATGGGCTGAACCGAATACCCGTTCGATACCGCACCAGGTCGAGCGCCCCCGGATCGAATCAGCGTCCCGCGCATATTGTTCGCAATCTTAGGTTTTGCCATTAGATTTTCCTGAAATTCCGATACGGTTCTGACAACGGATGACGCATAAACTTGCGCCAGGCAATGGTCTGTTCCAGCCCGTCGGGGCAGATCAGGTCGGGGAATATCTTCACCAGGCGCTGGAAATCATGCTGCGGAATAGTTAAAGCGCAGCGACCCAGCCCGTCAACGTCTTTCACGCTGCCCGGATTGTTTCGCCGCGCTTCGACCTTCCGCAGTTCCGCGTTCCTGGTCGGCTGATAGTTTTCGCGAACTAACGCGCCATGCTCAAACCAGACCCGCGTCCTGACGTCGTCATGCCGGGACGGCAAGGATTGCGGATGTTGCGTCAATGTCTGCGATGACACCGAAGTTTTCCCAGTTCAGTACCTTTAACGTCCAGTCCGCGCTGACCTGGCGGTTATCCGCCGTGCCATCACGCGCCAGGGGCGCAGTATTCCAGCCCGTCAGAAATGACTGCATCGCGCCGGATGGGTCCATCACATATAAATTGTCGTTATCTGTGAATGCCACCTGCTGCAATCTGTTGGCTATCATGGAGAGGGTGACGCCGAAATCAGTGATCAGAATATTAACGGACATTTGCGCAGAGGCAGGCCCATCCTCGCCCTTGTCCCTGGTCAGTGTCGCAATAGCGGCATCTGATGTGAACATGAACGACGACAACGGCCTGATGACTTCGGGCCGCGCCATTATCAGCGTCGGATTGCCGCCCAGCTGCCAGATCGATTGCGCGACGTCCTGGATGGTACTGACCGCCAGACCGACCGTGGTCCCTGCTGTCGGGATTGCGACCAGACCATCCGTGTCGGTATCCAGCCACCCGCCGTCAGCGCCTAACGCGCCACGCACGGCAGAGCCAGTTGCGTCGCCGAAAATGTCGGTCCCCACAATCCAGGCACCAAGTCCCGCCGACTTGCCAGGGACTAACGCCCCGTCATCAGCGACCGACGCCTGAACCGATAGCATGATCGCCTCGACGTCCCTGCGCGCTTCATTGCCGCGCATCATCACCTGGTACGCCAGACTGTTCGCGAATCCGATAGTGTTCGAATCCTGCGCCCTGGTAGACACGCGCAGCGTCTTTTGACTGATCTGCGAATGTTGATTGACGCGAATGCCGTTAGATGAATCGTCTGTTCCGGCAGGATCTCCATCGACAACTGCGTTCGTCAGATCAGGAGCAGCGAGCCGATCCATCGTCCAACTTGGCGCGGAATTGTCGTGTGAACCCGACGCAATTCGGTCGGTAAAGGGCAGCGGGATGTCAGAAATATCGAAAATCTGCTGCATGATGTCAGGATTTATGAGGCCTCCCAAAACAACGGCAGCAAGGTCTGCACCATCTAAATTTGTTGCGCTCACGGTTTTATTCCCCTAATAACTTCGCGACCTGTGCGACCTTTTCAGACATCACGCCCTGATTCTGAATTTTCGGCGCATTCGACCGCGCTGGTTTCACTTCGCGCACCGCAGCTGGCTTCGGTTTGGTCCCCGATAGTTTCTGCGCGCCCTTTTCGACAGTCTTTTCCAGTTCCGCGATCCGAATCGCACGTTCAGCGTTATCGATAACGTATTTCGCCAGCCGATGGTCGATAATGTTGTCGACTTCGACATCGCGGAATCCGTAGGGCGCCAGGTGTTGGATCAACATCGACCGCACCTGCGACCATTTCGCGCCGTCCTGCAAATCGGGGCGAATCCCGAATAAAGCGGCCCGTTCGCCTTCGACATATTGCTGATGTTCCATCTGAACGCCAGCGACCAGGTCATCAGTCAGCAGGTCCGTAGGAATCTTAGCGAGCATCCCCGACAGCGCCTGCCGCTGCGTCATGGTTTCGTTTTCGAAGGCGACGCGCTTTTCCGCCAAATCGTTCTGCGCGTCCGTTACATCCCGCAGCTGTTTGCCCGCGTCCTTGAACTGTTCCAGGGTCAGCGGTTCCCCGCCATCGACCGGAATTTTCAGCGACTTGAACAACGCCTGCGGCGTTATACCCAGCTGTTTCGCCAGGCTAGTCGGCGTTAGATCATCCGTCCCCGGATCATCGCCCGACTGCGGACCAGGTGCGGCCTGGTCATCCGTTAGGGGAAGCGTCCCCGCTTCCAGTGATGCCGCAGGCTCCGGAGTCCCCTCCGTGATTAGGTCAGTAACCGCTGCGACCTGGTCGATATTAGGTTCTGGATTTGCCACTGTCTACCCCTTCCTTGTTCGCTGCCTTCCGCAGTTCCGACAGGACGTCATCAACAACGCCCAGCTTGGCTCTGATTTCGTCCCAGTGATCGTCGGTCGTGCTGGCGCACCAGACGCGGAAATATCTAGCGCGCAGCCTGTCCGCGATTTCTAGGTCATCCAGCGCCGTTAGAACGTCCTTCGCTTTCAGTTTCACCTGTTGCCACCTGTGCCGCAGCTTCCGCTGCCTGGGCTATCTTCGTGCCTTCGACTTCGGCGTCCAGTATCGTTTTGAAGTATTCCAGGACGATTTTCGCCTGGTCGATACTGAAATCGCGCTGGCTGTTCTTATTGTCGGCTGCCGCTTGCGATGCCAGCACCATCAGCTGCTGGTTCTGCTGTTTCTCCGCCAGTTCCTTCATGCCCTTAGCCGCTTCGACAGCTGGTGGCGATTCCGGGTCGATCCAGTATTTTTCTGCCGCTTCCAGGTCGACAGCGCGTGACCAGTCCAGGATGGCGCGATGGATGCCGTTAGCGTCGACCAGGACGTCAGCGCCGCCGTTCTGGAATATCCCGATCTGCTGACTAATGGTCGTGACCAGGGACTGCGCTTTGCGGCTGCGTTCAGCTGGCGACAGTCCGACCTTAATGTTCACGCGGCTGCGCGGCTGCCATTCCTGCGGACTGGACGCGACCCACTGGCCCGAACGGTTCAGCATGATCTGTTCGGGGAACTGCGTTCGCAGCACCGAATGCAGCAGCACGAACAGCGAGCGAATAAGCGTTTCGGCGATGGTTTTCGCCACCATTGCGCCCATCATTTCGCCCGCCGACATCTGCCGGTCGACCGACTGCGCTGCGATGCCCGCCTTAACCAGCTGGTCCTGCGGCTGCATCAGGGCCAGGGCTGCGCCTGCGCGCTGGTCGCGCACCTGGTCCATGTAGTTCAGCAGC
>Ga0114920_10000400_pt1 | contig 18963 bp, 21 predicted proteins | sample ChitaG_FD_88683 | JGI IMG/M metagenome (GOLD analysis project Ga0114920, IMG submission 88683) | Deep subsurface microbial communities from South Pacific Ocean to uncover new lineages of life (NeLLi) - Chile_00310 metaG | ecosystem: Environmental > Aquatic > Marine > Oceanic > Sediment ...
CATAAACTTGGCGTCCTTTAACCAAGAATTGGTTGCACTGTTCAGCCAGTTTACGCCACGCAATTACCTTAAACCACTCTGTCTCTTCCTTTGGTTCATCATTGGCGCCGGTATAACGATAATTGGTAGCCACACGAAAGGAAGTGACTGGGTTGCCATCCGGTGTATATCGCATCTCAGGGTCAGCACCAACATTGCCTATGAGAATGATTTTGTTTAAGCTTGCCATTTATTCCTCTCCTACTTTCACTACAAGATGTCTCAGAATCTCTCCCGAAGTTCTAAGATCTGCTTCAAATTCCTTAACCAATTTTGACTCTAACTTAAAAAGAGTCAAGGTATAATCAGCCTCCATAAACCGTTTTATCGGATAAGCTAGCTTCTTTCGTCCCCACTGCTTGGTCTCTTCCACAACTCCTCCTCTCTCACTAATAAACCGGTTCACTTTGTCCGTGACTTCGGACGCTTTTCCTTCATCAATTTCAGGGCTAATCGCTATCACTAATTCATACTTACTCACTTCTAGACACCATAAAACAAATCTCCCTGTATTATAACATGCTAATGACCATAATTTAAGCGAAGAGCTAGTGGCGAAGGTAAACCGTATTCCGCCATTTTCTCTTGGGTAACTGCAATATCATAATCAACACGATAATGATATATGACTTGAGCATCGCTATCATAAATAGCATAACTGGCCCTGGGATCGCCATCACGAGGTTGGCCTACACCGCCAGGGTTAATAATTAAGCGGTGCTTTTCATACTCCAAGCTTATTGTATCAGGGATTTCTGTCATAAAGCAATTGCCATCTTTAGTCTGCCAAAAAATTAGTGGCACGTGGGAATGCCCTACAAGGCAGAATCTAGTATCAAAATCGCTAAAATTATCCTTGGCACCATCCACTGAGAGCAAATATTCCCAGATAGGCTGTCGAGGGCTGCCATGAGCCAGAGTAAAATCGCCTCGCGTTAGTTTAACAGCAAGGCTTTGCAAGTACTCTGCATCCTCGGTAGTTAGTTGTTTTGCCGTCCACCGGCAGGCCCTGGCAGCATCAGGATTGAAATCCAAAATATCAATCCTGCCAATAGCAGCCCAATCATGATTACCAACAACACAAGCGCTCTTATATTGTTGCAACAACTCAATGCAAGCATGAGGCTCAGGGCCATATCCTACTATATCCCCTAAACACCATATCTCATCAAATCCCCCTCTGATTTCTATATCCTCAAGCACAGCTTGGAAAGCAGCTAAATTAGCATGAATATCACCAAGAATAGCATGTCTCATGATGGCAAACTATAGCATTAGCAGTCTAGATTGTTAAAGTTGAAGCTACGCTGAAGCTAATGCTATACTCTCGAGTATGAAACTATCGGAGTTGGGTGAATTTGCTTTAATTAACCTCGTACGCAACATCACTAATAAATCCAAGGATCTCCAACAGGCTTCATGGCAGCAATTGTTAGTTGGTATTGGTGATGACGCTGCCGCCTGGCAAGGTGATAACTACATCCAACTGGCTACTACAGACAGCTTAGTTCAAGGTATCCACTTTGACCTAAACAATACTACCTGGGAGGAATTGGGTCGGAAGGCATTAGCAATAAACTTAAGTGACATAGCTGCTATGGGGGGCACTCCAAAATACGCCTTGATTTCCCTAGCTTTGCCCGGTGAACTTGAAACGGAAAATATCTCTCAGTTTTGCCACAGCATAGCATCCTCAGCCGCAGAATTTGGGGTAGCCATAGCTGGAGGCAACATCACTGCTGCCCCCAATATAGTTATCACTGTTACTGTCCTGGGCAACTCAAAAACCAAATCCATACTTAGAAGATCAACAGCCATACCTGGCGAGCAGGTAGCTGTTACAGGACTCTTAGGACTATCAGCGGCAGGTTTGAAAATGTTCAAGGAAAACATTAACTTAGACACTCAGACAGCCAGCATCCTAAGAAGAGCTCACCTTCAACCTGTACCTAGAATAAGAGAGGGACAGATTCTAGCCCAGCATGGGGTCAAGACCGCTATAGATATAAGCGACGGACTAATCGCTGACCTTGGCCACATATGTGAGGCTAGCAAAGTCGGTGCCAAAATAAAAATGGCGCAAGTCCCCACACATCCCTTGGTCAAAGCTAACTTCCCAAACTATCATGAATTAGCTCTATATGGAGGAGAGGACTATGAGCTACTTTTCACCGCTGACAAAAGCATTATTGACCAAGCCAAACAAGCTCTAGACTGTCCCCTAGCTATAATCGGCGACATAGTGGAAGAAACCTTTCCAGATCGAGTAATCTTGCTAGACACTAAAGGGAATATCATCCCTGCTAAGAAAGGAGGTTGGGAACACTTTGGGAGTGAAACCCATAAAGCTAAGTTCGCATAGCCCAGAGCAAACTCAACTTCTAGGAAGCCACTTAGGTAAGCTAGCCCAAGAAGGTGACGCTTTTCTGCTTATGGGTGATTTGGGAACAGGCAAAACTTGCCTCGTCCAGGGCATTACACAGGGGCTGGGCATTAAGGAGAATGCTTTCAGCCCATCTTTTGTCATAGTCAGGCAATATAACGGAAGGCTTCGTTTATATCACATTGATCTCTACCGCCTTGATAGTGTTGAGGAAATTGCTAACCTAGGATTGGATGAACTTCTCTATAACGAGGGAGTCTGCGTAATTGAATGGGCAGAAAGGGGGCTACAACTATTACCACAAAACAATTTGCTCATACAACTTAACTATGTCTCTAAATGCGAGACAGAACGCACTATCTATCTTAAAGCCAAAGGTGAGCGCTACTCAGGATTAATAGGAGAGCTCAAATCGGTTTTAGACAAGGAAAAGGTATGGAGTTAGCCATAGATACCTCCTCCAACACTGCTAGCATTGCGCTATCTCATAAAGGGGAGATTCTAACCGGGCTAACTTGGCAATCGGTTCAAAACCACACTGTGAAACTGTTGCCAAATTTGGTTCGTCTATTGCAACAAGCTAAAATAAAACCAAATTCCATAGAGGCGGTCATAGTAGCCAAAGGCCCAGGGAGTTTTAATGGGCTGCGAGTAGGAATAGGCGTAGCCAAAGGGCTAGCTTTCTCATTAAATATTCCTTTGCTTGGCATAAGCACCTTAGAAAATGAAGCTTATCCCTTTGCTCATACTGGTCTGCCCATATGTCCCATTCACAAAGTTGGTGGCGCGGAAATTGCCACCGCCCTTTATCAACAAGAAAATGACCAATGGCGCTGCTTGGAAAAAGAACATTTAACCACCCTCGATGCTTTATGCCAGCGAGTACATCGTGAAACACTTTTTTGTGGTGAATCCCCGCCTAACACGGTAACTGAACTACAACAAAACCTAGGCAAACGAGCTATAATACCACAAACTAGTATACTGCCTCGGGCTAGCTTCTTAGCCATATTGGGCTGGCAAAAATTGAGCAAAGGAGAACAGGACAATCCAGCTACTTTACAACCTCTGTATCTTCGCCCTCCCCACATAACGAAGCCCAAGGAAAGGAGGATTACAGGTGGAAATTCCAAAATTAGACCTTAATCTCGCTGGAAGCAAGCTTTGCTTTGCTTGTGGTCAAAGTAACCCCATAGGGCTAAAACTGGAACCCGTTTATGATGGAGAAAAGGTCACAGCAGAGTTCATTCCAGGAGAATTCCACCAAGGCTGGAAAAATGCCACCCATGGGGGCATTTTGTACACCCTCCTTGATGAGGTAACCGCTTATGCCATTCTCTGCCACGGAATTGATTTTGGCGTTACTACCAAAAGTGAGATAAGGTTTCGACATGTAGCGCCCACCGGAGAGTCAATCCAAATTTCTGCTTGGGTTACCAAATTGACAAAGAGGCTGGTGGAAACCAAGGGAATGCTTGCTCTTAAGGATAACACGGTTATAGCTGAAGGTAGCTCCCTATTCTACATTTGGAGATGGTCAAAAAAGGCAGTTCTATGGGATATGGATGGGGTTATCGCTGATTCTAACTCATTTCACTTTACTGCTTGGCAAGAAGCTTTTTCTAAAAGGAGGCCAAACTTTACTAAGCAGGATTTTACCAAACTCTTTGGCACCAGAAACGACTTCATAATTCATAAGATCCTAGGCGAAGGATTGTCTAAAGAGGATACCAAGGCTATAGTACACGAAAAAGAGACAAGTTTTCGAGAGAAAGCTAAGGGCAATACAAAACCACTTCCCGGAGTAATTAAGCTACTGAATACGATTAAAAGGGGAAACTTCAAATTAGCCCTGGTTTCTTCAGCCCCAAAAGAAAACATAGATTTACTCAATAACGAACTCAACATAGGAGGATATTTCAACTGCATTGTTTCTGGTCATGAAGTAACTGAAAGCAAGCCGAATCCCCGGATATATCTTTTGGCCGCGGAAAAACTAGAAACTCGACCTGAAAACTGCATTGTGATTGAAGACTCCCCCTTCGGTATTGAAGCAGCTAAGGCTGCCGGAATGAGATGCCTAGCGGTAACCAATACTCATCCTAAAGAAGATCTTGGAAAAGCTGATAAAATAGTTGATTCTTTAGAAGATATGGATCTAATTACCCTGATTCAAAGGATTTAGACTGGAGGGAAGATGGAGAAAAGCTTAGTACTTATCAAACCTGATGCTATGCAAAGGGGGCTAGCCGGAGAAATAGTCACTCGCCTTGAAAGAAAAGGGCTCAAAATTATAGCTATGAAAATGCTGCAAATGGATAAGAGCCTAGCTCAGCGCCACTATGCTATTCACAAAGGCAAAGTTTTTTTTGACAGGTTAGTGGATTTCATTACCTCCAGCCCTACCATCGCTATTGTTTTTCAAGGGAAAGATGCAGTGGGGGTAATAAGACGAACAATAGGCGCAACTGATCCAGTTAAAGCCCAGGCAGGCACAATTAGAGGCGACTTTGGCCTCGATATCGAACACAACCTAGCCCACGGCTCCGATTCAACAGAGAATGCTTCTAAGGAAATTGAGCTCTTTTTCTCAACAGAGGAAATTATCGATTATCACAAAGATGTTAACAAGTGGATTGGCTAGAATTCATTTATTGGATTCTGAGTACAGGCGTTGCCTTACCCCAAAATTTATCTAGCTGGTAATAATCCCGTTCTGCTGATGTAAATATGTGAACAACCACCGACCCGAAGTCAACAAGCACCCAACCTGAATCCGAAGTGCCCTCATTATGATGAGCTACCACCCCATTTTTCTTCATTTCATCAATGATACCCCGCCATACAGCTTCAATATGACGATTGGTATCTCCATTACAAATAACAAAATAATCTGCAAACGAACACAGCCCCCGAAGATCTAGCATCACAATATCGCTTGCTTGCTTCTCAGAAGCAACTTTCGTAGCTAAACGCGCTATTTCTTCCGCTTCCAGAAAAGGTTAACCCCCTTTCGTTTATGCTATATCTATTATACCACTTTTAGAATTGACCCACTATAAATTCCCTTTAATCACCCCTTCCATTAATAGAGCCAGCTGTAATAGTTGGCATGTAAGGGTTTATTGAATACCTCCGGAAAAGAAACTCGCGTTCCCGCTCTAAACCACCTTGCGTGATTTTCCCCAGTGCAGCATTCAGTTCAGTTAGTGCCTTGCATTTAAGAAATGGGGAGGGGTGTTCCGAGCATGTGTGAGCTCCATATAGAGTCTCTTCGCTGCTTGTTTCGTTGATTAAATATCGAGTACTTCTCAGATATTGCTGGATACTTGTTCCTGGCCCAAAAGCTATAAGTTCATCAGGGTAAATAAAATCTCCCGTGAAAATTTGGTGGCGATCAATATCTAAAAGAGCGATTGAACCTTCTGAATGCCCTGGCAGGTGAAGCATCTTTAGCTGGCGCCCACTGATATCGACCATCTTTCCTGGCTTCCACCACTCCGTAACTCGAAATGAGAGTGAGCTCGGGTTTATTTTAAATGCTTGTAGCACACTGGGATGAAACATGCTATCTCTAACCTGCTCTCGTAAACCCGGCAGATCTCCTAACGCAACACTTTCAAAGCGGTGGTTATTACCAAAGTGGTCATAACGTACACAAAGGTTACCAAAGCCAATGACATGGAATTTAACCCAGCAATTATCTTTTTACCATACATATGTGATCTCCTTTGCTGCATTAAATTATTGGTGGCATTCATGGCCATCATATCTACCAAAATTTGTTATTAGTATCCTATTCTCATTCTAATCCGCGGAGCGAGGCCATTTCACATAACTCATTCTACACGGAATACTCTCGCTAAAATGCACCCCTCATGTATATTGTGCAGATTATGAATGTTTGTATGCCCATATATCCCCTCACTTTCACGATTGTTTCCCTGTGAACCTAGATTTCTGTTGGCGCACCTCCTTCACATTCAACTGCGAAAACAGCACTCATTAAAGATTTCCTTGAGTTTTCTACCAAGTCAATTTTACTTCGTGTCTTCTCGCTGAATACCACGCAGTCTGCGGTTTTTCTATTCATAACACCTCTGCTATAATTAAGGGTGAATTAAATTACGAATATGAAAATAAAATCGCGGTACAATAGTTTCGTTTATTTGCTGCTTCTGGTAGCTATATCAACCTTGGTATTCGTTGTTCTGCAGCGCAATAGTAGCCCCCAACCTGTAACGACCGATGAATTTATAGAAATAGTCAAAGATGGGGGAATTGATGCTATCACATTGGATGATGGGAACATGATTGGCTATCAAGACAGCAAAAAAATCTTTAAGTCGGGGTTCGGTGGCAGCTACGCTGACTTACGAGAATTACTACAAGACGAAGGTATAAATCTTAGTACAGTGGAAATCAATGTTGAGCCTAACAACACCAACTGGGGAGCGATAGCTCTGCAAGTTATCTTACCAATCGTGCTGCTTGGAGCACTATTCTATTTTCTATTCCGTTCAGCCCGTGGAGCTGGCATGCAAGCTCTCAATTTCGGTAAAAGTCGCGCCAGACTAAGTTCCGGCAATAAACCTGGTATGACTTTTGCTGATGTTGCTGGGATTGAGGAAGCAAAGGAAGAAGTTCAAGAAATAGTAGAATTTCTCAAATCACCTGAGAAATTCCGCACGTTAGGCGGCCGCATACCTAGAGGCGTGCTCCTGCTAGGACCACCGGGAACAGGCAAGACCCTATTGGCCAAGGCTATAGCTGGGGAAGCCGAAGTGCCTTTTTACTCCATTAGTGGTAGCGAATTCGTGGAGATGTTTGTCGGCGTTGGTGCGGCCAGAGTAAGGGACCTTTTTGAACAGGCTAAACGTAACGCTCCATGCATAGTCTTTATGGACGAAATTGATGCTGTAGGGCGACACCGCGGCGCCGGTTTAGGCGGAGGACATGATGAAAGAGAGCAAACTTTAAATCAAATTCTATCCGAGATGGACGGTTTCGATACCAATACTAATATCATTGTCGTCGCTGCTACCAATCGACCTGATGTTCTTGATCCAGCGTTACTACGCCCTGGCCGCTTTGATCGTCATATTGTAGTAGATTTACCAGACATTAATGGCCGCAAAGCCATCCTGGAGATACATGCAAAAGACAAGCCATTAGCCAAAGAAGCCAACTTAGAAACAATAGCCAAGGAGACACCCGGCTTCAGCGGCGCTGATTTAGCTAACTTACTTAATGAAGCAGCTATTTTAGCTGCCCGGCATGACAAGAAGGATATCCAGATGCAAGAACTTGAGGAGTCTATAGACCGGGTAATTGCTGGCCCAGAAAAGAGAAGCCGAAGAATAAGCCCCAGGGAAAAGGAAATCACAGCCTATCACGAAAGCGGACACGCATTAACCGCCAGAATGCTGCCCAACGCCGACCCCGTGCACAAAGTCACCATCATCGCTCGGGGAGGCACAGGAGGTTGGACACGCTTCCTCCCCACTGAGGATCGCTATTTGTGGTCTCGTTCTCAATTTGACGACCGATTGGCAATAAACCTAGGTGGACGCGTTGCTGAGGAAATCAGATTTGGGGAAATAACAACAGGAGCACAAAACGATTTAGCCGAGGCAACTAAGTTAGCCAGGAAGATGGTTACTGAGTATGGAATGAGTGATAAGTTAGGACCACGAACTTTTGGACAAAGACACGAACTTATTTTCTTAGGGCGTGAAATTAGCGAGCAAAGAGATTATGGCGACAAGGTCGCTCAAGACATAGATGAAGAGGTACATAATATTATTCAGCGGGCTTATACCGTTGCCAAACAAATACTCACCAAGAACAAATCAAAACTAAAAGAAATTGCTGAGCAACTCATCATTCATGAAACACTGGAAGAAGACGACCTTAACAAGCTATTTGAAGGATTAACGACACAGCCAGCTTCCAGCTAAACAAGACGCAATAGCCACATATAATCCCCATGGCAGAGGCTAAACTCCGAACAATATTCTTACCTAAAGGTCAAATGAGCAAGGCCCAATTAGTGGCCTGAAGTCAGTAATCAGCAGTGACAGGAAGGATTCTGGTTTCTGAGTTCCAACTATTTGGTGTTACCCTCTCTTTCAGGAGTTAGACATTCAAATTGGTTTGGACATTAGTATTCGGAAATTCCCTGCTACCGTCATTCTTCGCCATAGGCAAAGAATCTCTGCAATGAACCTCACTATCAATAGGATACACAGCCAATCCGGCTGGTTTCCTGCTCAATAATGCTGTCATCCAGCTTAACGAACAATGGCTGTGGTCGACGAATCTTCTGTCCAGGCCGCGGTGGCTCAAACTTCCAACCAGCTTCCCTCACATTTCCCGTAAAGCCAAGAAGAGTATGAAGTTTCTCTGAGCTGAAAGGGATAAAGGGATAAAGCACAGTCTTTAAAGCTGACAACACAGATAAAGCAATGTAGGTAGATTTAGCTGCGGCATCAGGGGTTTCTCTAATCGCCTTCCAGGGGGATTGAACATCAAGATAGCGATTGGTTTCTTGAGCTAGAGACATAGCATGTCTCATTGCCTCCCTGAATCTACAACGATGGAGCGCTCTATCAACTTCATCCAATGTAGTTTCAGCTTTACAAAGCAATGCTTGACTTTGCTCATCAAGTTCACCGGGTGAAGGCACAACTCCCGTGAAATTACGATAAGTAAAACTAAGGACACGATGAGCTAAGTTGCCATAAGTAGCCACTAATTCATCGTTATTACGATGGACAAATTTATACCAAGTAAAATCGCTATCTGCAGTCTCAGGCATGCTTGCTGCTAAAGCATACCTCACTGGATCTGGGTCATATCGCTCCAGATAATCAGGGAGCCAAACTGCCCAGTTGCGGCTAGTAGAAAGCCTCCTACCCTCGATAGTCAAGAATTCATTGGCTGGAACATCATAAGGAAGAGACAAACCACCGCAGCCCATCAACATCGCTGGCCAAATGAGAGTATGAAAAAAGATGTTATCCTTGCCAACAAAGTAAAAGCTCTTGGAGTCGCCCTGCCAAAATGCCTGCCAAGCCGTATCATCGCCACGTAATCTTGCCCACTCTTTGCTTGCTGATAAATAACCTATGACAGCTTCAAACCACACATAAATCCGTTTTTGTTCAAAGCCTGGTTGCGGCACAGTCACTCCCCAATTTATATCACGGGTTATAGCTCTATCCTTTAGTTCTTCGTCCAGGAATTTCCAGGTAGTGCTAAGTACCTGACGTCGCCACTGAGATTGCTCTTTTATCCACGCCTTTAGCCTATCCTGAAAAGCACTGAGGCGCAAGAAAAAGTGCTCCACCATCTCAAATCGCGCTGGGGTAGAGCAAAGATAACAATGCACATTTTCAAGGGCCGCAGGCTCTAAAGGCTTGCCACATTCATCACATTCATCACCTCGCGCTTTAGGAAAGCCACAATAAGGGCATGTGCCCTCAAGATAACGATCAGGAAGATAACGTTGGCAGCCGGGGCAATAAGCCCCAAGCATTTTACCCTTATAAATATAGCCCTTATTAAGTAAGGTAATGAATATGTCATGAGTAACCTGAGCATGATTTGCAGTGCCAGTAGTGGTAAATAAATCGAAGGAGATGCCCAACTTCTGCCAGCAATCGAGAAATTGTTGATGATATTTAGACGCTATTTCCCGGGGTGATGTGGATTCCAATGCAGCTCGAATTGTAATCGGTGTTCCATGTTGATCACTGCCCGAAACCATTAACACGTCATCGCCCTTAAGGCGATGATAACGAGCAAAAATATCTGCTGGTAGATAAGCTCCGGCAATATGCCCTAAATGCAAAGGCCCATTCGCATAGGGCCAAGCAACACCTATAAAGATACGCTCACTCAAGAAATACACCTGAAAAAGAAACTTGAGTCATCATACTTAATACTTAATCCTGAGAGAAAAAAGTAACTATTTCCTTGCCTTTTCCCTCCCCAAATGAAGTATAACCACGCTTCATACAGCAATCACCACAAAAGCGCTGACTGTTTCCCTTCTCATCATCAATTATCAAATAACGCTCACCATATTCTAGAAATCTGTGACACTCATCGCATTGCACTTCACATACAGTAATACAGCCACGACGCATTTTAACCTCCTTCAGCAATTCTTAACTGCACTTACCCTGAACTTAGCTCCCCACAAAAGCTGCAACATGCGCAGAAATCAATCTCGCCCAATCACCAATCGGAAGAGCAAGTGTAGCCTGGTAATTATAGTACGCAATGGCAATTTTCTCCACTGGTAGTCTCTTCCAATACAAAATGAGCCCGGGATAACAGGCAATTTTCAATTACAAAGCTGTGGTCAATTTGACTCCAAATTGTCACCCTTGTATAGTTTACAGCAATTATCTCTCGAAGGAAAAATGCCTCAGCCTAAAGTCAAAGAAATGGAGCGCGCTTACGGATTTGATGATGTAGCTATCGTCCCTGGCGATATAAGCATCAATCCTGACCAAACAGACATACATTTTACTATTAAAAGCTTTGTTATTTTCATTACTATTAGAAGCTTTAAATTGTCCATTCCCATCTTAGCTTCAGCCATGGATGCTGTTGTTGAGCCTGCCTCGGCCATCAAGTTTGGCAAACTGGGTGGGCTTGCTGTCCTTAATCTCGAAGGGATACAGACACGCTATGAAAACCCTGACGAAATCCTTAATCAAATTGCTCAAGCTTCTGAGACTGAGGCTACACCTCTTCTACAAAAGATTTATTCAGCGCCTATCAAGGAAAATCTCATCGGTGATCGCATAAATACAATAAAAGAGGGAGGTGTTACGTGTGCTGCATCACTAACTCCAGCCAATACTAAACGCCTAGCTCCTATAGCCAAAGAGGCAGGGATGGATATCCTAGTAGTGCAGTCAACAGTCACTACCGCCAAGCACATCTCCAAGAGCTACCGAGGGCTCACCTTTCCCGAGCTATCTCAGATGATAGCCTTGCCTATTATAGTAGGCAATTGCTGCAGCTATAGCGCTGCGTTAGAGCTGATGAGAACAGGAATCTCCGCTATTCTGGTTGGAATCGGCCCCGGAGCTGCTTGTACTACCAGAGAAGTCATTGGCATTGGAGTTCCACAAGTAACCGCTACCATGGACTGCGCTGCCGCCAGAGGCACTTATTTCAAAGAGAGTGGTGACTATGTACCAATCATAACTGATGGAGGCATCCGCACAGGTGGTGATTTATGTAAAGCATTTGCAGCCGGTGCCGATGCTGTGATGCTTGGTTCACCTTTGGCTCAAGCCACAGAAGCTCCAGGAAGAGGTTATAACTGGGGTATGTCCCATCCCCACCCAACATTACCTCGAGGGACACGCATCAAGGTTAGGAATCGTGCTCCTTTGGAACAAATCCTTTTTGGCCCCGCCTCAGTTACCGACGGCACTCAAAATCTGATCGGTGCTCTGCACACTAGCATGGGAATCTGTGGTCTTAGAACTATCAAAGAAATGCATAGCGCCACAATGGTCATTGCCCCGGCCATAAAAACGGAGGGGAAATATTTCCAAGCAACCCAAAATACCCCTTAGCAAAACACAAGTCGCTGTATCGTAATCGCCTCCGCTCCCCCAGTGTGCTTCCCTTGTTATACTTATACTACTACAGCCAAATAGAAACCAGCACAATGACCAGTTCCGTTCACCATGTCAAAGATGGAAATGCGTGAAACCGATTGGAAGCTAAAGAATTCATGCCGAGGGAGGGACTCGAACCCACACTCCCTCACGGGAAACGGATTTTAAGTCCGCCGCGTCTGCCATTCCGCCACCCCGGCTCTTAAAACGCCCGACTATAATAAGATTTTGCTCAAGTTATGCACTATCTTTAATTTAAAAAGGCGGCGAGCGGATTCGAACCGCTGCATAAGGGTTTTGCAGACCCCTGCCTTAACCTCTTGGCTACGCCGCCACAACCAGACTCAAATCTTATGGAGCGGAAGACGAGATTCGAACTCGCGACCTCTTCCTTGGCAAGGAAGCATTCTACCGCTGAACTACTTCCGCTTGACTACATTTTACTGCTTTCCCTCAATTCAAGCAAACTAAATTGGTGCCGAGGGGGAGACTTGAACTCCCACGGGCTCACGCCCACCACCCCCTCAAGATGGCGTGTCTACCTGTTCCACCACCCCGGCATGGCAGGGGCGGCAGGATTCGAACCCGCGACCTGCGGTTTTGGAGACCGCTGCTCTAGCCAACTGAGCTACACCCCTAAAGCTTGCACAACTGCAAGTACCCCTGGGGCGATTCGAACGCCCGACACGCGGTTTAGGAAACCGCTGCTCTATCCGTCTGAGCTACAGGGGCGCAGTGGAGATAGGGGGATTCGAACCCCCAACCTCTGCGATGCGAACGCAGCGCTCTCCCAACTGAGCTATATCCCCGCAAGCTCAATTGTAGCAACGCCCTGAACTTTAGGTCAAGCTCACGCTTCCTTGTGTCAGGTTGGCATGATTGCTATACTATTTTCAAATTCATGAATTATGAAACTGTCATAGGTTTGGAGGTTCATGCTCAACTACTAACCAAGAGCAAGATGTTTTGCTCCTGTAGCACCGATTACATCAATGCCCCACCTAACACTCATGTCTGCCCAGTCTGCCTGGGCATGCCCGGTACTCTACCCATTGTTAACAGGAAAGCGGTGGAATATACCGTGATGACTGCTCTGGCTCTGAGCTGCACCATCAATGACTCTACCAAGTTCGACCGTAAAAACTACTCTTACCCCGACCTAATGAAGGGCTACCAGATTTCTCAGTATGATGCTCCTGTAGGAAGACAAGGTTGGCTAACCATTGATAGCGACAGAACCAAAAAAAGAATTAATATCACCAGAGTACACCTTGAAGAGGATGTGGCTAAATTATGGCATAAAGAGGGCTATAGTTTGATAGATGTCAATCGGTCTGGCATGCCATTGATGGAGATTGTCAGCGAGCCAGAAATTAGCTCGCCTGAAGAGGCTCGAGATTACCTCATCATGCTACGCTCTATCCTTCGCTATTTGGAAGTATCTACGTGCAATATGGAGGAAGGTAGCTTCAGATGTGATGCTAACCTAAGCATTCGCCCCAATGGTAGCAGGAAACTGCTGTCTAAAGTAGAGGTCAAGAATATGAATAGCTTCAAAGCAGTTTACCAAGCTATGAAGTATGAATCTAAGAGGCAAAGGAGCATACTTGAAGAGGGTGGCGAGCTGGTACAGGAAACCAGAGGTTGGGTAGATGAAAAGGGCGTAACGGTGAGCCAGAGAGGCAAGGAATATGCTGATGATTATCGCTATTTCCCTGAACCTGATTTGCCTCCACTGATCTTTGATAAAGCCTGGATAGAGGAAATCAGGGCAAATCTACCTGAGTTACCAGAAGCAAGAAAGCAGCGCTTTATGGCACAATATGGGGTGCCCTTATATGATGCTAGCATCTTAACAGGTTTCAAAGCATTGGCCAGTTACTTTGAGAACTGCCTTAAACTAATGGATAAAGGCAAGGCAAAACTGATAAGTAATTGGCTTCTAGGTGACTTCAGTCGACTACTCAATGCGACTAACACTAACATTGAAACTACGAAAGTAAGCCCTGAGCATTTAACGGAGATGGTTAACCTAGTGGATGAAGGGATTATCAGTGGCCCAGCTAGCAAAGCGGTGTTTGAAGAAATGTTCTATAGCGGCAAAAGAGCTAGCGCTATTGCGGCAGAAAAGGAACTTAGCCAAATTAGCGATGTTGCTAAAGTGAGAGACGCAGTCAAAAAGGTAATAGCCAACAACGCCAAGGCTGTGTCAGATTATAGGGCCGGCAAGCAACAAGCTTTAATGTTCATTACTGGACAGGTAATGAAAACTACAAGAGGAAGAGCCAATCCTGCATTGGTAAAGGATATTCTCATACAGGAACTAGGAGGAAAACAAGTTGCCTAAATATTTTGCCATCGCTCAAATACTAGTGGCTGTGGCCTTAATTGCCACTGTCCTATTTCAACTCCATGGAGGAGGCCTAGGAGGCATCTTCGGACAAGCCGAGTCAACATATCGAACGCGGCGAGGGGTAGAAAGAACTTTGTTTAAACTCACTCTTACCCTGGCTGTCATCTTCATTGCTCTGGCAATATTAATAGTTGCCTCATCTACCTAACCAGAAATGAATCCAATAATAACGCTGACTACCGACTTCGGTTTCAGTGATGCCTATGTTGCCATTATGAAGGGCGTCATTCTGAGTACTAACCCAGGAGCTACTATCATCGATATTACTCACTCAGTTAAGCCACAGAATATTGCACAAGCTGCTTTCATCCTCAATATCGCTTATCGCTACTTCCCCCAGCAAAGCATCCATGTGGCCATCGTTGACCCTGGCGTGGGAAGTGAGCGACAAGGGATAATCCTGAAAACGCCTTCATCTCTCTTCCTTGCTCCTGATAATGGCATTCTCAGTTATGTAATCAATGAGTTATCCTCTAATGAAAGGCCCTCGAATCAATATTCTAAAAGCCCTGAAAGGATAACTTTTGAAAAGGGGATTGAAGCTGTGGCCGTTACTGAACCACGTTTTTGGCGGCACCCAGTCAGCCCTACCTTTCATGGTAGAGATATCTTTGCCCCGGTTGCCGCTGGCCTTTCTTTAGGTATATCACCTTATGAGTTTGGAGAAAGGATCACCTCTCTTTATGTTTTTCCTGCTCCAAAACCATGCTTTGACCCACAAGGTAACCTGGTAGGCCATATCCTATACGTTGACAATTTTGGCAACCTGATCAGTGATATAAAGAGCACTGATTTGCCACAGGGAAACATTATTATCGAAACAGCAGGGCAACATATTCAAGGCGTATCGCGTTATTATGAAGAGGCACAGGGGTTAATGGCTATCCTGGGCAGCAGTGGTTATCTGGAAATATCGCTAAGAGATGGAAGGGCCTGCGACTTTCTTGGCATGGAAATAGGAGATGAAGTAAAGGTAATTTACTAAGATGGCAATACAGGTTATTGGCATTCATTATCCTCCCTTCCGAAAAGCCATATAGTCCTGGGCAGCATCAAAAAACAGCCTTTTCTTTCTGCCCAAGTGGCAAAGCTTAGGCGTGTCACCCCAATCAAGAATATCCATAGTGCAGTCAAAGCATCATTTTCGCTCTCTCTCCTAACCTTTGCACCTGTCTTTAAGCCAACCAACTTGGACGTTAGTCTTTTCATCTATAGAGGGAATGTATGGCTTGATATCTAAAAGCGGAGTGCCGTCTATGTCCTTTAAGCCCTCTTCAAATTCTTTGAACACCTCTACCTGACAGATTTCCTTTCGCCAGCAACCCTGGCGTGGCGTTTCTTCTCTATCGTGGTAAGGCGAATGGATTACCCCTATAGGCTTCAATTCCAAAATCCGCTGTTCTTTCTCACGACGATAACCCTAAGCCTTGGTAGCCAGCCTGTTAATCCTCTTTATCATATCATCTGTTTGTCGCTTTAGCGTAGAAACAGCAACTCCCAGCTCCTCCGGGGAGACTATGATCAACTCAGAAATTGCGCCTCGAGGGCACGCTTCAAGACACCAATAGCAAGAGTTACATCTCCTGGTATCTACCTCTGCTTTGCCCCCAATGAGACTGATAGCCCCTTGAGTGCATATCTGGGCGCATAAAGCACAACCCACACAAAGATTCCCATTTACTCTTAACATAAGGTGGCTAGAAGTTTTGCCTTCGCCGCAAAATCTACTACAAATCCAGCGGCTTAACTTCAGGCATGAGGTTCAAACTACCACCACACTCTCAAAGCAGGGCTATACCACAGGTGGCAAATGCATTATCCGCTTCAGATTCTAGTGGACTTTATAAAGCCTTTTCCACGGTTCGTTCTTGGAGCTTAAATAATCCCTGACTGCGTCCCTAAATGTGTTTGCCGCCAGAAGAGCACAGTGCTGGCTCTCATCAGGAAGGCCTCCCAAGGCATTTAGAATACTATCCTGGCTCATGTTCTGAGCCTCAACAATACTATTTCCTTTAATTAGCTCAGTGGCCATGCTGCCGGAAGCGATACTGGGGCCACAGCCATCAGTCCAGAAGGTAGCATTTGTAATCCTGCCCCCATCTACCCTAAGGTATATCTCCATGGTATCCCCACAAGGGCCGGTTACCCTTCCAACCCCATCTGGAGATTCAATCTGCCCCAGATTTCTCGGGTTAAGAAAATGGTCGATTGCTTCCTCAGAATAGGCTTTCCGCATATCCTGCACAACAGATTCCTCCAACTCTTTAAAGGAATTTCCAACTTCCACTGTTATTCCTCCTGACTTAGCATTTCACTTTCTCTCATTTAGAGCAGCACCTAGATTGGCAAAAATTTGTGACAGGGCATCCGAATTGTATCTCTCAATATTTCCTTCATCACACAATTTAGCCAATTGAGGGTCAATAGGCAATTGCCCTAACAATGGTGCTTCACAGGCCTTAGCCATTTCCTCTCCCTTGCTCCGGCCAAAAACCTCCAGTTTTTTGCCCGTTTCGGGTAACAACAGATAGCTCATATTCTCTATTACCCCCAGAACACGAACGTTTAATTTCCTTGCCATTTTCACTGCCTTTTTCACTATCATTCCCGTCAACTCCTGAGGAGTAAAAACGTCGACTACACCGGCAAGCGGTAAAGTCTGCAATACTGTCAATGCGGCATCCGCAGTACCAGGTGGCAAATCAACCACGAGATAATCAAGGTTGCCCCAAAGCACTTCCTCCCAAAACTGCGTAATGGCTTTTGACATAAGAGGGCCTCTCCAAATAACTGCTTCATCTTCGCTAGGCAATAGAAGATTCATAGACATAACTTCAATTCCAGACCTCGATAATATCGGCAAGATACCTGTCTCACTGCCACTCGGGTGAATATTTAAACCAAACATTTTAGGGATGCTAGGGCCGGTAATGTCAGCATCAAGTATACCAACCTCCTTACCATCCCGAGCAAAAGCAACAGCCAGTAAGCCAGCTACCAAAGATTTGCCCACTCCACCTTTTCCACTCATCACAGCTATTATATTCTGAATTTGGTTAAGTTCTTTGGGTTTGGCCTCTACAAAGTCAACAACAACTTCTTTCACTTCAGGCAGGTCGCGAACTGCTGTGGTCACTTTAGCCTTTAACCAATCCTGAGATTGGGCAGGGATAGCAGTCGAAGCCAAAGTGATCTTCGCCTCTCCGTCTTTAATTTCAATTTTTCGCAACAAATTCATCTGCACCAAGCTACGCATTGCTCCAGGAACAAGCACTTTATTTAACGCTTCAATCACCGAATCTTCAGTTGCCATAACATTTGCCTCCTATCTTCATGTACTCAATGGTCACACAAATTATCGCCAGTAGCCAATGTACCTCTCAGGTAATCTAGAACGGCTTTCTGTGGCTCATCTCCTAACATGCCAGTAACAACTTCAATACGGCTCTCTCTAAAAAGGCTTTGCGCCCTGGATCCCATGCCTCTAGCTATAACAACGGAAACTCCTTCCGCAGCCAGTCACTCTGGAAGAAATCCAGGTTGATGCCCTGGCGAAGCTATTACCTCCTTCTTCACAATCACTTTGCTCGTTTCATCGACATCAAACAAAGCAAAATGGCTACAATGGGCAAAGTGCTCAGCCACTTTGCCCTCTACTACAGGTACCGCGTATCTCATTTTCAGTCATTCCTCCTACAGGTGCCATTCACAGAGCAAGAAGGTGTCTCGCAGCGCTCTGTTCTACCGCAGCAAGTTCTACCAGCCATTGAATCATTCATCCTTATAGCATAGGAAGCAGACAAAAGCTTTTCCAGATTCTCGCTGCCGCATATTGGGCACTCAATGTTTTCGTTGTCCAGATTGCGAAGGAGGATTTCTGATATCCTCCCACAATTCAAACACCTATATTCATAAATTGGCATCTCTTCCCTCCTAATTATTTAACTTTACTGAAACAATTTGCCATAGCTCTCTCACCTGCTGAGTTACTTTGCCGTCGGAATACTCCACTACAGGCAAGCCCTCAACAATTGCCTCAGTCACTACATTGTCAAAAGGAATTTTTACGGCCACCTCTATATCGCTTTTATGACAGTAATCTTCAATATGGTAACAACAGAGGAAAATCCTAAATTCTAGGCGCTAAATTATAAACAAATCCAAAGTTGAATCTAAAGTTGAAAATATCGTATATTGCTCATTTAGGTTTCGATATTTGAGATTGTTTAATATCCAGAGTTTTTAAATCCCCCATAGCAAGCTAGTCTCTTACGTTTTTTCTTTGAATTAAAGCTACAGACTGAGCAGCTATTCCCTCCTCTCTACCGATAAAACCTAAACCATCAGTGGTAGTTGCTTTAATCGTCACCTGTGTTGTTTTAATGCCTAAAGCTTGGCTGATTTGTTTTCTCATCTCAGGAACAAAAGGCGAAAGTTTGGGGCGTTGGGCAATGATAGTAGTATCGATATTAGTCACC
>Ga0114920_10000401_pt1 | contig 18923 bp, 20 predicted proteins | sample ChitaG_FD_88683 | JGI IMG/M metagenome (GOLD analysis project Ga0114920, IMG submission 88683) | Deep subsurface microbial communities from South Pacific Ocean to uncover new lineages of life (NeLLi) - Chile_00310 metaG | ecosystem: Environmental > Aquatic > Marine > Oceanic > Sediment ...
AAAGAAGAAACACTTATCAATAAGCGATGACAATTTTAAGCACTATGAAAAAGAAAACCATCATTGCAATAATAATGATAGGAATAGGAGTGGCACTAATAACCGCGGCTTTAGTTATAGTTTATGCCTCACGTCCTAACAGAGCTAATCCTGTTGATAAAGCAATTGCAGATTTTTTCTTTAATATTGACAATAGTACCTTAGAAACAATAATGAAAGTAATAACTTATCTTGGAGAATCAATTATCTATATTGGTGTTCTATTAATTCTTTATTATGCTTGGGATAAAAAGAAAGCTTACAGAGCTATATTTGTAGTAATTTCTTCAACAGTAATTAATGCTTCCTCAAAAGCTGCTTTTAGTCTAGACAGACCCGATACATCTTGGGGATATGCTGATCCAGGTGAGTCTTCCTACGGTTTACCTAGTGGTCATGCTCAAATAAGTTCTACTTTTTGGGGTGTATTAACATCTTTCATCACAAAATGGGGAATGATAACTGCTGCCATAATATTACCTTTGTTAATAGGTTTCTCAAGAATATATTTAGTTGTCCACTGGTTTACAGATGTGCTCATGGGTTTTGGTTTGGGTCTGATCATTGTAGCTATATATCTTATAATAAAGCAACCTATTGAGAATCACTTGGAAAAGCAGTCTACGGTCATAAAAATGTCGTATATTGGTGTACTACTTGTTGTACTTGCATTACCAATAATCTTCTTACACGACTTAGGAGTTCCAGCTGAAAAAGAATATATGTTTAGCAATCTGAAATATGTAGCCTTGTTCATTACTGCATCAATAGCGTATGTATTTGAAGAAAACCTTGTAAACTTTGAGAATAAAGTAGACAAATGGTGGAAGATTATAATAAGAATAATGTTTGGAATTGTAGTTGTAGGACTTATTTACTTATACGATAATGTATTTTATGATCCTGATCCTGTAACACAAACCAAAATGATTGTTGATTTGGTAGTTTATTCACTGTTTGGGCCAATTGTAATACTACTATTTCCGTGGTTGATAAAGAAGCTAAAGTGTTAAAATTATGAAAGAAGTAAATCTTTCTTCTTTTTTTCTTGATATTCAACATTTTTAACTAATAGAATTAAACGCTGTACTAGTTTTGTATCATTCTGTCTTTCAACATCAGATTTTTAAACTAAACATGCCTTGCCTAAATTAGTTGAAAGAGGATTCGAAAATGAGCGAAGAAATTCGGCTTTTCGGCAAATGGGATTTCGAAGAAGTTGAAGTAAATGATCCTGGTCTGAGAAGATATATCTCTCTCAAACCTGTGTATCTACCTCATTCAAGCGGCAGATATCAAGATCAACGATTCAAGAAAGCAGAAATGAACATAGTTGAGAGGTTTGTAAACAAACTAATGAGAAAAGGAAAGAATGCCGGAAAGAAACAAAGAGCAATAAATATTATAAAAGTAGCATTCGAGATAATTAATTTAAGGACGGGAAAAAGTCCAGTACAAGCTTTAGTTGATGCGATTTGTAATGTTGCTCCACGAGAGGAAACAACTCGTATAAGCTATGGAGGAGTTGCAACACATCAATCAGTGGATATTTCCCCTCTTAGAAGAGTTGATCTCGCATTACGATACATAACAGCTGCTATTTATCAAAAAAGTTTCAACAATATAAAAAGTGCTGAGGAGATAGTAGCGGACGAATTGATTCTTGCTGCAAACAATGATGCAGCAAGTGTTGCAGTTAAGAAGAGAAGAGAAATCGAGCGCATAGCTCTATCTGCACGGTAATAAGGTGAGAAAAATGGGTAAAAGACCTGCAAGATGTTATACTCATGTAAGAGGTCCAGCAAATACAAGAGTAGGTAAGTACGTGAGAGGTGTTCCAGACTCAAGAATACGTTCTTATGATGCTGGAAATAGGCAAGGTGATTTTCCAGTTCATGTCCATCTAGTGGCAAAGGAAAGATGTCAAATAAGGCACACTGCTTTAGAAGCCTCAAGAATAGCTGTTAATAGACAATTGCAAAGAAATATAGGAACAGACGATTACCATATGACAATAAGAATCCATCCTCACCACATTTTGAGAGAAAATAAAATGATGGCAGTAGCTGGAGCTGACAGAATACAGGATGGAATGAGCAGATCCTTCGGAAAGTCAACAGACAGAGCAGCAAGAGTAAAAGTTGGCCAAGAACTGATAACAGTAAGAATACATCCAGAGAAATATCATGAGGCGTTGGATGCACTAAAAAGAGCATCAGATAGATTCCCCACTCCTTGTAGTTATAAGATAGGAAAAGGCGAGGAATTAGTAAAAGAGTACCTTAGAAAGAACTAAATTATTAAGGCAAAACATGGCTTGGTAGCTCAGCTGGCTAGAGCGCAGGACTCATAATCTTGTAACAAAGGGCTAGAATGCCAGTAAAATCTCGGGATGAGAAATCCTGAGGTCGGGGGATCGAAACTCTATGGCTCGTGAAGAAAAGGGCGAAATACCCCCCCAAGCCACCAAAAAACCTTTTTATTTTTGAAGTGCTTTCTTTTATTTCTAATTCAAGTAATTATTCCTTTTTCTGTTGTTTTGTGATTTGTAGGATTAATTAGTTAAACAAGAAGTTAAATCGTAAGTGTAAATAGAGCAGAATGTATTCTTCATAGAAATTTTTATTAATTCTTCTGACTAATATATAACACGAAAATTATTTGTAAATGGTGATTCTTATCAACGAGAAGAAACTCGATGATGTTACAAAGAAACTTGGTGTGGATTATGACTCTGTCAGAAAATTCAAGAAGATTAGGAATATGTCCTCTCCACGTTTATTTGCATTAATTCAGTTCTTTACTCAGATTTTTTTTGTTTTTACTAATTTTATTACTTATCTTATGTTTGGTGGACTTGCTAGTGCTTATCATGTTCCCAAATTCTTGATACATGGCAGTTTTGCTTACGATTGGGGACATCCAACCTATCCTTATAGTTTTGCAAAAGATATGGTTTTTGTTCTTGTTAACCCTGTTAACTACCTTATTCAGTTTGTTCCAAGTGCTGTTTTCCTCTCTTCAAGGCGAACTGAATTTAAAAGAAAGCATTATTTGATTTATTCTCTTATTTCTATATTTGGTCTGATTTTTTCAGCTCTGCTTTTTGCTTTATTGCATCAATTAACTGGCGGGAAATCTATCTATGAAGAATTAATAGAACTTGGAATTGTAGTAGAATATGGAGTTTACACCCAAGAATAGTTGAGCTTTTAATGTTACTCTGTAAAAAATCTTTTAATTATTTGTTAATAAGAAATGAAGTCTGTTAATAATCCTTATAAATTTTCAAACTAATTCTTCAGCGAAGAAATTATATTAATTAGCATTGTTCAAGTGAAATTAATGAGAAAACTAGGGTGCGCAGTTTGGGAGCTAACTTTAGCTTGTAATATGCAATGTAAACACTGTGGTTCAAGTGCAGGAAGTGCAAGACCTAATGAGTTATCTACTGAAGAATGTTTCAGTCTTTGTGAGGAACTAGCTCAAGCGAATTGTGATATGGTTAGTTTGATGGGAGGTGAACCATTTGTTCATCCAGATTGGTATGATATTTCTTGGTGTGTAAAAGATTTAGGTATGAATCTTGCGTTTGTATCTAATGGTTTGTTAGTTCCTAGTATAGTGGACAAACTTTCTCGTTTAGAGCCAACCGTTGTAGGCATATCTTTAGATGGGATCGAGAAAACCCATGATTCGATAAGAAGAGACGGAAGTTTTAAAACGGCTTTACAAGCTATTGATATGCTACTCAGGGAAGATATTCAAGTCACTGTCATTACCACAATAAGCAAAACCAACTTTTTAGACCTTTTGAAACTTAAACCTCTTTTAAGAACGCGAAAAGTTAATTGGCAAATACAAATTGCTGAACCTTTTGGTAATTTCGACCGTTCATTAGCTATTGATGAAGAAGAGTATTATGCTTCAGCCATGTTTATTGTTTCGGAAAATGTCAAGAACAAGTTCAATGATGTGCCTATTGTAGGTGCTCATTGTTATGGATATCATTCTCATCTGCTTCCAAAGAGTAAGAAATGGAAAGGTTGCACTGCTGGTATTTCCTCTATTGGTATAACGTCTGATGGTTCAATAGTAGGTTGTCTTTCAATGGGTAATAATCAGTATATTGAAGGTAATGTAAGAGAAAGGAGTTTTGTAGATATCTGGGAAGATCCTAATTCTTTTGCATATAATCGTTCATTTGATCAAAGTCAATTAGGAGAAAATTGTAAAGACTGTTTCTATGGTTTGGATTGTAAAGGGGGATGTAACTCAGTTTCACTTCATTTTACTGGTCAATTACATAATACACCATATTGTATGAGAAGAATAGAAGAAGAGATATTTGACATAAAACCACCAAAAAAAGAACGAGTAAAGGAGAAGATGAAGCACTGAGAAGTGATGATTGTGTTATTAAATTGAATTTAGGGTGTGGGATTTTTTACAAACCTGGTTATGAAAACATAGATAAATTTGAATCAGGAATCGCAGATAAAGAAGTTGACATTCTGTCTTTACCCTATGAGGATAATAGTATAAGTGTAATAGAAGCATCACACATTGTGGAACACTTTGATGTTACTCAATTGCCCTTCCTTTTAGCAGAAATGTTTCGAGTATTAGAACCGGGTGGTGAACTTTCAATCGAATCTCCTGCATTATTTCGATTAGTAATAGGACTGCCTTTCCAATCCTCAAAGAGAAAAGTTAGCACTCTAAGATTCCTTTTTGGAGTTGACATACCTGGTAATGTGCATAAAATAGGATTAACTTCCACATTTCTTAAAAACAGACTTCATTCTACAGGTTTTAAAAAAATAAGAAGGAAAAGACAAACTAGTTATTATGATGAAAAGAGTTTTAGAATAGAAGCGACGAAACCCCAAGATGTTTCGCAAAATAAGTTGAATTTAATTACATCTTTTCGATGGATGATATTGAAAGAGTTTGAAGAATGTGATACTGAATTCCTTGAATCCGTCGAGAATAATTGTTGTAAGCCCTTGAAGGCTTTTTTGCTGAAGAGGGGATCTATGAATATAAGTGATATTACTTTATTAACTGCATGTTTTTCAATTATCCACCCAAAACTTGCAAAAATATACGTAAGTCTTCTTCCTAGCAGTATTACTGAAAGGATTTCAGTAAATATTCTAGACTACTTAATTACTATTAATGCTACTTCTCTCTTCTTCTCAAACTGGGTAAACTGGAAAAAAAGTACTAATGATTTCAATCTATCATTACTAGAATTTTATTCTCATTGGAGTGAAAAAATCACGCACAATCTTCTAGAGAATGAATTTGATGAGACAGAGTTCTCTTATTTTAAGAGCTTAAAACCCGAATTAAGACCTTTCTTTAGTCCAGAAGTTATTGTCTTAGAATCTTTACGGTTAGCTAATCAAGGACTCAAAGCTTTTTCTAATGCTGATTTTGAAATAGCTAGAAAACACTTTTCTCTTTCCTTGAAGTATAATCCATCTAATGTAGTAGCATCATGGAATATTTCTAGAGTACTTATCCTTCAGAAAGAGTCTAAAGAAAAGATTCTCGATTATTATGAACAAACTAAACAGAATATAACACTTGGTAGTTTAAGAAGGAAAGTGAAAAAAGAAATGAAACTGTATCTTGAGAATAGAATCTCTAAGATGAATTTGAAGCCATTACAATTGAGATTCTAACCTTTACAGTTTTTGTAAGATGTGATTTTTGATAAGATCTGATTCTTCTTCTATAGTTACTTTGAGCATTTTATCTCCTTGAACTATTTTTTTTACTGTATCCATCCCTTCAATTGTTTTCCCAAAAACTGTATGCTTCCTATCCAAGTGTTTACAATTATTTGGATTTAATACAATAAAGAATTGTGAACCATTTGTATTTGGACCTGCATTTGCCATGCTTAATGCTCCATCAACATGTTTTTGAACAGGATTATCAACTTCATCTGCAATTTCATATCCTGGACCACCTCGACCAGAACCTTCTGGATCTCCTCCTTGTATCATAAAATCCGGAATTACGCGATGAAAGCTTACTCCATTATAAAAACCAGAACTTGCCAGTGATATAAAATTTTTCACTGTATTGGGTGTGTGTTCATCAAAGAATTCAATTTTCATTATACCTTTATTGGTTTCAATTATAGCTTTAGTCATAATTTAACCTCCTCGTTTATATTCAAGCAAGCTGTTTTATGACTTTTGTTTTGTCCGTTTTCAATAGTTTATTTTTGAATGATCTTATGAAAAGGCAATTACAATGGTTTTAAATGTGCAAAGAAATCTTTAGCTAAAATTTTCATTCAATGAGAGAAGTATAGATCCAGCAACAATGATAATTATGCCCAGTATTTGTTTTCTTGTGATTTTCTCTTTAAGAAAAACCAAACTCAGAATTGTGACTATGAACGGTGAAATTGATGATAAAGGAGTGCTGATTCCTGCTCCTATCATTGTGACAGCTGTAAAAAACGAAACACCTCCTATGCACCAAGCAATAGCTCCTCCTCCCATTAAAATAAATGCTTCTTTCTTTTGAGTAAAGATATTTTTCATGAAATTATCTCTTTTAATACTAGCACGAATTAGTACGAGTATGAACACCATCACTACCATTAAACCATTTCTTATTCCCATCATCGATATGACTTCGACGCCTTCGCCATTCAAGATCAACCTTGTGAATACAATTGTTAATCCCCAAAAAGTAGCCGCGAGTACAGATAGTATGATTCCATATTTTGTATTTTTTCCGTTGTTTTTATCGTGTTCTCTTTTTGCTTCTTGATTGCTTGTTTTTTGAGTGAAATAGGAAATAATAGACACACCAAAGATAATTACGAGTGTTCCTGTAATTATTACCCAGGTGATTTTTTCTATTTTAGCTATTAACAGAATAAGTGTTGTGAAGAACGGATAAACTGCAGAGATGGGTTGTGCAATTGAAACATTAATCTTCTTAAGAGCAAAAAGTGAGAAAAAGTCCCCAAAGGTTATACTTACAGTCGCTAAAAAAAGCCATAAAGAATTAGGATAGGTAAAAAGTAGTGCTAAGGATTCAACACCATATAAGATCCAACCCAATAATATCAAAACAGGTACTGCAACAATTCCTTTGATGTATGTTGCTACTAAAGGGTCAGTATTTTTTATCCCAACTTTAAAAATAACCATCGAGGAACCCCAAGCAATCGCAGCGACAAAGGATAAAGTAACACCTATACCAAATGACATCAAATTAATTTTTAAAGAATGTTAAAAAATTTTGTTGTATAAATGTTTGAGCAGCCATCTTTTTTCACTAAAAATGAGGACAACTACCCCTAACGAGAAATGTTGATTTTCAAAAATAATCTTAAAGAATTATATAAAACACCAAGAAAATGATTTAATAGTAAATTTCTAAACGAGTTCTATGAAAAGAAGTCTTTTATACCCGATTCCGTCCAATCAAGCAAACTAGCCACTATACCAAAGATAATTACGAAAATCAGAACAGCAATACCTATAAGCAAAATCTCCTCTAGAATAGGTGAACCTCTTTTTCTGTATTTTAGCATTCTTATATATTGTAGAACTTTCATTTTCCTCACTTCTTTCTCTAGTTAATTATATATAAACACCACAAAACCATTATCTGTTTCTTGTCCTTTTAGGAATTAATTTGTTAATTTTACCTACTTTAAAACAAAAGTAATTACTTGAGTCTAAGTAGAAAATTATGAGTACTAAAAAATAAACAGAGAAAATTTACATAAAACAAGGAATTCAGTCTATGTAAGATTTACTTTGTAACAAGGATCCTTCCCCAGAAAGTGACCTAAACAACAAGATTGCTTTGCTCTTCAAACACACTTCTAATAAGGTTAGATTACTTTCAATGACCTCTATAGCATTTACAACACCAATATTTCGACTGGAATCTCGCCGCAAGTTGTCAAAAGAACACCATTCAACACGGGGGTCTAATTACTTCAACGAGAAAAATTAAAACATACCTGATTAAATGTAAACTATGCCAAAGAAACTAGTTGATGATTCGCAAAAACCACCGGAAATAATCATGACAAAAGAAAATGAAGCAGAACTAGCTAAAATGCTTGATGCAACAAGAATAAAAGCTCCTGATTTTTGGAGTGATGAGATAAGTAACAACTTCTACATCCCCGTTGATAATGGTCAAATTAGGGTCTTTCATATTAAACCAAAAAAACCTGTTTCCAAAAGACCTTTAGTGTTAATCCCTGGTTGGGGAGGAATACCTCATGCTTATGCGGATTTCTACGAACCAATACACGAGAATGTTGAATGCTACTTTATAGAAACAAGAGAGAAAGGTAGTAGCATCTTAGATAAAGCAAAAGCCAGAATGGACATGTGTCAGAAAGCAAAGGATGTTCAGGATGCCATCAATTACTTGAAATTAAGCGATAAAGACTTTGTTCTTCACGGAACTTGTTGGGGTTCATCCATTATTCTTCACGGGCTTATCGAAGGTATACTAACAGCTCCTACGATTTTAGCAACAGATCCTATGCACACTTTGTGGTTTCCAAAATGGATTCTACGCTATGTTTCCCCAATACTACCAATTTTCATTGTTAATTTATTAAGACCAATACTAAAAAGAATAGTAACTTTTGGAATGAAAGAAAAAGTTCAGAAACAACGTAATATAGCCTTTATAGACAATGCAGTTCCATGGAATGGAAAAAAGCAGCGGAAGAAGTAAAGAATTTTGAACTCTATGGAAATTTGCATAGGATTAAAGAGGAGGTTTTCGTCCTTAATGGAACTATAGACAGAGTCCACAATCAAACAGAGTATCCTAAAATTGCAAAACAAATACCCAATGGGCGCTTCATTTTTATGAAAACTGATGAATCAGATAGAGAACGATTGATGGGTCTAATTGCACGAGAGTTTACAAAAGTACTGAAGGGGGATGATATACCCCACTCTCTTTCAAAATTTGAGAAAAAACTTGATAGAGAAAGTAAAAATCAACTTAGTTAAATAGAAACAAAAATTAGCGAGATTAGTAGTAATAAGATGGCTAATAGTTGAAGCACTTCGCTTCTTTTTGTTCTCTTTTCAATACTAGGTTGAAGTTTTTCTTCAAGTGCCCATACATTTTCCTTTGTTTTTCTTCCCTTGATTATCACTTTTAAGAGCGGTTCAATTTGTATCCCCATACCGAGAAGTAAGATGACTATAGCTGATGGTGACATTATTGCATATACTAAGAAGTAGTCATAATTCGTGGTTAAGTTGATAGTACCTGATATTCCAAGTATTGTCAAAATAACCCAAAATGTAAGAATAACTAGTGTCATACGAATTCTTTCATTTGCTATTTTCCATTCTTCCTTGATTGTGTTTGAAACCATTCTAATCTACTCTTTTCCAGATAAAACTTCCTTTTCAATCTCTTCTATTATTGTTTTTATCCAATTAAATCTTTCTTGTGTGGGTGATTCGAAGTAAAGACGTATTTTTGGTTCAGTTCCAGATTTCCTAACAAGTATCCACGTCCCATCTACCATATCATATCTTAGCCCATCAATTGTTAGTTTTTCCTTTTTTTCCTCTCTTAATAATTCTTCAAGCTTTCTCTTGCATTTCTTATATATCTCGTCAACTTCTATTTCATTTATTAAGTATGATTTTCTTTCTGAAATCGGATTTGGGATTGTTTTCATTACTTCGACTATGGTTGTTCTATGTAATGTCACGAACTTTATTATTTTTGTTACACTATACAGCCCGTCTATCCAGAGTCCCCATTTAGGATTAATGGGTTTCCAAGGTTCAGCTGCAAAAATAACTCTTTCACCTTTAGTGATCATTGCTAAAGCTTTCCCATGAAGTTCACCCAGATTAGTACGAATAACTTTTGAATTTGTTAATTTCACAATATTGTCAATACAAGTTGAAGAATCAATGCTTAAAATGACATTTCCTTCTCCCTCTTCTTCAATAGCAAACTTGGCTAGCAAAGCGTTAATTCTCGAGAGTTCAATAAAGGAACCAGTTTCATCAATAATGCTGACACGGTCTCCATCTCCATCATGCGCAATACCTATAGCATTTTCTAATTTACATAAACCTATGAGTTGTTGAAGATTTTCTTTAATAGGTTCTCCTGGTCTTCCCGGAAAGGAACTATCAACATGTGAATTTATGGATATAACTTTAAACCCTAGTTCACTGAATAATATAGGAGAGAGTAACCCCATAGGACCATTAGCTGGATCGATAATTATTGTTCTACCATCTCCTTCAAACTGAAGATAGTTTTTTATCCTCCTAATGTATCGTCTGTCTGCGTCATATATTTTCTGCTGTGGAATTATTCCATGCCATTCTTTATGAATAATAGCTGTTTTAGCACCTAATTTTGTGTGAATCGCTTCTTCTAGTTTATCTTGCTCTTCCTTAGTAAACTCTCTCCCATTTTGCAAGACTTTTACCCCATTATACTCAGGTGCATTATGTGAGGCAGTAATGTAAGTTGCTATTTCAGGTTTTGAAGTTGTTGTAAGGTTAGCTATGACAGGAAAAGAACACAATCCTACTTGAAAAACGCTCTTTCCTACAATAGCAAGTGATGCATAAGCATACTGGGCTAGAGCTTCTGACGATGTTCTTGCATCATGACCAACAAGCATACCACTTTCTGGATACAGTTCTGCTATTGATTGGCTAAGTTGTATGATTAAATCAGCTGTCACTTTCTCTCCAAATAAGCCACGTATTCCAGCTGTACCAAACAATTTTTCGAGTTTTTTCATCTTGTTGACGTTTAACTACGAAATTTAAAAAGTTTCCAACATGAGTATATTCTCTACTTCCCAAAAAAGTCAGTCAATTTTTTCTGACTTTTAGGCTTTGCTGGCTCTAGTGGAGCTATTTCAGAAATTCTGCTTGAATCCTTATTAATTATATTTGCGATTTCTTTGAAATGACTCTCATATTTTTCGTACAATTCAGGTCTACCATTCCTTAATAAATAAGCTGGATGGAAAGTTGAGTATATAGGGTATCCATCAGTAGAAACCATAATTGTCCCAGCTGAACGAGTTACACCAGCTTTAGGGAAAAAGAATTTTAGAGATATTCCCCCAAGCGTGACAATTAATTTTGGTTTAAGAATTTGAAGTTGTTTAGTTAACCACTTTTCGCCACAAAATTTTAGTTCTGATGCTGTGGGCGTCCGATTTGAACCATTTATTGTTGGACGACATTTAACAACATTCAATATACTTAGGTTTTCCCCTCGTACTAAACCAACATTATTGAGCATTTTATCTAGTAATTTTCCCGACCTGCCTACAAATGGTTGGCCTTGGAGATCTTCATTATATCCTGGAGCTTCTCCAATCAAACACAGTCCATTTTTTGGTCCGTACATTCCTGGAACCACTTGAGTACGATTCTTATGAAGCTGACATGCTATGCAAGTTTTCATTGTTTCTGTTAATTTTTCTAAAGAAACCTCTGACAAACTTTTCTCCTCATTCTTTATTTGAAAAATAGACTTTATTAAGCTTAATGTAATCATTGCATTGGTAAAAGTGTCTGATGTAATTGTTGAAGCTGATTATCTTCTTACGTGTAATCTAACGAATGCTGTAATAAAAGATGGTGCTGTGTATGTTGTGGGTGATAGAATTAAAGCAATTGGATCAAGAAAAGATATTCACAAAGATTTTTCTGCTAATGTAGTAATAGAAGGTTTAAATAAGATCCTTGTTCCAGGATTGGTAAACACACATAGTCATAGTGTTCAAACTCTTTTAAGAGGAAAAGCAGATGATTTAGCTCTTATAGATTGGTTACAAAAAGTTATTTTACCAGGGGAAATTAGTTTTACTGTTGATGAAGTCTACACTTCCTCACTTCTCGGTTTTGCTGAAATGATTAGGACAGGTACAACTACTTGTAATGATATGTTGACTACAAACCATTCGGATTATGGAATACAAGCAGCAATTGATAGTGGCATAAGGACACGAATTGGTAGAATGCTTATGGATGTAAACAATGGTTTCCCAGATGATATGATTGAGCATACAGAGAAGATTGTTGAAGATGTGATAAAGGATATTGGAGATTACCATCAGACTCAAAAAAATAGAATAAAGTATTCGCTCAACGCTAGATTTCTCTTATCGTGTTCCCCTCAGTTAATGAAAAAACTCTCTGAAATTCAGAGAAACTATCCTGATATTATGATTCATACCCATGCATCTGAAAATAGAGAAGAGTGTGCTCAAGTTGAAAGATATTATGGCAAGTCATACATAAGGGCGTTAAATGAACTCGATGTGTTAGGAAACCAGACGATTATAGCACATGGTATATGGCTAGATGATGTAGAATATAGTCTTATTGAACAAACTGATACACGAATAACACATAACCCTTCCAGTAATTCTAAACTTGCTTCTGGTATTTGTGATGTCAGTAAATACCTTGATATGGATGTTATTGTTGGATTAGGCACCGATGGTGCTCCTTGTAACAATAACTTAGATATGTTTAGAGAGATGAGATTAGCAAGCTTTCTGCAAAAAATTAAACATTTAGATGAAAGAGTTCTCCCTTCAAAAGTTGTGTTGAAAATGGCTACAATTGAGGGTGCGAAAGCTCTAAACTTGGACAAAGAAATTGGCTCTCTTGAAATTGGAAAAAAAGCTGATTTATTCCAAGTTGATATTTCGGATGTAAACTGTATTCCACTATATGATCCTATCTCACATCTTGTTTATTCTGCATCTGGGAAAGATGTTAATATGGTGATGATTGATGGTAAGATTTTGTTTAAGGATAATCAGTTTACAATTATAGACTTACAAAATTTAAGAGAAAAAGCTACACTTTATCAAAATCGGTGGAATGAGTAAGCTGAAAATATTGACTGTTCAGCTCCTGGAAGTTTACAGAGTTTATCAAGATAAAAGTGTGGGAATTTCAACAAAAGACTGAAAAAGGTAGGATTTAATACTAAAAAAGCAAATAAGGTGAATAATGTATGACAGATGACTGCATTTTTTGCATGATTGTAAAAGGAGAGATTCCAAGTTATACACTTTATGAAGATGAGGATGTAAAAGTGTTTTTAGATATAAACCCTATTTCAAAAGGGCACAGTCTTCTTATCCCGAAAAAGCATTATAAAACTCTTTTCTCTGTTCCAGAAAACAATATGGATTTTTTGAAAAAATTACCAATGGTTGCAAGAAAATTAAAGCAAGCCACAGAAGCAGAAGGAGTGAACATCGTACAAAGCAACGAAAGAGCGGCAGGGCAAGTTGTCTTTCATGTTCATTTCCATCTTATTCCACGGTGGTCAAATGATGGTATTATTAAGTTTCCAGAGCAAGGAAAGCTAGAGCAAAAAACAGCTGAAGAGATTATTAAAAAATTCAAGAACAAGAAAGTCAATATGGAAGTTAAAGCACAAGATTAATAAAAAGAGAAACTAAAAATACAACAAGTAGGGAAAAACTAAATGGTTGAGAAGAAGCAAGGACGGAAATACATCTTCAAGATAGTCTTACTTGGAGACCCTGGAGTAGGAAAAAGTTCGCTTATTACACGTTTTGTACATAATAGATTCTCTGCTTCTTATCTAATGACTATAGGCGTTGATATCCTAAGTAAACAGCTGTTTGTCGGTGATGACGAAGTTTTATTTTTGATAAGTGATATAGGTGGACAAGAAAGATTTGCCTCTGTCAGGGAGAAATTTTATCGCGGTGCCAAGGGGTGCCTCCTTGTTTTTGATCTCACTAGAGAAAATACATTAACATCCTTGAATTTGTGGAAAAAGGGGTTAGATAGCGTAGAAGAGGAAGTAATTTTCTTTGTTGTTGGAAATAAAGCAGATCTAAAGGAACAAGTTGTAATTTCAGATGATGAAACTTACAAACTAGTGGAGGAGCTAAAACTTCCAAAAGAATCATTCTTTATTACTTCTGCTAAAACAGGAGAAAAAGTTGAAGATGCTTTCATAACTTTTGCTAAAGAACTGATGGCTGCAGTTGAAAAGAAACGCGTAGAAGTTGGTATGGACTAAAGTGTTTACTTTATTATTCACATAATAGTCTAGACCTAATAATTTTCGAGAAATAGCTTTTAGAAGGACTTTTTTTGATTTTTGTCGGGAAAAAATGATCAGTAAGCTGAAAATATCGAGAATTTTCGAAAAATTGAACTTTGATGAAATAATTTTTGATAAAAGAAAGTAGAAGAAAAGTCAAAGATAATAAAGTCGATGTAACAAAGAAGTAGAGGTTTGAGATTGCTCCGAGTACAGTTAAGAGAAGTTTAGCTAAAATAGTTTAATAATGAATTCCTAGAATTCTTAGTTATGAAGGATGTTATGTCATGGTTGGTTCAATCTGAACCCTGGGTTGAATATAATGCTCGTGTGCATTTGCTTAACCAGACTGAAAAATCACCAGAGGTTGTTTCTGCCAAAAAAATAATGTTGAAGGACCCTAAAATAGAGAAATTGATTAAAGAGCTCCATCTATGGCCTGGGTTGCCATTAAAACGTCACAATGATGCAAACCACCTGTTACATAAATTAACTTTGGCGGCTGATTTGGGATTGACACAAGAAGATGATGGTATCCAAGTAATAATCGATAAAATTTCCAATAAAAAATCTGAGGAAGGGGTTTTTCAAGTGCTCGTAAATATACCAATTAGATTTGGGGGATCTGGAACAAATCAGTTTTCGTGGATGCTCTGTGATGCACCATTAATTATGTATGCTATCACAAGATTTGGGTTAGATGAAGAGAAAACCGTTGAACAATCAGCAAAACATATAGTAAGCTTAATAAGAGAAAATGGATGGCCTTGTGCTGTATCTAACGATTTAGGAAAGTTCAAGGGACTTGGAAGAAAGACTGATCCTTGCCCTTACGCTAATCTTGTAATACTTAAAGCTCTCTCTCAAATGAAAAAGTGGAGAAATAGCAACGAATGTAAGATTGGAGCAGAATCTTTACTTGAATTATGGGAAAAAAGAAAAGAAAGGAAGCCATATTTGTTTGGGATGGGTAGTCAATTCAAAAAATTAAAAGCCCCTTTAATATGGTATGATATTTTATATGTTACTGAAGTCTTATCTCAATTTCCTTGGTTAAGAAGCGATGAAAGATTAACTGAAATGGTAGATATAATCAAACAAAAAGCAGATGAAAAAGGTAGGTATACAGCAGAATCGGTATGGAGGGCTTGGAACGGATGGGATTTTGGCCAAAAAAGAGAACCATCAACATTGATAACATTCTTGGTAGAAAGGATTTTAAAGCGGATGAGACGTCAATAGAGAATGAGAATTGAAGATATAAGAAAAATATATCTGGCGAGGCAGCCGGGATTTGAACCCGGGTCCATGGAGTTCAGCACTGATTACAGTTGCTGTAACTCGTTTGACAGTCCACGATCATTGACCAGGCTAAACTACTGCCCCTGTTTATTTTCATTTTTTTTAGCCCATACTGTGCAATTTTTTTTTTGTAAATTTTCTTTTAAACTTATCGATGATTAACTTAATTACTTACATACGTATAACGTTTCTTACTCTATGATGTTCTTTTATCATCTTTGCTCTGTAACTTTTTCTTTTGTATTTTTTTCAAGAATTCGATAGTTTTTTATTTACAAATGATTCCCTTCTCTTAATGGTTAGAACCAAAGCTTCCCTTGTATTTTTGTTGCCTATGATAATATTTACTCTACCCTCCTATACTGAGTATTGTTCAGCTGCTCCACCTTATGTTGAGGTTGGAGATTTATTGTCTTACGGTTATCGTTTGGAAGTTGATCACGTAGTTATCGAGTATTATAATAGGGAAGCTCCAGTAATGAAACGCTTAGTTCCAGACATTGTTACTCCTGAAGGATTGTTTGATGTTCTTATTGGAATGGCACTTCATACTCCTAAAGACATTACTGTCTTACCCGAAGATGGGTTCACTTCTTTTGATCCCTACCATCCTGAATTAGAGGGCAAAACTTTATACTATTATGCTCTTGAGATTTATGAAATAAACGGTGTTTCAACGACAGAAGAACCGGACGATAATCTTGGTCAATTCGGCTATTATTTCCTTCGAATAGGTCTTGGTGTTCTGGGCTTTGGTGTGGTTTTAAGCCTTGTTTATTTTGGATATTGTTATTATCCTAAGATTTTTGGTAAACGTTGCTTGGTGTGCAATAAAAGTGCCATTGGAAAATGCACAAAATGCAACAAAGCTTTTTGTGAACGATGTTACTCTAATGGTTGTCCAGCTTGTAAAAGCCGTACATTAATACGTTTCAAAAGGTAAGAAATTAAGACAGTTTCCGAAATTCTTTTATGTTTCCTTTTCTCTTTCAGCTCGATGAAAAGGGCATCCTTTTATACAGTCGTAGTTCTTCTGATATTCAACTTCTTAATACTTCCAAATCTTCTCGTTCAATCTTACGATGATAAACTGGGTGTTGAGTATGATGATATTGTTAATATAACTTGTGTACGGATAATCGATCACAACACCTACCAGCCCCTTGTCTATACTCCAGACAGTCCATTGACTGTTATTATTAATCCAAAATCTTTCAATGAAATTTTCATAAATGAATTACTTGGCATGAAATTGGGAGAAACCAAAGATTTAATTTCTTGGTACGTTACACAAGAAGATGAAACGATTAATCTTTTTGAATATTATAACACAACAATTTTCGAAATAGTAGAAGATTCAACCCCCGGAACTAGCTCGCCAGCTGGTGGTGTTTTCTTAACTATTATAAAAATAGCTGGTGGTATCGGAGCCTTTGCTTTAGGTGTATATGGTTTCATTTTCATTCTTCGTAGACTTAAAATAAAGAGCTGTATATCTTGTAGAACCAAAGCAACATCAAAATGTGCTAAGTGTGGGGCTTATTATTGTCCTAATTGTTCAACAAAAGGATGTAAAACCTGTGGAAGTACTAAATATATACGAATGTGAGGATTCACGTTGTGAGCGAAGAATTTTTTAATTTTGTTTTTCTATTCCGAGTGATTTCTAAGGCCAGGATAGTCTAGTGGTATGACGGTGGCTTCGAAAGCCTCTGCCTTTTGGCGCCGGGGTTCAAATCCCCGTCCTGGCTCCAGTTTTGTTATTTTTATGGATTTTTTATTCTTTGAAATTTGAATTCTTAAGTAGTCTAAAACACTAAAGTTTTGATATTTTGTCATCTCTTTTATTTCATTAACTTTTTAATTGCTTGTATTCCTCTTCTATTTATGGTGATTTTGTATGGTTAATCCAATGTTTCGTGTTAAAAGTGTTTATGACATACCCCTTATTAAATTGATTACTGAAAATCTAAAGTACAAATTATGTCAACCTACTTCTGAACAATCTAAACTGTTTAAAGTTCCTCAAAAGTATGATTCAAGCGAAATTGAGATTTTAGATGTAATGGATGGCTATGGTATCTCACTTGAGGCTGATGAGGAATATGTTTCAGAAATAGTTTCCCTTATTCAGGATACTATACCGCACGCAATTACAATTCAACATCCTGTTCAATTACATGCTGTTTACAATGGGACAGTAGTTCACGTAAATGATCAGAAGAACCTATCTATCGTTGATATTGGGGAGAATGTTAATACAATCCTTTTTGGTGCACAATATAGACGAGAACAAAAAATAGTTGTTCAAATAAAGAGTCTAAATATCTTTGAAGATCAACTTCCGGTTTGTTCTACTACAGTACATTTTCCTGGTCAAACCGTTATTCTTGAGCGAGATGCTGATTTTGTTCGTGTTTCCCGCAAATTATCAAAGGATGATAGAGATAGGCTTTTCGAACTTGGGAAGCAATTAAGACCTCGCGATCATGGATTGATAATGCGTACAAGTGCAGTGGAATCTTCTTCTGAGGCAATTCAAGCAGATATAGACCATCTGATTCAACAAGCAGAAGAGTTAGATCTTCTTATTTCTGGTTCTTCTTATGGTCCGGGTATTTTACAACCAGGTCATGCTGTTGCCCATATAGTGTTTGTTAAGGCTGCTAAAGAGAAATTGGGTGAAATTCGTAATGAAATCACTCCAACTCTTCCAAATTACTATTGGTTTATGTCTTACTCATCTGAACTCAAATTAACCACAATTTTCGCAGAGAAATTGTCTTCCGATGTTGACTCTACAAAACTTACCTCTCTTCTTAAAGATACAATATTAGAAAGAGATTTTTCTGAGAATGCAATACTCCATTTACAAGAATATTGTTTAACTTCAGCTCCTATGCATCGTGTTTTGGGACAACTTAACTGGTCAAAGGATGTTATGGTGATCGAACGAAGTTTTCGCTCTTCTCGGGGAGAACATTTCGCACTTGACGAGGGTATTCATCAAGGAGATTCAGCTGTTGTATTAACTAAAGAAGGAAGTTGGAGTATTCACACTAAGATTTTCCGTAAGGAGTTACTTGTGGGTGAAACAGTAAAAATTGTTACACCAGTTGAACTTTATGGCGGAGGAAAACTTCGCTATATCGATCTTGGACTTCTTACCGTTAAAAAGAATGATGTAGTTGAACCAATGGATTCAGGGACTGTTAATAATTTAGTAGAGCAAGGTTTCATTTCTAAGGAATTTGGAAACAAGGTTTTATCTTTCTTTGAACAAAGTCAGGAAGAATTAAAAGCAAACAAAGAACACATAATTATCTTACCTAAATAATAATTAAGGTGTAGGGATTAAGTTGGTAGAACATTTTATTACAGTGAAATGGGATCCAACAACTACTCCCTATTCTTTTCTCTTTCTTCGCGATATAGAAAAAGATCCCAAAATTATTATAAAA
>Ga0114920_10000405_pt1 | contig 18820 bp, 17 predicted proteins | sample ChitaG_FD_88683 | JGI IMG/M metagenome (GOLD analysis project Ga0114920, IMG submission 88683) | Deep subsurface microbial communities from South Pacific Ocean to uncover new lineages of life (NeLLi) - Chile_00310 metaG | ecosystem: Environmental > Aquatic > Marine > Oceanic > Sediment ...
AAGAAATCGTTATCTCGATAGAAAAGAAAATTTGTCTATGAAATCAGAATGAAAGAAAGTTCTTACTCAAAGCCTATTAGCTCAATTTTAAAAAGTCGACCTGAGTTTCATGAAATTGGAAATAAAAATTTCGGAAACGAGGATTCCGGCATTATAGGAAGGAGCAAAGCGCTACACCGGATCCGAGCTCTAATCGATAAAGTCAAGGACAGCAGTGTCCCTGTGTTCATCGTTGGAGAAAGCGGAACGGGCAAGGAGCTTATAGCCAGGGCTATCCATGAGAAGGGGACAAGGGGAAAAGGACAATTTGTCGCCGTAAATTGTGGGGCTATTCCTGAGCTTCTTCTAGAAAGCGAATTATTCGGGCATGTAAGGGGGGCTTTCACAGGGGCCATCCGAAATAAACCGGGACTCATCGAGGAAGCAAATGGAGGGACATTCTTTTTAGATGAAATTGGGGATCTTGTTCCTCATCTTCAGGCAAAACTACTTCGCCTTATTCAGGAAAAGGAAATAAGGAGAATCGGGGAGAATAAGACCCGCACTGTTGACGTAAGGTTCATAAGTGCGACAAACAAGAATCTTGAAAAGGAAATTGAACGAGGAAACTTTCGTGAAGATTTATATTATCGCCTAAAGATTATATCTGTTGAACTCCCTCCGCTTAGAGAGAGGAAGGAGGATATCCTTTATCTCTTGAATCATTATGTCGAGAAATACTGTATCGAGATGAAGCGAGAACAAGTGTTTTTTTCTCCTCAAGCTTTGGAGTTATTGCTGGGCTATTCGTGGCCTGGAAACGTAAGAGAGCTTCAGAATGAGATCCAGAGATGCTTGATTTTTTCAGGAGAGAAAAATCTTATTAAAGAGGAATATCTCTCTTCAAAGATAAACCCAAAGAAAGAGAGCTACTCAACGTCTTCTTATAACTTTTTTCGGGCTAGAGCCGAATTTGAGAGGCGGTTCCTGAACCAGGCTCTGGCCCGATGGAATTATAATAGGGTAAAGACTGCAGAAAAGATAGGCCTTAGCAGACAGGGGCTTTTTAAATTAATAAAAAAACTCAATATAAATGTTTCCAAAGGAAAGTAGTTTGGGGAACCCCTTACGCTGCGGGTGTTGCGGGGGAGCACTCCGTGCCACCCATCCATCTTAAATAAAAGTATCCGCCACGGAACAAATGAATTTATGCAGCTTGTTTTACTTTTGCTTTTTTGTTAAATTTTCCCTGAAATGCAAAAAACGAAGGAAAAAAAACAGGTGTTTCAGGTGCTCTGCCCTATCTGCAAATCCCTCCTCTGGATAGATCCTGTAACTGAGGAAGTTATACAATTTGAAAAAAAAGCAGGGAAAAAAAGGAAATCCTTGGAGGAGCTCATTTTAAAAGAAAAAAAGAAGAAAGATGAGGCTGATCGAAGGTTTGAAGCCACTGCTGAGTTGGAAAAGAAAAAATGGAAAAAGGCTGAGGATAAATTTAAAAAAGCCCTCTCTGAACTTGATAAAGAATAGGGGGCGTTCCCCAAAGTACCATCCTTTAATTCATCTGTTTAATCAATTTTGATTATAAGAGCCCTTTCAATTAAGAATGTCAATTTTTAATATTTAATAAAATAGGGAACATCCCCCAAGTTACGTCCCCCAAGTTACAAGTTAGCTTCCAATTTGTGTCTCATCTTCTCTAATCTTGGGTGCCATGGTGAACTTCGTGAAACCATAAATGGCTAATATAATAACAGAGGCGTAATTCATTATGGCCCATGGAAGATAAGAGAGAGTCGGAACCCCTAGGACCCCCGTGATGTAAACACCAGCCATACTCCAGGGAATAAGGGGAACCATGATAGCGCCACTTTCTTCGATAATCCGGGATAAATTTTTTGCGGCCAGTCCTCTTTTCTTATAGATAGGAGAAAAGAGGTCTCCGGGAAGAATCATAGAGAGGTAGGAGCTTCCTGTGGCCAAGGCTGTGATAATTGAAGAAGCGATGGTAGTCAGCACTAAACTCCATACCTTGTTTGTAAATCTCATCACTCGACCAAGGATGACAGAGAGAAGACCCGTTCTTTGCATAATTCCGCCAAAGCTAAAGGCAGTAAAAGCCACAAGCTGAACTTCCATCATGCTCATCATTCCACCCTGAGAGATTAGTTTGTCCACCTCTCCCACTCCGGTATGGGCTTGGTAGCCTGTATTCATAGCTGTTGCCACTTCAGGGATTGAGGCTTTCTGGAAAATGATGGCCAAGATCCCTGCAATGAAAGAGGAGAGAAGCATACCCGGGATAGTGGGTTTTTTTGTGAATGCAAAGTAAAAAACGATTACCATCGGAAGGAGAAGAAGGATATTAAAGTTGAAGTTTTCCTTTAATGTTTGAGTGATAATCGCCATGGTTTCGTCTTCGACTTTTCCTTTCTCATATCTGAGTCCGACTATGAAGTAAACCAACAGACTTATGAGCCACGCGGGAGTCGCAGACCAGAGCATGTGCTTGATATGGTCAAAAAGGTTCGAACCCGCAGTGACAGGAGCCAGATTGGCAACATCGGAAAAAGGAGACATTTTGTCACCAAAGTAAGCCCCGGCAACGATCGCTCCAGCTGCCGGGCCAAGAGGAATTCCGAGCCCCATGGCAATGCCGATAAAAGCGACTCCCAGGGTGCCGATAGTTCCCCAGGATGTCCCGGTTGCTAAAGAAGTGACCGAGCAGATAAAACAGGCAGTCACCAGAAAATACTTCGGAGATATAAGCTCCAAGCCGTAAAAAATTATCATAGGAATTGTTCCGGCTGCAATCCATGAACCGATGAGAATCCCGACACAGAGCATGATTAAGAGGGCTGGCATGGCCTTGTGGATGCTTTCAACGATTCCCTCTTCCATCTCTTTCCATTTGAAACGCAAAGCAAAGCCTATACACCCTGTAAGAAAGGCAGCGGTGACGAGAAGAGCCGGAGCCCCGATTTCGTATACACCATAGCCTACCCCAAAAAGGAGGAGCATAGCGATCCAGGGAATCAGGGCTATGGCAAAGCTAGGTTCTTTGCGTTTTGTTTTCTCATCGTTTGTGGTTTCTTTCATTTTTTTCCTTTTTATTTTGAAATCATTTTACTTTTAGCGTTTTGCATTTTGTGTCAGTCAGGGCTGAAGGTCCCTTTTGCAGTAAGCTTCCCTTCAATCATCATCGTTCGTCCCATAACAAAGGAGTCTGTTAGGTTATAATCCTTATCGAGTAAAATCAAGTCTGCATCTTTTCCAACCTTGATTTCTCCCTTTTGATGGAGTCTGTAAAAGCAGGCGACGTTGGTAGAAAAAAGCTTTATAGCATTTTCAGCATCCAGGATTTTCTTTTGTATCAGAAAACGGAAATTTCGCAGGAGTGATTCTTGGGTAGCGATGGTGAGTCCTACAAGGTTTCCCGTTTTGTCAAAGCGAGGCATACTCCCATTGCTATCTGAACTGATAGTGATATGGGCAAGAGGAGCCTTTTTTCCAAGGCAGAGTTGAATCGCAGCAGCGATGCTTATTTCGTTATCATCATGGGGTTCGGGATCGGCCCCAGCTGTCAAATCGATATATCCCCCCTGAAGAGTAAAATCGATTGATTCCTCGAGAAGCCCTAGATTGCGGTTAGCGTGAGTAGGAATGACTTGTGTAGGCGGGATTTCTGTCTCTTTGATCAACTTAAAAAGCATTTCCAGTTTCCTGGGTCCATCGCCAAGATGACAATGAAGGACTCCTGCTTTTCCTCCAAGCATTCCTCCCACACGGCATTCGGCTGCCAGGCGGGCGATTTCTTCAAAGGTTGGTTGAGAGGAACGATGGTCAGAAATTGCAATTTCGCCAGCTCCGATGACTTTATCGATAAGGATGAGATCGGAACGGACGCTCCCAGTAATTGTTACGACAGGAATCGCATAAGAGCCAGAAAAAATATAGGTCGATATCCCTTCTTTTTCAAGCCCTCTCGCTTTGGCGAGGAGGGATTCCATATGACGTGTCACACCGTCGGTTCCCAAGCAGCCAATCACAGTCGAAACTCCGCTTGAGATGATGTTCTCCATCTTCATTTCAGGCGCCCTTGTGGCAGGTCCTCCCTCTCCACCTCCACCCAATATGTGGACATGGCTGTCGATAAAGCCGGGAAAAATGATTTTCTCAGAAGCATCTATAACTTGAGTTTTTATTCCCTCAATTTTTATTCCTCTGGGTTCGCTAATGGCGCCAATTTTATTTCCTAGAATTAAAATATCTTTTTTCCCCATAGGCTCGGGTGCAAATACCAGGCCTTCGCGTATTAATGTTATCATCCGTTCCTCCTTCTCAAAGGCTCTCTACCTGAATTATTCATAAAAAATGCCGATACCATTATTGAATTTCAATGATATCTGCTTATTAGCATGATCTATCACAAGATCAAGGAGATCGCTTTTCTTGTTAGATTCTTTCTCAATCATAATCGGCATTTTTTCCCTCACGGCGAGCCGATCTTACCACATCTGCTTCGTTGCGGCCCATTCGCGGTGAAAGACCACAGCTTCATGAGCCGACGCCTTGCATCTGCGGCAATCTCGACTCGTGAATAATCCAGATTAAGAGAGAATTTTGAGAATTTTTTTGTGATAAGTCAAGTTAATATTTTGGGAAATAGCCTAGCTCCCAAAAGTTTGGGGTCAGGCTTGTAAATTGGGGGTCAGGTCTTGTTTTTTGCTTTTTGACATGCATATTTAAGAGAAGGGAATCTATTTTCAGGGTAAAAAGCAAAAAACAAGACCTGACCCCTAAGGCTTTTACTTTTTGTTTGGATTTGCTTAAAATAAGAGAACAGGAACGACTGAAATGGCAACCTTCGAGGAAGAATTCAAAAAACAGGAACCAGTCTTCAGAAGACTGAGTAATTTTGCCCTCCTCGGCAAAAAAACTGTGGTCAAAGGTGAGGAGAACTTCGTAGAAGGAGGCCCAAATATAATAGTTGGCAATCATATCGGATCATTCAAGGATGTTGCTACAATATACCAAATCGTTCCCCGCCCTTTTTTTTTCACGGGAAATGAGATGTTCTTCAACAAAGAAGAATTTAATTTTCTCATCAGAAAACATCTCCAGAGGCATCTGAAAAATTTTGGAGTTTCTCTGGATTTGATTTTCACTCCTCTTAAAACCCTTTTTGTCAATTATGCCTCAAACGTAGTAGGGAAAATTGGGACGATACCAGTGGATATATACCAGAAAAAAAGGATAGCTATAAGGAAATGTCAGGATTATCTCAAGAATGGAAGAGCAATCATCGCGCTTCAAGGGAGGGGAAGAATCATGAAAAAAGACCCCCACCCTTATGTACCCCCTTTCAGGAGAGGACCTTCAATAATTTCTTATAATTTGTATAAAGAGGATGGAATTTCTGTTCCCGTAACACCAATAGCGATGTTTGGCACCCATGTCCCTTTTCTGATTCCAGCAAAGATTAAAGTTAACGTAGGAGAGCCGATGTATATAACTGATTATCTAGGAAAGGATTTCGCAGAGACTGTAAATAGATTCAGAGAAGCCTTAGAGAAAAGAGTGAAGGCACTTCTGGCAGAGTTTTTCTAAGTAAGAAATTTTCCTTCTTTAGCTATATATTTTCCCTTAGCTCGAATAGTAACCTTGTCTACCAAGGCGTCATAATGGTGCTTGCTTCTATTTTTACCAAGACCATAAGAATCGCCGATAGCGAAATGAGCTGTCCCGAAGGCTTTCTCTGCTTCCAGCATATTAGGCGTGATGCGGGCTCTTTTATTTGTTCCGATTCCGAATTCACCGATTATTTTGCCTGATTCATCCCCTCCGATATTTTTGATGATAGATTGAATTCCTTTACCGCTGTGTTTCACCAATCTTCCTTTTTCGAAATACATCACTCCGTGTCCAAGCTTGTCGTCGATGAGACTGATGACCAGCTTTCCCGTGAAAGTGCTCTCTACAGGAGCTGTATAGCACTCACCTGCAGGAAGATTCCCATGCTTTCCTTTGCGGCCTATATCTCCGTTATCGTTAGCCCACTTTCTTCCCTTAACGCTGAATTCAATTCGAGTTCCTTCAGAGTTTTCCACAAGAACATCATCTGCATCTTTCAAAGCTCTGATGACTTTTCTGGTGAACCGATCCATCTCTCTAAAATCGACATTCACAAGGCGCTCGGTCATGTCTCTCGTTAAGCCAGGCATCATACAGATACGGCTGCGTTCCATTCCGATTTTAACCATGTATCCTCTGAACGGCTTTTCTTCGATTCTCGGATCAAGCATATAAGCGATAACGGTTGCCTTTTTAGCCATTTGTTTGAAAAGGTAGGGAGGCTCAGTGATTGGCCTTAAAGTTTCTGTCATAAGATAGGTTGTTGTTTCGGCTCCGACTTCCTTTGCCCAGAAAGCAAGGGCTTCTGCGATTTCCATTTTCTGTTTATCCGTGACAAGCAGAAAGCTTTCCCCTTTGCGAAGGCGAAAGGATTGTTTTATGGCTTTTTCAGCCGCTTGATAGAGTCTATTCATTCTCAATTTCGATTTCGGGGTCAGACCTTTATAAGTTTTATAATTTGCCGATTGATCGTTTATCATTGGAGTCGGACGCCAGAAATTTGTTCCAACGGATTAGCCTTTGTCCTCAAGATAAAAAGTGAACAGTATCTTGCTTACGAAAATCTCTTCACGATAAAGTCTGGCTCCGTTGGAATATCAATTATAAAACTTATAAAGGTCTGACCCCGTTGTTGCTTTGTTATTCTTGTCCTTCGAACCTAGAAAGGATATCCGAGTTAATTTGAAGAAAGAGATCCCATTTTATCTTGACTTCACGTTCTTCTTGTAATTTAAGTATATATGATTGGAAAAATTTATTCCGCTTTACTTCCAGTAAATTTTCTCTTTCTTTTTCTCTGTTTTTTTCAAAGTCTTCCTTTGTGACCTCTTTCCTATCCAGGACTCTTGCCAGAGAATAGCCGTTTTCGAATTCAACAGGTTCGCTTGCTTCCTTGAGTGGAAGGGAGAAAGATAACTTGTCGATTTCTTTGTTTTCTCCGATTATGCCCAAATATTGTCCTCGTTTGTGTTCATTAACAGTCTTGTATTCAGCGTCGTATTTTTCGGCTAAATCTTCAAGGCTTCTTATCGTGAGCTCTGCTTTGATCTTTTTTATCTTCTCCAGGGCTTTTTCTTTCTTTTTCACCGCAGTGAAATCTTCTTCCACGTCATCCTTTACTTCTTCTAAATTGGCTTGACGGGGAGGTTCTATTTTTTCAAGTTGAGCAATTCCTATGCCATTGAAAGTATTAATGGGCGAGGAAATCTCTTTTTCCTCGAGTGCGAAAAGAGTTTGGCTTATAGCGCCTGAGGTATCGGTATATTCAAAGGATTCGTTCTCTTTGAGAAGCCCTGTCTTTTTGAATTCAAATCCTGTCTTTTGAGCTGCTGCTTCCAGACTCTTCTCTTTTCTAGCACGTTTCTCAAGGCGGGTGATTCTATCTTCGGCTATCTGCCTGGATTTTTGATCTTCGAGGATACTCTTTATCCTTTGCCTGACCTCTTCAAGAGGTTTTGTGACTTCAGGCTCTTTTTCTGTAATTTTGATGATTGAGACACCTTCCGTAAGCTCCAGTATTTCAGAAATCTCTTCTTTAGAAAGCTCTTTGATTTTCTCCTGTTCCTCTGGAGGCAACCTTCTCCAATCATAGAGCCCCCAGTCTCCGCTTTCCTGGGCTTTCTCATCCTTAGAGTGTTTTGTGGCTAGTCCTCCGAAATCTTCGCCTGTCTTGATTTTATCCAGGATATTTTGAGCCTCAGCCCGAACCAGTTCTTTTTCTTTGTCTTCAAAAGGAACGTAGATTCTGCTTACTCTCATTTTTTCTGGCTCTTTAAACTGAGCACGGTTATCTTCGTAATATTTTTCGATTTCTGATTCAGCAAGCTCGATCTCCCGTTTTATTTCTTCCATTTTGAGAAAGACAAGCACTCCTTCTCTTCTTTCTGGGATCTTATAGTTTTCTTTGTTTTTTTCAAAGTACTCTTGGATTTCGCTATCGGGAGAGGTTTCTTTGAGTTCTATCTTATCTGCTTCAATAACAACATACTCCAACTTAGCGGTTTCGTTTTCGTTTTTATAGTTCTCCCAGAGCTCTTCTGAGGTGATTGCGATACCTACCGTGAGAGCCTTGATGAGCTTGTTGATCATAATCTCTTCTCTCAGACCTTCCTCGAATTCTGCGATGGTAGTTCGATTCCAATCCAGAATTCTCTTGTATTCTTGGAAGCCGATGAATTTGCTGTCCCTCTGGAAGACAGGATAGTTTATTATTTTCTCTCGAATCTCCTCGGCCGATGCATTTATTTTCATATCCTGGGCTGTTTGAAGAAGAAGAGCTTGTTGGACGATTTGCTGTAATACTTGTTGGGGAATGTTGAGCTGCTGGATGAGGTTTCTGTTGAGTTCCTTAAACTCTCTCTGCATTGCCTCAAGCCTTACTCTAAGGCTCTCGACGTATAAATTAGCAGATATCTTTTCTTTCCCGATTGAGATAAGGGTGCTTGCTGCTCTTCCCTCTCCTGAGCGAATGCCGCCGCCCCATACTGCAAAGATAGTAACGATGAAAGCAGCGATTACAATCCATAGGATAGGAGACAATTGCTTTACATTTTTTCGCATTGCTTTTAACATGATCTCACCTCAGAAAGGGGGACAGTTTTATTTTTCTTTGATCATTTAAAACCATCCCAATCTTTTTCGTTCCTTTTCCCTCCATTTTTTTATTGATCTTTTAAAAGGTGTCTGGAGATAACCATGCGTTGAATCTCTGAAGTGCCTTCATAGAGGGGGAGCACCCTTGCATCTCGATAAATTTGCTCGATCAAGAATTCTCTGGAATAGCCGTAGCCACCGTGAATCTGCAAAGCCTGATAGGCGATTTTATTGGCAGCCTCTGAGGCAAAGAGTTTCGCCATTGAAGATTCTTTTGTAAAGGGCTTTCCTTTATCATTTAAATCAGCTGCCTTATATGTAAGCAGTCGGGCTGCTTCTATGAGCATTGACATATCAGCTATTGCAAACTGAATGGCCTGGAATTCTGCAATTTTTTTGCCGAATGCCTGTCTTTGCTTGGCATATCTTATGGCTTCTTCTAAAGCCCGCTGAGAAATGCCTACAGCTTGAGCACCGATCCCGATTCTGGAGCTGTCAAGACAGTGAAAAGCAATATGTGCTCCTTTTCCTTTTTCACCTAAGAGGTTTTCTATGGGGACTTGGCAGTCTTCCATAACAATCTCCGCAGTTGGAGAAGAATGAAGACCCATCTTTTCCTCAATTTTAGAAATCTGGACTCCAGGAAAATCTCTCTCTACTATAAAAGAACTCAATTTTTTAACGCCCGGTTCAACCTCAGCTAAGGCAAAAGTAATGAAAGCTTCAGAATCGGCTCCGGTGGTCACCCATGCTTTTGTCCCGTTTAAGATATAGAAGTCACCATCTCTTACCGCCTTTGTTTTGAGATTCGTTGCGTCTGATCCAGCTTCAGGCTCTGTCAAGGCAAAGGCACCGATCGTCTCTCCTTTGGCTGCACGGGGAAGATATTTCTCCTTCTGCTTCTGGGTTCCAAACTTTGAGATGGAGAGGCAGAAGAGCGAGCTATGGACGCTAATGATAACGGCTATTGAGGGTGAGGAATAGCTGATTTCTTCTAGAGCAAGGATGAGCGAAAGAAAGGCTGTTCTTGATCCTTCATATTCGGGAGGGATTGTCATGCCTAACAGTCCAAGTTCTGCGAGTTTTTTTAAGATCTCGCGGGGGAATTCATGCTTTTCTTCTAGAGTTTTCGCATAGGGTTCGATTTCTTTTTGGACAAATTCTCTGACCATATCTTTGAGCATCTTTTGGTCTTCTGAAAGTTCAAAATTCATTTTTTCTTCCGTGGGCTTCTTGTTATTTCGCTACTCTTTTATTGAAGAGGTATTGAGATCTCAGTCCTTAGTAAGACTTTTTTTCTCTTTCTTGAAAAGTGGGAGGAGCCGTTCATATGTCATATCAAGGTCTTCTATTATGAGCCTTGTTTTCCCTACCAAGGGCATAAAGTTTGAATCTCCTGTCCAGCGGGGAATCACATGGAGATGGTAGTGATCTGTAACTCCGGCACCTGCGCTGGCGCCCAGATTCATACCTGTGTTAAAGCCGTGTGGTTTATATTGCTTTTTTAAAATCTTGAGGCTCATTTTAACGAGGTCTCCCATTTCGTCTGTCGCTTCTTTTTTTGCTCGTTCGAATGAAGCAAGATGTTTGTAGGGAGCAATCATCAGGTGGCCTGGGGTATAGGGATATTTATTTAAGACAATGAAATTATAAGTACCTCTAGAGAGAATAAAAGCTTCCTTGTCTGATTTTAGCTTGAGCGCTCGGCAAAGTATGCATTCGTTCATCTTGAATACTTTTTTTACGTACGCTTCTCTCCATGGGGCAAAGAGATATTCCATTTCGTATTTTCCAATTATTTGTTTATCATTTTTTTCAAGATCTTGCTTGGTTTAAAATAGAGGACTTTTTTGGGAGGGACTTGAATAGGCTCGCCAGTACGAGGATTTCTTCCTGATCGAGCACTTCTTTGTCTAAATCGAAAACTTCCAAACCCCCTCAATTCTATTTCTTCACCTCTTAAAATAGCTTCCTTGATTGTCTCGAAGAAAAGATTAACGCCGGTTTCCGCCTCTTGTTTGGAAATATTCATTTCTTTTGCGATTTTGTTGATTAAGTCGGCTTTAATCATCTTTTTCCTCCTTTTTTTTGGTCTTTTTTTTACGGGATTGAATTTCCTTGAATTGGTCTTTCATGATCTCTCCCAGTGTTAATTTACTATCCTGGCTTTGTAAGTATTTCTGATATTCTAATTTTTGTATATCCAGCTGAGCTTGTTTAAAGCTGAGGGATATTTTTTTATCTTTTTGGTTCATTTTTATGATTTTGGCAATTCGCTCTTCTCCAACAGAAAAAGATTCTGCCGGGTCTTCAATCCTTTTTTCGTCGAGCTCGGAGAGGAAAACAACTCCCTCGATTCCAGGAGTGATTTCCACAAAAACGCCAAAATTGGTGATGCGCGTGTTTTTTACATTGACAAGGCCCCCCATTTTCTGTCTGGCAAAAAAATCCTCCCAGATGTCTCCTTCCAGCTGTTTTATGCCTAGAGATAATTTTTGTTTCTCAACATCGATATTTAAAATTATAGCTTCGGTCTCTTGTCCAACCTTCAATTTATCAGAAGGATGTTTGATTCTTTCCCAACTGATATCTGAGATGTGAATAAGACCTTCCATCCCTTTCTCGACTTCCATAAACGCACCAAAGTCAGTTATGCTGGTTATAGTTCCTGTAACCCGAGAACCTGGACTGAGTTTCTGCTTTAAAAGCTCCAGCGGATGAGGTGTGATCTGTTTGAGACCTAAGGAGATTCTTTTGGTTGAGGAATTCAAATCAAGGATGGTCACTGTGACTTCTTCTCCAACCGTGAGAACTTTTTTGGGATGAATAGGCTTGCGGGACCAGGTGAGGTCTGAGATATGGGCTAAACCTTCAACTCCTTTTTCCAGTTCAATAAATGCGCCAAAATCAGTCAAGCTTACCACCTTACCGTTCACTTTTTGACCTGGTTGGTATTTTTCTTCGATACTTTCCCATGGGTTTTCAGTCAGTTGTTTATAGCCGAGAGAGATCCTTTCATCCTTTTCATTGAAATCAAGGACAATTACTTCCACTTCTTGTCCTGTCTCAAGTATCTCTGAAGGATGATTTATTTTACCCCAGGATATATCGGATATGTGAAGGAGCCCATCCACTCCTCCTAAATCGACAAAGGCACCGAAGTTTGTTAAGGATTTGATCTCGCCCTTAGTTTTTTGACCTTGACTGATCTGACTAAAGACTCGTCTTTTTCTTTTCTCTCTTTCATCTTGAAGGAAAAGCTTCCGGGAGAGAACTGCGTTTTCGCTTTTCCTGTCGAATTTTATAACCTTAAATTTGTAATTGTTTCCTTTGAGTTCCTCTGGATTTTTAACTGCTTTAACGTCGGCGTGAGAGTCAGGGAGAAAAGTGTTGATTCCGACATTAACGATATAGCCATTTTTTATTTTGTCCGTGATTTTTCCCATTATCCAGCTATGGTGAGCGTAAGCCTTTTCCAGGTTATTCAAGGCTTTAATAGCGTCTGCTCTCCTTTTAGACAGGACAAGATATCCTTCATTCAAGTTACTCCTTTCCAGAATGGCTTCGATCGTATCTCCTGGGTGGATTTCACTTATTTCCTTGTTATCTGCAAAATCTTCAGTTGGAATTATACCTTCAGACTTGAAGCCCACATCGACAAGTACATGAGTAGGGGTCACTTTTAAGACTTTGCCTTTGATTATTTTCCCAGGAGCGATTTCTTTCGCGTTGAACTGATATTTATCCAGTAAGGTTTCGTAATCTTCAGAAGAGATTCCTTCTTCGTTTTTTGGGTTTTTTGTTATTCCTGACATTGAACAGTCTTCTCCCTTTCGAGTTGGAGTCTATAGCTATTTTTGATCTTTTCCACTGCTTCCTGAATAGCTTCATGGGGAGTAGAAGCGCCTCCAGATATACCTATTTTCTTTGCCCGTTTTAGCATTTCAGGAGTGATTTGCTCTGCATTTTCAACAAAGTAAGTTTCGGGCAAGATTCTTCTTGAAATTTGGTAGAGTTTTTGAGTATTGGAGCTATTTTTTCCTCCTACGATAAAAAGCGTGTCTACTTGAGAAGCTAGTTCAGAGGTGGATTTTTGGCGAGTTTGAGTCGAATGACAGATAGTATTGTAGACGCTTAATTCCTCTGTTTTTTCGATGAGAGCAGTCACAATTTTTCCAAAAATGTATAAATCTTGAGTGGACTGGGCAAGGACAACTCTCTTTTTTTTGTGAGGCAAGTGTTTTACCTGGGTTTCATTTTCAACAATGATTCCTCTTTCCTGGCTGAAACCGATGAGTCCTTTTATTTCTGGATGGTCTTTGTTGCCGACGATGATGATCTCCTCTTTATTCTCGGCTAAAATTCCAACCAATTTCTGGATTCTTTTTACAATTGGACAGGTGGCATCGACGATTTCCATATTTTTTTCTTCTAGTGATTCGTATACTTCTGGTGAGATACCATGACTCCGAATGATAATGGTTCCTTTTTTGAGCTCATTTAAGTTTTCGATAGAATGAATTCCTTGTTTCTTCAGATCAACGATTACTCGTGGGTTATGGATTAAGTCTCCCAGAGTGAGGACTTTCCCGTTTCTCTCATGCCTTGTTTCCTTGGCTAGATTCAAAGCCCTTTTGACTCCGTAACACAATCCAGAGTTCTTAGCCACGATGATTTCCATTTTCTTGAGCAAAAAGGGTGAACAATTATGCTATATCAGTCGAAGCCCTTTGTCAATCCTAAATACAGGTAAAATCTTAACTTAGCTTTAATTTGGAGGTTTGAGAAAGGCCCCTATTCCCCTCTCTTTTACCTTGAAGGAAGAGGGCATATTGTCTATGTTAATTTTTTTATTACTTTCTAATTCTCTGAGGCTTGAGACGAGAGATTTTATGGCAGCGAGATGGCGAGCCACCCTATGTTTAAGAGGGATTCCTTCTTCCCCGAAGGGAACGAAGAGCCTGCCAAGACGGGCCGCCTTAACATAATTCTTGTCTTTTCCTTCTATTATGAGAGAAGGGGATGTCTTCCCTTTGAGCCTTCCGTGGGAAGCATTGGCTGTTTCCAGAAGAATGGCCTTGACCTCGGCAGCATCTCCCCACTCCCGATGACTCAAACCTCGAAGATTTTTAGGAGATGATTCCAGTCGTATTTCAAAGCCTTCCAGCTGGAGTTCCATGAGCGCTATAGCCGCAAGCTCAGCGCTATTTTCGTGAAAGACAATGGCATTAATGACTGGATATTCTGGAGCTGCCTCATGCAGGTCGAGGGCCAAATCAATTCTTTCTTTTTTGATAAGCTCCATGATTGCAAAGGCTATTTTTTCTGTTAGAGTTCCGCTTCGTCTCCCGGGGTAGCAACGGTTGAGATTTCGGGTTTCAGTGCCAGAGAGTTTCTGTCCCGAGGGATTGATGTATAATGTTGGATCGGGCCACTGGTGTACAGGATTGGTCAGGCGGGAACCATAGCGGAAGTGTCTCTTCCCGCTGGGCGTCTCGAATGAAAATCTCTGGGGACTTCCTTCTTGAGGATCGCTATGCGTAAAGCCGCTTTTATTAGCTTGAGGAACTATTATAACTTTTCCTTGTGAAACATGAATATTTTCGACCAGAAGGAAAGCTGTTATGTTTCCTGCCGGTTCGTTTGGATGGGCGCCTCCCAGAATAAGAAGGTTTCCTCCTTTTTCTTTCCCATCGAAAATGTAAACCTCAGTATCTCCCCGAGTATCTTTTAGGCCTGGAAAATATGTGCTTAGCATTTTTTTCGAAGAAAGTCCGGGGCTTGGATAGACAGCCTCTGATTTGTGCATACTCAGAAATTTAAGAGCCGAGAGAAGGCAGAGGACAATGGTAAAAAGGAAGAGAATGAGCCCGGAGATAAAATTTCCTTTTAGTTCTTTCATTGCCTATCCTGAATTATTCATAAAAAATGCCGATATTTTTTGTGAATAATTCATGCTATTTAATCAAAAAAAGACGAAGGAGAAACATAACAAGGACTATAGCTACACTGAACTGATACCAGAACTTTTTCTCGCGAAACAGATACCAGATGAAGTTTATTGTCAGATAAAAGACAATAAAATGGTAGATGATCTGCATATTTATCTCTAAATAATTTTATCTAATAAGGGAGTGGCCAGCAAGACACCCACTCCCATGGCGAGCTCAAAGAGAGCAGGAATGAGACAATAACGAAGGACTCTGAAATAGTTGGGTTCACCAACAACCTGGGCCGCAAATATGCCAGCTAATGCTGTTGGGGGCATTAAATCTCCTAAACCAGCCACTGCGGATAAGGCAGCAGCGGTCAAAATAGCATTTTTGTCTATGAGTGCTAATATGAAGGGCACTCCTAAGATTGAGGCAGAGCCAAAAGCAGAGATAGCTCCGAACAAAGGCATACTCGTAGCAATCCCAAGATATAGGAGGAGAGCAGGCAGAGAGAGAAAGGAAATAACCACCCATCCTCTTGCTCCTGTTAAGGTCATGATCTGGATGAACATTCCCACGCCAGCAAGGATACAGAGTATGGGCATGGCTTCTTCTGTCGCTTTTTGTGTGATTCTGAAGAAGTTAAAGCGCTTGCCGCAAAAAAGAGTTACCAGGCTTCCAATGAGAAAAATGGCAGGGATTCCTATATCAGGCATAACTTCTGGGAAGATACTTTGACCAAACATTAATATAAGGACCACGATCAAGGGGAGATAGATGCGAAAGCCATATTCTTTGGAATAGGACTTCGGGAGAATCGAGCGCATCTCTTCGTATTCAACAACCTTGATATCCTTGAATCCCAGCCAGAGTGATATGATGACAGCCAGTGGAACAACGATTATGAGGAGAGGAATGGTAAATCCCACATAAGGCATGTCCACTCCTCCTCCCATAATCATGACCAGGATGTTTACGGGGGGAGCGATCATCCCCAGAATGCTGCCCATAGCAATCAAAGCCGCTGTCTTAACCTTGGGCAAACCTAATTTCATCAATACTGGAGCAACCAGTGCTCCTGTGCTCAGAACTGCTGTGGTGGAGGAACCTGTAACCATTCCCGGGAACATGATTAGAACCATGACCGTAAGAAGGAGCGAAAATTTTCGCCTGTAAAAGGTTCTGAGCAAGAGAGATGTAATAGTGTCCAGGCTGCCTGAGGCTTTGAGGCTCTTCATGAATATCATGGCCGTAGCGATGATAAGTATCGTATCAAAATAACCGAAGCTTCCTTCAACGAGGTGCCGAAGGCTTATCCCTTCACCAGCGATTAGAGAACCACCAAGGGCGGCGAATGCGAGCGAAACGCCGATAGGGAGTTTCACAGCCATGGCAAGCAGCGCAAAGATTGCGACCATCGATAAGAAAATCAAAGCCTCGGACATTTTTCAAAAACCCTCTAACGAGCTAACCATTCTAAGTTTAAAATCCACGTATATAATGAGTTTAAATGATTAAACAGCTAACCTGAATTATTCATAAAAAATGGCGATACTTTTTATTATTTAGAAATGGGGTCAGGTCTTGCTTTTTGCCATATTACTCCTTATTTTCACTTATAATTAGTATATCTTTCCTACATATGGCAAAAAGCAAGACCTGACCCCAGTATTCATACAATAACCCATACAATTGGGAGCAGGGCTTTTATTTAAATGCTCCCTTAAAAGGAACCAAGGCGTCTATAGTCTTTTCAACTTCGATTAAAGGAATATTATTCTCATTGCAAATCCGGTTGAACAGCTTGTCTTTATTGCCAGATTTCACCACGATGACCATTTTCCCATAGGGCAAGAACGAGGTTATCAATTCATCTGAAAGCTGGCCTCTTCTTGCTTCACCTCCAAGATGAAGGAAAAGGATGGGAATTTTTTTCTTCTCTGCTTCTTTAATCAGGGTGCTTATTCTTTCTTTTTCTTTAGCTAAATCCAGCCCCGCTGCTCCCAAACCCTTCATGCTTAAACCTAAGACCAATACAAGAGTTTTTATGTTTTCCAGATCTGCAGGATTTGCAAGTTTTGATAGCTTGAAATCGAGGGACGCCCTTTTGGCCAATACCGAAGCCAGCTGGACCTCAGCACTCTGGCCAGCAGAAGTGATGAGGAGAGGTTGCTCGAAAGTCGGTGAAGGTTCTTTTTTTTCTTGTAGCGAGAAGGCCGTAATAGTAAATAGAAATAATGAAAGCAAAAGAGTGATTGAAGTTTTTTTCATTTTTCCATCCTCATATTTTATTAATATCCTGCTCCGAAGCCGTCTCTACGGGAGTCAGCTCCACCGTATATGATTTTTTTACCATGGAGGATCAATATGCCCTGAGCCCCGCCGAAATATTTATCATAATCTTCCCTGATTCTCATTTCATGCCCCATTGCCTCAAGGGCTTTGACGATTGTTTCTGCAACACGTGACTCGAGAGAGATGCTGCGAGGTTTTCCCCCAACAGAATAGGTGAAAAAGCGAGGCGCTTCTATCGCGTCGTCAAGGAACATCTTGAATTCAATGATATTGATGATTATCTGGGTCAAGGAGGAAAAAATTCGTGTTCCTCCAGGAGACCCGAGAATAAGGAAAGGCTTTTCGCCTTTGAACATGATGAGGGGCCCCATAGAGCTGAGAGGGCGTCTGCGAGGACGAGGTGCATTGAGTGAGGAAGGATCGCGAGAGAAATCGTCCATTTGATTATTCAGGAGAAAACCTGTGTCTTCAGGAATAATCCCCGAGCCGAAGAAGTGATTTATAGTTTGGGTCAGAGAGACGATGTTTCCTTCTTCATCAACAACGCAGAGATGAGTTGTATTATCTTTCTTGTCCTCACTCTCATCAAATTTTCCGTAGGGATAGAAGTCAAGGGGACGATCCGGGCTGATTTTAGAGACTATTTGAGAGGCATATTCTTTTGAGGTGAGCTTATCCATAGGAATCGAAATGAATTCAGGGTCACCTAGATAACGTCCTCTATCAGCAAAGACAAACCGGAGAGCTTCTGAGAAATGATGGATGTAAGTTTGAGAGTTGTGGCCCCATTTTTTAATGGGCCAGTTTTCGAGGATATTGAGAAGCTGAATAATGAGCAGCCCTCCAGAACCAGGAGGGACGTTTGTGAAAATTCTATAATCCTTGTAAGTCCCATTCAAAGGAGCTTGTTCCGTAGGCCCGTATGACTCCAAGTCCTCGGAGGTTATCATTCCTCCTTTTTCTTTCACTGCTGTTACAATTTTTCGGGCAATTTCTCCTTTGTAAAATTCATGGATGCCATTTGCTGCGATGAGTTTAAGGGTTCTTGCCAGATTCTCATTCTGGAAGATATCTCCCGGCTCAAATGGAAATCCTTCGTTTAAATAGCAACTCTCCTCTCCTCCATTCATGAGCAATTTTTCATATTCATCCTTGTTGATAGTACTGAATGTCTTGCTGACGACAAATCCTTTCTCGGCGATTTCGATCGCTCTCTCCATGACCTCAGCTAGCTTTTTTGTCCCGTATTTACTGAGAGCATAATTCCATCCGGCCAGAGCGCCAGGGACGGCGACAGCCAGGCCATGGGTTCTTCTCCAATCTTCCCTGGTTTTTCCCTCATCCATGAACATTTCTGGAGAGGCATTGGAAGGAGCTTTTTCTCTGAAGTTTATAACAGTGACTCTTTTTTCTGAAGCAAGATAGATCACCATAAACCCGCCGCCGCCGATTCCGGAAGCGAATGGTTCGCTGGCGTTAAGGGCAAAAGCGGTTGTGACAGCTGCATCGATGGCATTGCCTCCTTTTTTCAGCATTTCCAGACCTGCCTGAGCAGCTAAGGGATGGGCAGCGACAACCATTCCTCGCTTTCCAATAAAATTGAAGGGTTGATGGCGGTCAGAAGGAGGCTCGGGAACCTCAATTTCTCTTGGCCTGCAGGAGAAAGAAAGACTCAGGAAAAGAGAGACAAGAATAAGCAGGGAAATCCTTTTTAGGAATTTAATTCCTTCGTTCCTCACTTTTCCTCTTCTAGGATTTTTGAAATCTCCTCTTCGGTGGGCAGTTCTTTGATGCTGTTTAAACCAAAATAAATCAAGAATTTATCTGTAGTCCTGTAGATCAGTGGCCTCCCTGGGCTCTTTTTTCTTCCTACGATCTTAATCAAT
>Ga0114920_10000406_pt1 | contig 18819 bp, 12 predicted proteins | sample ChitaG_FD_88683 | JGI IMG/M metagenome (GOLD analysis project Ga0114920, IMG submission 88683) | Deep subsurface microbial communities from South Pacific Ocean to uncover new lineages of life (NeLLi) - Chile_00310 metaG | ecosystem: Environmental > Aquatic > Marine > Oceanic > Sediment ...
GCTCTCACGGTCTATGACAACAAGCTGATCGCGGGGGGATACTTCACCACGGCGGGGGGCGTGACGGCTTCCCGAATCGCCGCCTGGTCCGCCGAGGCGGACTGGTCACCCCTCGGCTCAGGGATGAATAATGATGTCCGGGCTCTCACGGTCTATGACAACAAGCTGATCGCGGGGGGTGAGTTCACCACGGCGGGGGGCGTGGCGGCTACTTGCATCGCCGCCTGGGACGGTTCGTCCTGGTCGCCCCTCGGCTCAGGGATGAATGATTATGTCCGGGCTCTCACGGTCTATGACAACAAGCTGATCGCGGGCGGAGGGTTTACCACGGCCGGGGGCGTAGCGGCGGATTACATCGCCGCCTGGTCCGCCGAGGCGGGCTGGTCGCCCCTCGGCTCAGGGATAAACGGTGTTGTCTGGGCTCTCACGGTCTATGACAACAAGCTGATCGCGGGCGGAGGGTTCATCACGGCGGGGGGCGTGGCGGCTACTTGCATCGCCGCCTGGGACGGGTCGGCCTGGTCCCCCCTCGGCTCAGGGATAAACGGTGTTGTCTGGGCTCTCACGGTCTATGACAACAAGCTGATCGCGGGCGGAGGGTTCACCACGGCGGGGGGCGTGGCGGCTACTTGCATCGCCGCCTGGGACGGTTCGTCCTGGTCCCCCCTCGGCTCAGGGATGAATCGTTATGTCTGGGCTCTCACGGTCTATGACAACAAGCTGATCGCGGGCGGATGGTTCACCACGGCGGGGGGCGTGGCGGTCGATTACATCGCCGCCTGGTCCGCCGAGGCGGACTGGTCGCCCCTCGGCCCAGGGATGGATGATTATGTCCGTGCTCTCACGGTCTATGACAACAAGCTGATCGCGGGCGGAGGGTTTACCACGGCCGGGGGCGTAGCGGCGGATTACATCGCCGCCTGGTCCGCCGAGGCGGGCTGGTCGCCCCTCGGCGCAGGGATGGGAGGTGACTACTACCCTTATGTCCGGGCTCTCACGGTCTATGACAACAAGCTGATCGCGGGCGGAGAGTTCACCACGGCGGGGAGCGTGGCGGCTGCCCGGATTGCCGCCTGGTCCGCCGGGGCGGGCTGGTCGCCCCTCGGCTCAGGGATGAATGATTATGTCTGGGCTCTCACGGTCTATGACAACAAGCTCATCGCGGGCGGAGATTTCACCACAGCCGGGCAGAAAGTAGCGGCATACTTTGCTGCTTGGAATCCGTCCAATTGTCCTTGTGTTGTAGTCTGCGAGGTGTTCATCACACAGGACTATATGGTTATCGATCCTTCGGGTTTTCAGAGAAAGGCACCGATCATTCCGGACCCGGAGTTAGTACCCAATTTGTTCAGGATACATCTTACCTTTTGTGAGCTGATCGACATTTCGGTCGGGGACTCGGCTAAAGTCTTCGTGGACGCTGATGGAAGTGGAGTTTTTGTCCATGGCGAGCAATGCCCAGCTGTGGTCTCCAGCACCGGTGGGGATTTGGCTCGGGACGTTACGGTCAATGTAGTCCTAGGGGACAACCCCGGAGCCAACAATGCGCGAGTAGCGATTTATTCAGTCGGGGCATATGGTATTCTGGATGAGGCCGGGCAGCGGATTGATTACCTGCGGCTGAATGTTTCCTCCACCCACACCGGTGACCAGCGCATGACAGCTGCGGGGGAGCAGGTGCCCGATGTCTATTACTTGGGCCCCAACTACCCGAATCCCTTCAATGCCACAACCGTGATTTCCTATTCTCTCGGTAAGGCCGGACCGGTGAGGTTGACAGTCTATGATATTCTTGGCCGCCGGGTGACGACATTGGTGGACGAAGTCAAATCGGCGGGAAACCATGAAGCAACCTGGGACGGAACCGACATTTATGGAAACACCGTGGCATCCGGTATATACTTTTACCGGCTGAAAGCTGGGGATTTCGTTAAGACAAAGAAGATGGCTCTGATGAAATAATGGATGTTGGGTGGGACTCTAAACCTGCCCGGTGCCCCACAGCTACGCTGTGAGAAGAGGGGAATCCCGCTGCGAAACTCTGCACTTGCAGTCCGCGATTCATGATTCGCCTATGCCGGAGATGAAGCACTACGATCACTGCCTCGAGGATCAAGATTTTCTCCGATCTCACATTATTTCATTCTTTCTCAAATAAATATTTCCAGCTAGGTTTGTCGGGTTTCGCCGCCTCATCCGCCTGAGGCGGACTCGGCTCCGGAACCCGACCTACGATCGAGAATTCTCTCCCCGGGAGCAGCATCGGCTGGCAACCGCGGTTTATACGGATCAAGCCAGGTAGATAATATTAACAACACTATCCCCACGGTGACTGCAGAATCGGCGACATTAAAGATCGGCCAGCGGGTCATTGTGTATCCTGGAAAATGAATAAACCAGAACGAAAACGCCCGGAGGGTAATATCAAAAAACTCGCAGTCCAAAAAATCGACAACCTCACCCAAGAGCACGCGGTCGATCAGGTTGCCCACCGCGCCGCCCAAAACCAGGGCCAGCCCCCAGACCGACCAGGAGCGCAGAATAGGATGGCGATATAAACTGATGCTGATAAGAATGGCAATGACGGCCGAAGCAATAAAATAAACTGCGGGATGGACAAAGGCAATGCCGAAGGCACCGGCGGGATTGTGAATATAAGTCAAACGGAAAAAATCACCCAGCACGCGAACCGACTCACCCAGGGAAAACGATTGCCGGACGAAAAACTTGGTCAGCTGGTCAAGGACAATCAAAAGTCCGACCCCGCAACCCAGGATGATCCGCTGGCGGGGCGTCGAGCTTACCTCTCCCGTGTCTCGCGTTGTTCCTCCTTTTCTTTGCAAGCGATGCACAACCGGGCATGCGGCACCGCTTCCAAGCGTTCGGGATTGATCTCTTTACCGCATCCCTGGCATATCCCGTACGTGTTGTTATTGATCCGCCGCAGGGCTTCATCGATGTGATACAAAAACCGGCCGGTCTTCGACGCGAAATAAAACGATTTTTCGCGCTCCATGGCGTCGGTCCCCTGGTCAGCCATGTGATACGAATACAGCGACAGATCGCCCGAGGCGTCCTTGATCGTCGAGCCTAATGAAGATTTCTTAAGCCCCAACTCTTCCAGGACGGCCGTCCGCTTGACCAGCAGCAATTTCTCATACTTTTGTAAGTCTTTTTTCTTCAAGCGCCTTTCACCTCCCCGGGTGTTCGTGACACTTCGAGACTCAATACGGTCGGCTGACCGTTAAGTTTGAGTTCCGTGCGGAATTCCAGATCACCGTTTTCCGATATCTCATCGGAAAGCGTCTCGGCTGCAATTTGATCCTTGAATTTTTCAACGGCCTTCCACACCGGCGCGGTCGTCTTGATCCCCAACCGAATCCGGTCCGTCACGACCAGGCCGCTGGACTTCCGGAGATTCTGGATTTTGTTGATTAATTCCCGGCAATATCCCTCCGTGATCAACTCGTCGGTCAGGATGGTATTCAAACCGACGGCGAATCCACCGTCCGTTTCCACGTGATACCCTTCCGGCCCGGAGATCATGACCTCGAGGTCGTCACCCTCAAACAAGAACTCGTGATCGCCGATCGTGACCTGTAATCGGCGCGATTCTGCGTATCGGGCCGCCTGGTCTGAGGAGAGATCTTGCAGCAACAACGTAAGCCGTTGCATTTTCTTTCCCAGGCGCCTGCCGATCTTCGCGAAATTCGGTTTGAGCGCATACTGCAGGAACCCCTCGCCGGACTCGCGCAGATCGACCTTCTTGACATTAAGCTCCTCACGGATATCTGTGGCCATCTTTTCGAGTGCCCGGCGGTCCACCTCTGCCGGAAGGATAACCACCAGGTCAGTCACGGGTTGGCGGACCTTGACATTAGTCTTCATTCGCGCGGCCCGGCCCAGAGAAACGATCTTTTGCACCGCATCCACCGTGGATTCCAGAAGTTCGTCGATTGCCGCCTCCTCAGGCTCCGGGAAATCGGTCAGGTGCACGCTCTCCGGATGCACCCCGTTCTTGCCGATCAACTTTCGGTATACAACCTCGGAGAAAAACGGCGCGACCGGCGCGGAAAGCTCACTCACCGTCAACAGCGCGTGGCGCAGCGTAGCGTAGGCGTCAAGTTTGTCATCCGAAAGACCGCCGGCCCAGAAGCGCCGCCGGTTCAACCGCACGTACCAGTTGGAAACGTCATCGACCATGAAATCGGCCACCGCCCGCGTGGCACGGGTCAAATCGTAACTCTCATACGCGTGACGAACAATCCGGGTCACCGTCTGGCAGCGCGACAAAAGCCAACGGTCAATAGTACCCTCGGCGGGCGTCCGCTCGGTCAAATCGGCCTCTTTCAGCCCATCAATCGAGGCGTACAGCGCAAAAAAGGCATACGTGTTCTTCCAGGTATCGAAAAAGCGGTTTTTCACCTCCCCGATCGCCTCTATGTCGTAGCGGGTCACCATCCATGGCTGCGAGACCGAGAGCAAATACCAGCGCAGCGGATCCGCGCCGTAGCGCGTGACCGCTTCCCAGGGGTCGGCGACGTTACCTTTCGACTTACTCATCTTCTGCCCGTCTTTGTCCACGATGAATTCCATGACCAGGCAGTTTTTAAACGGGGGTTCGTTCCGCAAGAGCGTGGAAATAGCCAAAAGCACGTAAAACCACCCACGGGTTTGATCAACCGCCTCGGAAATGAAATCAGCCGGGAAGAGCGACTCGAAGTCATCCTGGTGTTCGAATGGATAATGCCACTGGGCAAACGGCATCGCCCCGGAGTCAAACCAGACGTCGATGACCTCCGGCACCCGGCGCATCGTCCCCCCACAGTCACAATGCAGGGTCACCCGATCCATGTACGGTTTATGCAAATCCATCGGGTCGGGGAGGTTTTCCCCTTTTTCCCTGAGCATCGCCACACTGTCTACGGCGGTCTTGTGCGCGCATTTCTCGCACACCCAGATATTCAAGGGGGTACCCCAGAACCGCTCGCGGGAAAGCGCCCAATCGACATTGTTCTCCAGCCACTCACCGAAACGGCCCGCGCCGATCTCCGGCGGATACCAGGCGATTTTCCCGTTGGCTTCCAAAAGCTGTTCCCGGAATTGCGAGGTTCTGATGTACCAGGACTTGCGCGCGTAATAAATCAGCGGCGAATCGCAGCGCCAGCAGAATGGATAGTTGTGGCGGTATGTTTCCACGCGGAAGAGCCGCCCGGCGACCTTGAGGTCGGCAAGGATTTTCGGGTCAGCGTCTTTGACAAACAGGCCGGCATACGGCGTGATCTCTTCGACGAACGTGCCGTCTTTCCGCACCGGCTGCCAGACCGGCAGCCCATGCTTCTTGCCCATTTCGTAGTCGTCGGCGCCGAAGGCCGGCGCCATGTGCACAATCCCGGTCCCCTCTTCCAGCGAAACAAAATCGGCGGTGATGACTAAGTACGCCTGGTCCGCCTGTCCAGCGAAAAAGTCAAAAAGCGGCATATAGCGCTTGCCGGCGAGTTCAGCCCCCTTCCTGCTACGCAGAATCTCAAACTCACCGCCCAGCACCTGCTGGGCCAGCCCTTCGGCGATAATATATTTCTTGCCGTCCTTTAAGACGGTGATGTAGTCGGCATCAGCGGCGACGGCCAGGGCAGTATTGGAGATCAAGGTCCAGGGCGTGGTCGTCCAGACCAGAAAGGAAACCTCGGGATCGTCCACCATGGGCATGGTGACGAATACCGAGGGATCGTCGATTTCCTGATACCCCTGCGCCACCTCATGGGAGGAAAGGCCGGTCTCACAGCGCGGGCAGAAGGGGACGATCTTGTGCCCCTCGTAGAGCAAACCCCGGTGAAAGAACTGCGCGAGGATCCACCAGACCGTCTCCATGTAATCCACGTCCAGGGTAACATAGGGGTGCTTAAGGTCGAGCCAGTACCCGATCCGCTCGGTTAGATCGTCCCAGTCCTTTTTATAACGAAAAACCGATTTGCGGCATTCCTGGTTGAACCTCTCCACGCCATAGGCCTCGATTTTGGCTTTATTCTCCAGCCCGAGTTCCTTTTCCACCTCGATTTCGACAGGCAGTCCGTGGGTATCCCAGCCCGCCTTACGGCCGACCAGCAAACCCTGCATCGTCTTGAAGCGGCAGACGGTGTCCTTGATCGTGCGCGAGATCATATGGTGGATTCCCGGCTTCCCGTTGGCCGTCGGCGGCCCCTCGAAAAAGACAAACGACTCTTGCCCCTCGCGCAAGGCAATCGACTTGCGGAATATGTCGTGCGCTTCCCAGAACTTAAGGATTTCCTTTTCCGCTTCCGGGAAAGAGAAGTCTTTGGGCAACGCTTCAAACATCGATGGACTACTTCCCTCGGCTTGCCGGTCCTGCTGTTTAACGTCGGATGCCGGGCTCTCTTTTTTAGAGCCGGTTTCTACACCGTGATTTTTTCGATCAGCCCGTTGATTAAATCTCTCAGATTGGGCTCGGCACGGTTGGCTACGGCAATGATTTCTTCCAGGCTCGTTGGCTGCAAGGCATCGGGCAAGCCCATGTCGGTGATGATGGAAAACCCGGCCACGCGGGTTCCCTGGTGCCGGGCCACGATTACCTCGGGCACGGTGGACATGCCCACCACGTCGGCACCACAAAACCGCAGGAAACGATATTCGGCGGCGGTCTCCAGGTTTGGCCCGGCGACTGAGACGTATACTCCCCTCTTCAAGGCGACCTTCTTTTCCCGGGCGACTTCCGCGGCAAGCCCAATCAATTCCGGGTCATAGCAGTGGCACATGTCGGGAAACCGCGGGCCCAGGCTGTCATCGTTCGGCCCAACGAGCGGGTTGGCACCCTGCAGGTTTATGTGGTCGGTGATGGCCATAATGTCCCCGCGCTGAAACTGCGGATTCAACCCCCCGCAGGCGTTGGAAACGATCAGGATCCTGATTCCCAACTGTTTCATTACCCGCACGGGGAAAGTCACCTGGGCCATGGTGTATCCTTCGTAGTAATGGAACCGGCCCTGCATCGCGACTACTTTCTTGTCCCCCAGGTGGCCGAACAAAAACCGGCCGGCGTGACTTTCCACGGTAGAAATGGGAAAGTGCGGAATATGCTCGTACCCGACCGATTGAATTACATCAATTCCTTCCCCCAGCAACCCCAGGCCCGTGCCGAGGATAATACCGATATCCGGCACAAGCTGTGTTTTGGTGCGGATGAAGGCGACGGCTTCGGTGATTTTCTTACGCAAATTTTCCACGATCATCGTCCTTTTGGCTATCCGCTGCAGATTGCTGCTCAGAGCCGGTGTCGCGCCTGCCGGATTCTACCTCGCTCGGCTCCCCGCCGAAAATCTTATCTAATGCCGCGTCAAAGTCCTCCTGGGTCTCATCGTGATCATCCTTCGGAGGTAAAGCCTGCTCCGGTAAACTCTGTTGTTCTACCTTTGTGGTTGAAAAGACCGGCGTGCCGGGCGAATCCGGCGCCGGGGCCGCCGGCCTTTCTTTTTCGTCGGTGCTGGCTACCTGTTCTGGCGTGGTCCTTGCCGGCGCATCAAATCTCTTTAGTTGTTCGGCATATGATCGCAGGAGGGCCTCCATTTCCGCTTTCAGACGGCTCCGCGTATTCTGGAGATCACGCACCTGCCGCCGGTATTCTTCGCCGCGAGAGTCCGCCTCTTGGATAATGCCGTCCGCTTTCAGGCGCGCCTGTTCGATGATCAGGTTTGCCTCCTTCCTGGCCGTTTCCGCTTCGTCCTCCGCCGCTTTGCGGGCCATGACCAGCGTGTCGCGCAGGGTTTGCTCGAGATTGGTGTATTTTTTCAATTGCTCCTCAAGGGAAGTGTTTTTCTCCCGCAGGCGCAGACTCTCGCTTAACAGCTGTTCCCACCGCGCAGCCACTTCCTCTAAGACCGACGCCACCTCGAGCGGATCGTACCCGCGCATTTTGTGTTTGAACACCTGATTTCGCAGATCGTTGGGTGTCAAAGATCCTGCATCATTCATGGCCCACCGCCTTCTTCGGGCAAACGTTTACCGATTTAGACTCGCGGACCGAAGATCGCCGTGCCGATCCGCAGCATGTTGGCTCCTTCTTCAAGCGCGATTTCAAAATCGCCGCTCATCCCCATCGACAGGTATTTCATAGTGTTCCGGCCCTGATCCGTTCCGGCGAGCTGATCGAATTGGCTTCGCAGCAGCCGAAACGCCGCGCGGATTTTTTTGCTGTCCTCGACAAACGGCCCAATGGTCATCAGTCCCTGCAGCCTGATCGCCGGCAATTCTTCGATTAGCGCGGCCAGTTCGGCAACATCCTCAACACGGCATCCCGATTTCTGCTGTTCGGCGGTCGTGTTCACCTGGACGAGCACGTCCTGGACTTTGCCGATCCCTTTGGCCCGCCGGCTGATCTCCTCGGCCAGCTTCACCGAATCCACCGACTGGATCAAGTCAAAGAGCTTGACGGCATCCTTGACCTTGTTTGTCTGCAGGTGGCCGACCATATGCCATCGTGCCCCAGCCGCAACGGCAGGGATTTTGATTTTGGCCTCCTGCAGCCGGTTTTCCCCGAAATCGGTCTGGCCGGCCACAAGCGCTGCCTTGATCCTCTCCGCCGGCACCAACTTGGATACCGCGACCAGGACAATCTTTTCGGGGTCTTGCCCCGCCCGGACGGCGGCCGTATGAATTCGTTCTTTGAGCCGCCACAGGTTTTCGGCCACCGTGTCCATCGCAAACTAATTAATGTATTTTCCATTCCCCCGAAACGCAAACAAAATACAAGACCGAGAATTCGGTCGATGGCGTATCAACCCAGAGGCACCCCGGAGACCGTGTAGTCAATGCGCGATTGTAGGATGATCAAGACGTGCCCGGAAGTGGAATCCCAATGCAACAGTAAGAATGCATCGAGGACTTGCTGTTGTGAGGCAGCAACCCCAAATCAGGCCCCCCCGGCTCCCGGAAGCTGCGACGGCTCAACCTCCACCCCCAGCGCATTGACGACGTGGGCTAAAAAACTAAAGTATCCGACGACGACTGTGGCTTCCAAAATCTCCTCATCGGAAAAGCCTAGCCCGCGCAGTTTTTCCACATCATTGTCGGTTACCGCGGTCGTGTCCCGCGCCACCCGGTCGGCATACTCCAGGAGGGCTAATGTCTTCTCGTCCACCGGTGCCCGGCGAAAATCGCCCGCTTTGAGGGCATCGATGATCTTTTGGTCCACCCCCGTGTGCGCCAGAAAACGCAAATGCCAGAATCGGCAATAGCCACAGGTCAAGGCATCCGCCACGAGCACCGCAATGATTTGTTTTACCGGCTTGGGTAAAAGCGTCTTGTTGATCATGATCTTGCGGTACATGTCGTTATGTAACTCAAAGATGTTCGGGTGGATGGAAAACACCTTGGTCATGCTCGGCACCATGCCGAAATTCTCGATTAAGCGATCATACTCGATCTTGATTGACCCGGTGGCTTCATGCTCGGCGACGGTCCTGATACGCATAATCCTCCTCCCCGTTTTGGCCAACGATACCGGCTGCCCGCCCCGCGTGCAACGAGTTTTCACCCCGGATGCCGCCTGTCACCCCTATCGCGACAGGGCAGCTGCCTTGCTTTGGACGGCGCACCCCGGGCAAAACATCTTGACAGTTTTTCTTGAGTTCACTATAATACTCAGAGAGTGGGTTCTGTTGTATTGGGGTAGTTTTCCAACCCCCTCTACCTCGTCAGGACTCGCTCTCTTTTGTTGGGAAGGCCATGTATCTTGCGACCCCCTGACGCAAGAGCCAATCGAGAGGGAACCGGAGCCACAGTGGTTTTTAAAAAGATAGTCATGGGATTGAGTAAATCAAGAAAGGGATGGACGCGCGGAGCAGCAGGATGCCTGGTCCTCGTCTTGATGACGTTTGTTGTTTCCGGTAAAGCCTGGGCGCAGTCTGAGCAATCCAGGCAATCTGCCAAAAGCCTGGTGCGGGCCGAATCTTACCTAAGCCACGGCAAATACGAAGAGGCCACAATCATTTTAGAAAAACTCAGGCTTCGTGACCCCGCGAACCAAAAGGTGGTTCAGCTCCTGCGGCGAGCGTATCAGCGCAACAAAGAATATGCTAAATTACTGGATTTGCTCCTGGCCGATCTGCCCCATTCGCCAAAGTATGAGGAAGATGCCGCCTTGATTGCCGACTGCCATTTCAAGCTGGGACAGGTGCCGGCTGCCGAAAGCACGTTAACCGAACTCCTTGTTCCCCCACCGGCGGATCCGCAGGTATACCGCCTTGCCGCCCGGACCTACCAGCGCAACGGCCGGCATATGCAGGCGGTGGACACCTATGAGCGCGCGCGGGAGTACCTTGGCCAACCCACGCTCTTTTCCCGTGAACTTGCCGACTTATACGAGGCCCGGCGGGAGTATGCCAAGGCAATCAAAGAGTACTTCGTGGACCTGCAGGAGAATCCCCGCAACCTGCGCAATGTCCGCCGGAAAATAGCGGCGATCGTCCGGGTGGAGGAGGGAACCGCCGAGCTGACCGCGGCCCTGCAGGACATCGTGGCCGAAAACCCGGACAATTTCTACGCTCACCGCCTGTACGCCGAGTTGCTTTTGGAAAGCGGGGACGCCGAGGCGGCCTGGCCGGAATACGTGGCCGCAGACAGGCTCGCGGAGAATCCGACCGAACACATCTTGTATTTTATCCGGCGCTGCCTGGAAAACAGGCAATATGATCCGGCGCGGAAAGCCTGCTTGACCTTTTTCGAGCAGTACAGCGAGCACACGAGCAGTGTTGATGTCAAATTGTTCTACGCCCGCGCCCTGGTGGGTTTGGGAAAACCGGACTCGGCAATCACGATCCTGCAGGAGGTGGTGACGCTGTTTCCCCGACCCGAACACCAGGCCGAGACCTATCAGGAAATCGGCAACGTTTATCTCGACCGGCAAAACAACCTGGATTCCGCGGAGCACTACTATCGCCAGGCTCTGGCATCGAGTTCCCGGCATGAGATCGCCTTCACGTCTTCGGTACGGCTGGGTGATTGCCTGTTACGGCGCGGCGATTTGGCCGGGGCCGATTCCGCCTACGCGGGGTCCGCCCAATTGCGGCCGCAACAGGACCAACAGGAGGTTGTGAGATTCAAGCGCGTTGAACTTTTGTTTTTCACCGAAAAATTCGACTCGCTCATTACCGCGCTGGGGTCACTGATCGCCGATTACCCGCAGGGGTTTTACGTCAACGACGCGATCGTGCTGACGATGCGGGTAAACGAAAACCGCGAACCGTTCGACTGGTCATTAAAGAAGTTCGCCGCGGCATCCCTCGGCCAGCGGCAGGGGCGCCGCGATACGGCACAGGTGCTTTTCTGGGAATTGGCCGCAGATTCGACGAACGGGCTGGCCGATGACGCCCTTCTGGAGTTGGGCCGTCTCTACGTCCGAGCCGGCTGGCCCGACAGCGCGGTCATCGCGTACGGCATGTTAATTGAGCGCTATCCGGGCGGGTTTCTGATGCCGGCAGCACTCACCGAACAGGGTGAGACTTACGCGACAAAACTGAACCGACCGGATTCGGCGCGCGCGGCCTATCGCCGAGTCCTCACCGAATACGCGGACAGCCCGTTTCTGGAGGAGGCGCGCCGCAGGCTGAAAGACCTCAGTGTACCGTGAATCAGGGGTCAATTAACCGGCGACGGACGTAGAGGGCGAGCGGGAATTGACCTTATTCATGCGTTCTTCAAGCTCAGCCACTTGCTCTTCCAATTCGCTGATTCGCCGGACCTGACGCTCGAAAACCTGCGCGCGAGCTTTGATCGTCGTGCGAATCAAAAGTCCAAGACTGACCAGCATAAACAAGACGGAGTTGACCTGGCGGAAGATCTCACCGTAATTGAACATGCTGTCCATGAAGGCGGATACCCCCAGCAAAAAGAGGATGGCGCACCAGACAAACATTGCGGTTCTCCTTTTGTGTTGCCCAATTGAATAAGCCGATATATTATCGATTCCTGTTTGGATATCGGACGGGCGGGCGGCGGCCTTAAGTAAGCCCAAAAGCGAAAACATGACGTTATCGATTGAAAAGAAAGACAACCGACTGCGATATGCCGTGGGCTGGGCCATCGGCCTGTTCACTTTTGTCATTTACAATTTAACCCGGGCCCCTACCCTCTCCTTCTGGGACTGCGGGGAGTTTATCGCCTGCTCATATATCCTGGGCGTGCCCCATCCTCCGGGAACGCCGCTGTATGTTCTTCTGGGGCGTGTCTTTACGCTTTTGCCCACTTCAGCCGACATCGCCGCACGGGTAAACTTGATCTCGACTCTGACCTCAGCGGGGGCGGCGATGCTGGCGTTTTTCGTGTTGTTTCGCGTAATTCGGGGAGCGCTGGGTGATAATCAGCATGCCGACTGGAAAACGCCTACCTGCTATGTCGGGGCGATCACCGGCTCGCTGTTTATGTCTTTCTCGAACACCCACTGGAACAACGCGGTGGAGGCCGAGGTCTATGGGCCGTCAATGTTTGTCATCATGGCCGTCCTGTGGCTGGTGCTGCGCTGGATGGACACGCGTCAGACAAAAAGAGCAGACCGCTACCTGATCGCCATCGTCTACGTGGGGTTTGCCTCTATCGGTATTCATCTGACCCCTTTTCTGGTTATTCCCCCGGCCTTCTTCTTTATCATGCTGGTCGACAAGCGCTTGCGCACCGACTGGCGATTTTGGATTACCGGTGCCGTCTTGTTGACCGTCGCGGTTGCCTTCGAAGCGTTCATCATAAGCTGGCTGGTCTGGCTTGCCGTCGCCACGATTGCCGCGCTTACCGCCGAAAGGAAAAAGGCGTGGGTGTTGATCCTGTTGCTTTTGGGTGCCTCGGCGGTGGGGTACACCAATCATTTGTATATTCCTCTCCGCTCAGCGCACGATCCGAACATCGACGAAAATAACCCGGAAGATTTCAGGTCATTCCGCTACTTCCTGGGCCGGAAACAATACGGCTCACAGAGCATGATCACCCGCATGTTCACGCGGCGGGGCAATCCGCTTAACCAGTTCGGCGACCATGCGCGCATGGGATTCTGGCGGTTTTTCAAGAACCAGTATGGGTTTAGCGGTTGGCCGTTTATCCCGTTTTTCGCCCTGGGCATTTTCGGCTGCCTCTGGCTGTACGCCCGGCATAAGAACTTCGGGGTGCTGCTTACCATTCTGCTTTTGGCCGGCTCGGTGGGGCTGGTGTTGTACATGAATTTCGCCGATGGCACCAGGTATAATCCCAACACCGGAGACGCGTATCTCGAGGTACGCGACCGGGATTACTTCTTCACCCCGGGGTATATTTTCTTCGGCATAATGATGGGCGTGGGACTGGCCGGGCTGATGGACTTGTTCTTCCGCCGGAGACGACAGCAACGCGGAAACCGCCTGGCCTGGCTGGGGCTGGTGTTTGTTCTTCTGCCTTTATATGAGCTTAAGGCCAACTATCAATCCTGCGACCGGTCGGGAGATTATATCCCCCGGGACTACGCTTTCAATATTCTCAACTTTTGCGAAAAAGATGCAATTCTTTTTACGTCCGGAGACAATGATACCTTTCCCGTGTGGTGCGCGCAGGACGTCTATGGTGTGCGGCTCGATGTCTCGGTGGTCGACCTGTCGTTGGCCAACACAGACTGGTATATCCTGCAAATGCGGCACCGCTGGGGTCTGCCCGTAACTCTCACCGACGAGCAGATCAAGTGGACGGTCCCGGAGAAGATTACAGATCGCGCGGGCAACACCCACATTTTGTACCGCCCCGCCGAGAAGTACTTCGACCCTATCACCAGGACGTATGAGTACCTTTTCCCCCGACCGGACACCATCAGGGGAGGCACGTTACGCGTGCAGGACATGATCGTCGAGCACATCCTGCAGAACAACCGCTGGAAACGACCGGTATTCTTTTCGGGATCGGTAGTGGGCAAGTCACGGTGGGAACTGGAGAAACACTGTGTACAAAAGGGAATTCTCTACCAAGTCGTCCCCGATGAGGCGAACATGACATTTGATGTCGAGACCAACGCCGTCCTTTTCGCCGACTCCTGCCGGTACCGCGCGGTCAACGACCTGACAGTTTTCCGTAATGAGAGCACGACCGGCAGCATGCTCATTTACCCGGAGAAGTTCTTGCAGATCGCCGATGCGTATCATCGCCGGGGCGACACCACCAAGGCCATCGAATGGGCGCATCAGGCCGCCACCACTTTTCCGCAGTACTGGCGCGGATATTTGGTCCTCGCCGACTTTTACGAAATGCAGAACGATTCGGTCGCGGTCGACTCCGTCTTAAACGCCGGCGATGAAAGCCTGCGCTACCTGTTGGAGATCAACCCGGAGAACCGGTACTACCACCTCTCGTATGGCCTTTTGGCCGATCGCCGGGAACGAACCGAACTCGCACAGGAACACCTGAAAAAGGCATTTTACCTTAATCCCAGCGACCAGTTGACCTTCCAACCGTTATTGATTTTCGCGCAGAAACACGCGTTGAACGATCTGGCTGTCCGCGTTAGCCGGAAGCGGCTGGAGTACTTCCCCGGAGATGAGTTGGCCCGGCAGATCGTGGCCCGTGGCGGCATCCGGTGACTCAGCTGCCTCCCCCCTTATTGATTATCATTCCACCCTTATCATTACCGCAAGGGCGGGAACCCAACAAGATGCCGTTAAAAAGCCATCTGGACCCCTGCCTCCGCAGGGGTGACAGGAGGGGGTTTTGTGCGCGGAAGATGTCGCTATGACCGGGCGGACGGCTGCGTATCGATCAGATGCGTTCTTGCTTTGTCTCCGTCTGCAGGCGGACAAATCTCCGGGTACTCCAAGACCCGCGGAAGATTGCGCCCCAGGCGGCAGACAATCTCGTAGGGGATCGACTGTGACTTTTCGGCCAACTCGGCCAGCGTGATCTCCTCGTCACCATCGCGGCCCAGCAGCGTCACCACGTCACCGGGCAATACCGGCGGAAGTGCGGAAACATCGACCATCGTCATATCCATCCCCACCACCCCACAAATCGCCGCGCGCCGGCCGGCGATCAAGACTTCCCCGACATTGGCGAGCGCTCGGGGATACCCCGCTCCGTACCCGGCAGCGATGACGGCCACCGCCATATCGGCAGGCGCCTGAAAAACCTCACCATAGTGGATCCACCCGCCTCTTTTCACCCGGCGAACGTGCAACACCCGACTGCGGCAGGACATCACCGGGGTAGTCTGCGGACCGTCGGGCGGCAACTCACCGTTAAACCCGCCATACATCAAAAGACCGGGACGCACCGTGTCAAAATACGATTCCGGACAGTGCAGGATCGACAGCGAGGAGGCGGCATGCAGATGAGGAATTTCCACCCCACGGGAGGCCAGTTTCTTGATAATGGAATTAAACAGCTGTAACTGCTTTTTGATTTCGCCAATAGAGGAAGGGCTATCCGGCTGGAAGTGCGTGAAAACACCGGTTATGTGAATACCCGGTAATTGGGCGATCCGGGGAATATCGGCCACCGCCTCCCGGGGATCGAATCCCATCCGGTTCATCCCGGTATTCAGCTCGAGGTGCACCTTGACCGGCTCTTCGAGCGCCAGATCGGATAGCCGCCGGGCGGTGGCCAACTCCGAGAGCGATGGCTGGAGCCCGGCAGCGATGACCTCCGCCAGTTCAAACTCCAGCGACGGCTGCAGCAAAACGATCTCTTCGGTAATCCCCGCCCGGCGCAAGGCCAATCCTTCGGCCAGTATGGCCACCCCGAACGATTCGATCCCTTCACCCAGAGCCGCGCGCGCGACTTCCACCGCGCCGTGGCCGTACCCGTCCGACTTAACGACAAACAAGATGTGCCGTCCGGCGCCGATATACTCCTGCACCAGGCGAATATTCTGCCGCAGGGCGGCAATGTTTATTTCCACCCAGAACTTTTCTTCTGGCCCGTTCATCGAACGTTCTCCATTCCCCGATGGGCAATAGTAGTTCGGTACCCCCCCCCCACAACAAGAAGAAAGTAATCTCATCTCTTTGTACTGTCAACTTGAGAAAGCGTTCATCTTCTGATAAGAAGGCCTCCGGCCGGGACCCGGCGATTGCACCGTGTGCCGCCAGAGTGGCAATAGTTGTTGCCCGGCTCCGTTCTCTTTCCATACTTGTTTCTGCAAAGTGGACAACACAGCAACGCGGGTTGAAACATGGATAAAAAAGAAATACAAGACGCCCTGGAGGAAATTGCCCTTCTCTTAGAGTTGAAGGGTGAAAACCCGTTCAAAGTCCGCGCGCACGCCAACGCTGCGCGTGCGCTGGGCATCGCCGAGGAAGACATTTCGACGCTTATCGAGACGAATTCGCTGCGAGAAATCAAGGGGATAGGCGAGGGGATCGCCAGAAAGATCGAGGAGATGGCGGCCACCGGGCGCTCGTCGATTCTGGATAAACTGCGCGCAGAGTTCCCCGAAACAATCTTTGAATTGTTTCGCATCCCGGGGCTGGGGCCCAGGAAGATCAAAGTCCTCCACGAGAAACTGAACATTTCCACCCTCGGCGAACTGGAATATGCCTGCCGGGAAAACCGCCTGGTGGAGCTGGAGGGGTTTGGCGCGACCACCCAGGGAAAAGTCCTGGAGGGAATCGAATTCATCCAGCGCCATGCCGGGCGGCATCTCATTCACCGTGCCCTGGCCGCCGCCGAAGAGCTGTTGGCTTTCCTGGAGGACCATGCCAAAATCCGCCGCGCCGGCATTGCCGGAAGCCTGCGCCGCCGCATGGAAACCGTCAAAGACATCGACCTTCTTGCTGCCTGCCCGAAAACTGCCCGCGTGCAGGTAGCCAAAAGGTTTTGCGGCCTCGCGGCGGTGGCCGAAGTCATCGGGACGGGAGAAACCAAGACAAGCGTACGCCTGGAGTCCGGCCTGGCCGCCGACCTGCGCCTGGTTACTGAGGCTGAGTTCCCCTCGGCACTGATGTACTTTACCGGCTCGAAAGAGCACAACATCGCCATGCGCTCGCGGGCAATCAAGGCGGGGATGAAACTCAACGAGTACGGGCTGTTCAAAGGCAAATCGCAGATCAAGGCCAAAGACGAAGCCGCGATCTTCAACGCGCTGCATTTGCCGTTTATCCCGCCTGAGCTGCGGGAAGATCGCGGGGAATTTGCCGCCGCGGGTAAAGGTGAGTTGCCTGACCTGATCGAAGCGAAAGACCTACGCGGCGTTTTGCATGTGCACTCGGCGTATTCCGATGGCTCGAACACGATCAAAGAGCTGGCCGAGTGGTGCCGGCAGAACAGGTATGAGTACCTGGGGATTTGTGATCATTCCGCCTCGGCGGCGTATGCCGGAGGACTGAAAGTCGATGACATAAAACGGCAGCACAAGGAGATCGACCGCTTAAACGCCGGATTTGAGGATTTCAGGATTTTCAAGGGAATCGAATCGGATATCCTGGCCGACGGGAGCCTGGATTATCCGGAGGCGGTGCTCGAAAAGTTTGATTTTGTCGCCGCCGCGATCCATTCGAGGCTGAACATGGCCAAAGAGGAAGCCACCCGCCGGATTATTACCGCAATCAGGAATCCATATACAACGATCCTCAGTCACATGACCGGACGCCTGCTCACCGCGCGGGAGGGTTATCCGCTGGATATAAGTGCGGTGCTTGATGCCGCCGCCGAAACGGGGACAGTCATCGAACTCAACGCTTCCCCGCACCGGCTGGATATCGACTGGCGGCACCTCAAAGCCGCGCGCGACAGGGGCATCAAGATCGCTATCAACCCTGATGCGCATTCTCTCGAGGGTATGGACGACCTGCGCTACGGGATCGGCATCGCGCGTAAGGGATGGCTGCGCGCCAAAGACGTCGTAAACGCCTTGCCGGTTAAACTCTTCACCGAGTTTCTAGCCCAACACCGAAGAAAATAATCCGCAAAGAAGATCAACACGAATTTGTGGGCGGCAGATGTCCTCATCTGCCCCAAAAGATGGCACCATCTATTCGTTTTTCCCGTCCCTGCCTTCGCTGGGATAAACTCCGGCGGGAATCCAGCTTCCGTAGGTCAGGACCCCTGCGGTCCTGACACGGGCCGCAGGCCCGATGCCCCTAAACTGAGGAAGACAGAAATACCCCCTATGTTTAGCATTCCTTCTGAGAACCCCTGGACGTCTCCCGCCCGCAACAAGAGGATTCGAGACGTCCCGCTTGCCATCCACTTCTCAGGCATGACCCAAAACTTTCATGTAGTTCCCTTGCGTTGCGCCTAACGCCCAAGCTCACTGGCAGGGATGGAGCGAAGCGGAATCCCCGTCCAGTGCAGCGCCTTGTTAGCCCTGCCGTTCATCGCTTGATAGCGCGGATGCGAGCCGCCCGTGCTTCAAGTTCATCAGCCTCCGCCTCTTGTTTTGTGGCCCGATACAGAAGCGCCAGATTCTCAAGGCACGTGGCCACATCGGGATGGTCCGGGCCAAGGGCTTTCTCCCAGATCGCCAGCGCGCGCGTGTAGAGCGGCTCGGCTTGCGCGTACTTGCCTTGGGTGTAGTAGAGCAACGCGAGGTTGTTCAGGCTCTGGGCTACATCGGGATGGTCCGGGCCGAGGGCTTTCTCCCAGATCGCCAGCGCGCGCGTGTAGAGCGGCTCGGCCTGCGCGTACTGGCCTTGGGCGCGGTACAGCTCCGCGAGGTTGTTCAGGCTCGCGGCCACACCGGGATGGTCCAGGCCAAGGGCTTTCTCACAGATCGCCAGCGCGCGCTTGTAGAGCGGTTCGGCCTTCGCGTACAGCCCTTGGGCGCGGTAGAGCTCCGCGAGGTTATTCAGGCTCGTGGCCACCTTGGGA
>Ga0114920_10000407_pt1 | contig 18818 bp, 20 predicted proteins | sample ChitaG_FD_88683 | JGI IMG/M metagenome (GOLD analysis project Ga0114920, IMG submission 88683) | Deep subsurface microbial communities from South Pacific Ocean to uncover new lineages of life (NeLLi) - Chile_00310 metaG | ecosystem: Environmental > Aquatic > Marine > Oceanic > Sediment ...
CTATATTTTCCTCCCCCTTGAAGTGAATAATTGAACTACTTCTCCTATATCATGGACCTCTTCTAAGTTAAGAATTAGCTCAATTGCCCTTTCAATGTTCTTTTTAGGAATAGGCTTTGCTGCGTATGAGGCACAATCCCTGAATTTATTAACCATCGCCTCCATGCCCATTACTTTTTTAGGACTCCCATAAATAGCTCCCGTTTTTTTACTAAACTCCCCTCTTTTTGTCTTTATCTTTATATCCATTGGCGAGTCCAGCCTCTCGTCAAAACTGAAATCATACACAGGCCTTACCAGTTGAGCCACCGCTAAAAGGCCAGGGTCTTTTATTGACTCCTGAGTAAATTCCCCCAGCCCCACTTTGCCACGAACAATAGCGCAGGCTAACATCCATGGCAGACTAAATTGGGCGTCGATGGTATTGCGTGGCTTGTGCTTGACCTCAAGGGGTTCCCAAGCTGACTGACTCTTATTTCCCGCTGTTACTTCGATTCGATCTATTTCCCTTGGTGTGATGTCATACTGCTTAACCAAATCCAACGTAGCGTCAATATACCTATGACCAATACGGCAACATGGGTAGGGTTTGAAACTCAAATTTTCTTGCTCGAATCTCTTGCCTAACGCTACGGTTAATTTATCAAGGTCACAACCATCGTGGTAAAGGTTGAAGATGCCGCATTCACCCTCGACACAGTTATGGGCTCCGCTGATACCCCTCTGTGCCATCAGGGCTGCAACGATGCCACCCCTAGCGGCAAAACCCGGTCCAATCCGCTTAGTCAACGCAGCGTCATCGATGCATTGCACGTTGCCAGCTGCCTGATGATAAGCAATGCCAAGAGCATTTAGCATCTCTTTCTCACCCAGTCCCAATAGTTTCCCCGCAGTGCCAGCGGCACTGAAAAAGCCGTATAGTGACACCAGGTGCCATCCGCCACCGGCATGTAACCAAGGTTTTCTAAATTTAGTGGCCAGTCCCATTCTGCAGCTGAGGTCAACACCTAACGCTATGGCGGTAATAAGCTGTCTACCAATGATGTTGCCCTCTCGCTCAGCCATGGCCAAACCAGTAGACACTGCCACCACGCCTGGATGGTTAGCCACGATGTCATAAGTATCATCGAAGTCAAGTGCATGTATCATGGTAGCGTTAGCTAGAGCAGCCTCGGGAGCGGGTACCTTACCACCGTAAACAAGAATCGTGCTTTCTTCTTTGCCTGCCCAATCTCTGACTATTTCTACTATCTCCTTTATTCCATAGGTACCACTGCCGGCTAGCCCACAACCCAAAGAATCAAGTATTTCCCTTTTGGTTATCTCAACTACATGATGGGGGATATTCTCATAATTTGTATTAACTATGCTTTTCGCTAACTTGTATGTGGTATCCATTTACACCCTAATAAGCCCTGCTTTTTTATGATTGCTTATTTCCCAATCTATCGCTGTTTGGCATGTGCTCTACTGCCTTTCTACTTTTGTTGGCAATAATAGCTTCTACGGTCCAGTTGGCAACATCTCCCTCCACTGTGTAGCAATTTATGGGATAAGACTTGTGGTATTGTGAAAATTGCCAGTGTTTAGCAGGGTCCAAAAAGTCGAGCACCTTCCCATATAACTCAAATTGAATTTCGCAACAAAGAGTGCTGCCATATTTCTCGTGCATTTTCCCTGCAACATAAGCAATTTTCTCAAAAATTTCCTGGAAAAACTCTGGGAGGTGTTGATCCACAGGGTGCGGGTCTTGGAGTGCACTTATAACTTCTTCCCTGCTTTTATTGTAACTAAGACTAATAGCTGCAGCTGCTCCGCTCAAGGCCCCACAGGTTCCCCTTACGAGGTGTCCAACACCACCTGCGAATCCTATCATTGCTCTGAAGGCCTCATCCCCATATCTGAGACCCAGTGTGTCTACCACCGCAGCGAAAACAGCCGTTGCACATCCGTGGTACGGGCTCTCACTTGCCCTTCTCCTAGCCTCATTGAACTGCTTCCTCATTGTTGTAGAGCTCTGGTAATAATCTCAGTTCCACACACTTTTAATTCATACGCGCCTCGGTCAACCTCTTGCGCGATCCTGTCGAATTCGTCCGCGTCGATTCTCTTATATCTAATCCAATCTCCTGCTTTTAGCAAGACAGGTGGATCACTATCGGGTAACCACTGACGTATTGGGGTCCGCCCAATATACCACCAACCGCTCGGACTTCTCCCCTGCTTCTCCAGAGGCTGCCTTCCGATAACAGCACCTAGGCCAGCGGCAAGAGATATTCCTGCATCAGGGGGAATGGTTGGGGTCTTCTTCCTTGGTAGGTCAAATAACTTATCTTTAAATTTGTGCTGAGCAATTCCAGCTATAAAAGCCGTCACTAGAATTAAGTAGTCATCACCCAAATGACGTTCGATGACCTCTTCTTCTGAAACATTGAGAAGTTTACTCACTATAGGCAAATCCGGTCCATCATACACAATCGGGATTTCAAAAAGAACTTGTCTTGCATATTCCCTACTCGGTGGGTTTTGTGCTAATTGTTTCAGCTGATATACTAACGTGTCATAATCTGTCATTGATGGCTCATATGAGATAAACAATGTAACATAACCCGGAACCGTTTCTTCGACACCCGGGAGATTACTTTCTAATAAGCTTTCGTTAAAGGACCAGATCCTTTGGAATGTTTCCTGTCCAATTTCACCTCCAAAGTAGATAAGAACTCCTCTATCACCTGCTATTTTATAATCTAGCTCATTCATTATTTACCAAAAATCCCTCTTATTTCTTTGATTCTTTCTTCTTTTTCTAGAAATAAAATGTGTGCCTCACTAAGAGATACTCTCTCAAAGGAAATTTTATCAGAAGGTTTGGCCTGACCTATTTTGTCCAAATCAGCAGATATGATTGAGGCAATTTTGGGATATCCTCCTGTTGTCTGAGCACCGGCAAGTAAAATTATCGGGAGTCCATCTCCAGGGACCTGAACCGCACCCGGCCAAACCCCCTCCGAATTTATATTAGCGCTTCTAGTGTGTTTAATTAGAGGACCTTCCAATCGATATCCCTGTCGGCTTGATTGAGCCTTAACTATATACTCAGAATTCAGAAACACTTCTAACGCTTCCGATGTAAAATAATCATCTTGTGGTCCTAAAACTACGCGCACCTCCTCCCTGTCTTTATACCCAGGCACATACTGATCTGGTAAAGGTTGTAGTTTAACCATTCTGGCAGCTGGATTTTCACCGATTGCCAATCTATCCCCAGGTTTAAGAGCAGCGTCTATACCGGTAAGCAGTGGTGAATAACTGTGCATAACAAATGGAACGTCAATCCCCCCCCTTACAGCGATATATGCCCTAAAACCAGACCTCAGACAGGTAAAGGTAAGAATATCAGCTTTTCTCATCCATAAGGCTGTCCACATAGGGATCGATTCATTGTTAATCCGAGGTGATAAATCACCACCTGTTATAGCTACCAGCATATCCCTAGTGCACCGGAGCTTTAAACCAAAAGTAACCTCAATGCTGGCCATTCCTTCAGAATTTCCCACCAAAATATTGGCCACTCTCAAAGCATATAAATCCAGAGCCCCGGATACGGGCACCCCATACTTCCGATAACCATAACGTCCAGTATCCTGTACAGTCGATAAAAAACCGCCCTGCAAAATCTCAATCACTAGAAATCTCCCTACACAAGTTTTGTTATGGGAACAATCTCTATTCCGCCAGCCTCGAGTCCTTTCCGTATGGCCCTGGCATTCTCAATAGCCCCAGGGGTATCTCCATGTACGCTGATCATCTGAATGTCCATATGGATAACTTCACCTTCAACTGACTCAAGCTTCTTCTCTTTGACCACCCGCATAGCCCTTTCCACAACCTCCTCAACATTATGGATAACCGCACGTGGGTGCGCTTTGTATCCAAATCTATTAGCTAATCTACCGTCTTTATGATAACCCCTGTCTGCAAGGAAATGCTTTAGAACAAAGCGTACACCTTGTTTCCTCGCTTCCTCGGCAATAAGTTCCCCTTGAGGCCCGTAAGGAGCCCTAATGATGAAATTCGGATCTACTTCGAGCATAGCCTCAATGTATGCCTTAGCAAATTCCGTACTAGCAAAAGCTAGAGATCCCATGGCTCCATGAGTCGTAGCAAACTCCACTTTCGCTCCCTCCACCTTTGCAATAGCCATCAAAGCGCCCGTTTGGTAAATGATATAGTTTTTGAACTCTTCAGGAGATATCTCCATGCGCCTTCGCCCGAAACCCATAAGATCCGGAAAGCCACAATGTGAACCTATGCTGACCCCGTGCTTTTTACATAATTGGACTGTATGCCGCATTATCATCGGATCCCCCGCATGCCAACCGCAAGCAATGTTTGCTGCGGAAATGAGCGGGATCAATTCCTCGTCATTTCCAAGTTTCCAGCGCCCAAAACTTTCTCCTAGGTCGGCACCAATAACAACCTTCACTTTTTACCTCCTATATCCATTTTTACAGGTTTGCGGGCTTCCCTTTAAACAATGCTTTTTAATGCTAATTACGGGCATCCCCTCGTCTTACTGCTAACATTGCAGCCTATCGTTTATTTCCTCCTCATCCCATGGCAACACCTTTCTACGCCAACTCATCAAGTGCTTTTTTCAGTCTTTCCATTCCTTCTTCAAGTAATTTAAAAGGTGCAGAATATGAAATCCTGAAGTGTTTTTGGCCTCTCTCTCCAAATTCTGTTCCACTTCTCACCAATATCCCCTTTTCAGCAAGATAATCGGTCGTCTCCTTGCTGGTGAATTTGTGCTCAAAGCGGGGGAAAAAATAAAAAGTGCCTTCAGACGGAGAAGCCGATATCCTTTCAATCCCTTGCAAAGCTTTGTGAACAAATTTTCTTCTCTTATTGTATTCTGCCCTCATTGCGTCGACGCAATCCTGAGATTCCGTCAGTGCTGTCACACAAGCTCTTTGGGCTATGGTATTGACACAAGTTACCATGCTTGCGTGAGATAATACTAAGCCTTTTAAGATTCTCGCATCCGCAATAAGATAGCCTATTCTCCAGCCAGTCATGGCATAGGTTTTAGAAAAGCTGTTTAAAAGTATAGCCTGGTCTTTCATTTCATCTACTTGGCATATTGAAAAAAACCTGCGCCCCTCATATACGAGTTTATGGTATACTTCATCAACGATTAAAATTAGGTTGTGTTCCTTTGCAATTCCAGCAAGCCCTCTTATTTCCTCCTCAGTAAGAACGGCTCCCGTGGGGTTACTGGGATTGGATAAAAATATCATTTTGGTTCTTTTGGAGATTCGATTCTCAATTTCTCTTAAATCGAGATGAAAGGTATCCGTTAATGGAACAGGAACAGGCCTTCCGCCAAAGAAACTAACAGATACTCCATACGCAGAGTAGCCGGGATCTAGGACTAAAGCTTCATCCCCTGGATTAAGATAGGTTGCGCAAACTGCATTAATGCCCCCTATTCCCCCTGTTGTCACTAGAACGTTTTCTGGTTTTCGTTCAACTCCATAATCCCTCTTGAGGCTAAAACATATGGCTTGCCTCAGTTCTTCGTCTCCATTGCGAGCGCCATAGTAAGTGAAATTATTTTGCATGGCCTGAGTAGCAGCTTGCTTAATATGGATCGGTGTAGGAAAATCTGGCTCTCCTATACTCAATCTTATAGCTCCTTTTGGTGCAATAAATGCCAGCCATTGCATACGTTCAGATCCTTGCATTCGCTCTATCCTGTCAGAAACTCGAAACATACTTCCCTCTCAAAGATATGTATTAGTTCACTTGTTTTCGGACAAATCGACTATGGCAAAATGGCCTCCATGAACCTTGCGCAAGAAATTATAGAAATTCCCATAGCAGGTAAGGTGGAAAGGGTGCGCCATTTATTTACCCCCTTCAGAGCGTTTATCAGCCCGGTTAACACCACAGCAGTGTCCCCTGCTGGTCATCATGCCACACCGGTTTGCTTCAATTCAGGATAATACTTATTTACCATTTCTACAACAATACTTGCCTGTTCAGCCATACGTTTGCCCTCTACTGTGGATGTGATAACGCCGTGCCCGGCTACAACTGAGTTGCCGGTCTTTAGATGACAAGGGGAAGCTATTCTTGCCATCTCAGGTGCCTCGTAGTTCCTGATGAACCCACCGGAAGCAGGGGGATTATCGGTGTGGAGATCTAGCGGTTTCTTAACGGCTGCCCGTAGTGCTGCTATCATTGGCAACTGCAAGTCTCTAACTGGATTGATAGTATCTGCTCCTAATTGCTCGAGCACTTTGAAAGAAGCAGGGTTACAGTGCCCGCAGTGCGCCGATACTTTGAAAGATATATCGGCTGGAAGTTCCCCGTCCTTTCGCATCTGATTAAGAACCCAAAGGAGCCCTTCATCGTAAACCAATATAACTCGGACTCCCACATCCACAGCCCTTTTTATGTCTTCGATAGCACGAATCACCTGTTCCATGCCTCGCAACCGATAGCTTATCCGCACTCCCTGTGAAGTAAAAACTGAAGCTCCAGTATCATAAGTGGCTCTGGGTCCACAGGAAAGCACCAAATGACAACCATAATCGTTTGCTATTTGAACATATTCCTTGAGTTCACCTAGGGTGTGTCGGAAAATCCCGTAGGTCTCAGTCACCCTGTTAATAACAATGCCTAATTCATCAGCCCTTTTCAATAAGGCACGCATGGCTTCAACTGAATTTACGGTGGGAACCTCGATCCCAAAGTGACTACCGTCTGCAAAAGTCCCACCCGAAGTAGGCAAATCGTTTAGGTCGCCTTCGGGAAGCCCAATTTTCTTTAGATATGCTCTCGTCTCCTGAAATATCATTGTTTTCCTCCTTCTGTTTACTTTAGATTTCTCTTGCTCTTTAAGGCACCCAGATATCTTCTTCCCGACGGGGTGCTGGGCTTAACGAGATCTAATAGCTAACTGTGGAATCCTCCCCCTTTCTTCCCGTGCAGTATCCTCCGTTACTCTTCAGTTAGTCGCTTCTTCTCTTTACTTAACTAATGCGATTTAGCTTATGGGTTTCATCATCATATTGGGAAGCCAAAGGACCACACTGGGGAAAGCGGTAACCACACCGACCCCCAGAAGTAACAAAAGCCCGAAGGGAACAGCACCCCTAATGATATCACCTATGGGTTGTTTAGTGATGCCATGAAGTACAAAGAGATTGTAACCCACCGGGGGGGTAATCTGGGCCAATTCGATAAGCATGGTTAATGTCACGCCAAACCAGATTGGGTCAAAACCCAAGTTGATAATTACCGGGAACACCACGGACAGGGTCAGAACCATCATTTCGATTGCCCCCATAAGGCACCCTAGCATGATATAGAGCAAATAAATCCCTGCCATAATTACCAGTGGATGTACGGGAAGGCCAGTTATAAAGGTTGCCAAGAACCTAGGCAAGCCAACGGTGGTTAAACTGTATCCAAGAATAAATGCTGCCATGATGACAATAAATATCATGCCGCATATCTTCACAGTCTCCATGAGAGACTGTTGCAATACGGTCCATATCTTCACCTTCCTCCTGAGAGCCGCGACGATCAACGCCACGGCACTCCCGACTCCTGCCGCCTCTGTAGGAGTCATCACCCCTGTATAGATCCCCCCTAGGACGACAAGGATGATCACTACAACTGGCCCGATTAAATAAAGCCCCTTTAACATCATCTTCCAAGAGGCCCTTGCTTCAGTCGGTGCTAAGCCCGGTTGTAATTTGCATTTCAGGGCGATATAGATACTAAAAATTACTGCCATTCCTATGCCTGGCACCATACCACCCATGAACAGCTTGCCTATAGACACCCCTACCAGGGCACCATAAACTAACAGTGATATACTGGGGGGGATGAGTAGCCCCAGGGTACCGGAGCCAGCCAAGGAGCCCAGCACTAGTCGCTTATTATAGCCAAGCTTTGTCTGGTGCGGATAGGCTACCGTGCCTATGGTCGCTGCCGTGGCGACGCTCGAACCGCTTACAGCAGCGAATATGGCACAAGAGATTACATTTGTGTGAAGTAAACCTCCGGGAAGGCCTCCTATCCAACGAGATACTCCCGTGTAAAGGTCGGAGCCGATTCCACTATGCAAAATGACTGTGCCCATAAATATGTACATGGGCACAGCCATAAGTGTGTAACTGTTCAAGGAGCTATATATAACGTTTATACTATTGTAAGCATAGGAAGCACCGGCGAAAGTATACAAAAGTATTATCCCGGTCAGCCCCAAGGTAAAAGCAATCAACTGCCCTGATAGCAGAAACACTGCCAAGCAAAGGAAAGCAACTATACTCGGGACAAGTATGTCCATTATGTCCATAGTTTATCCTTCAATTACTTAGTCCTTGTCCCTTAAAGCTATGATCCTTTGACCAATTGCACGTATGAGTTGTACGCCGAATAAAGGAAGGGCTATAACAATTACGGTCACAGGGATCCAAAGAGGTGTATGTAGAGAAGTGACAGAGATGACCCCCGTTCCGAACTTGTATAACCACAGTTGCCAGGCCCACTTGATCAGGAGCACCACCAATACTAAACCCAAGCTCAGGGTAATAGCCTCAAGGGAGTTTTGCAGCCTCTTGGAGAGCCGGCTAGTGAGTATAGTAATTTTGATATGCGCACCATGCCTTTCCGCGTAAACTATTCCCAGGAACACCACAGCTAACAGCAGGTATCCAGAGACCTCCTCTACAAAAATAGGAGGCTTGTTGAAAGCATATCTCATCACTACCCCATATGTGGTAATCGCGCAGGCAGTACCTATGCAAACCGCTGCTACAACTCCCGCTGCCTTGGAAAGTCCATTGATAAGACGGCTTACAATATTAAGAAAGCTACCCATTTTTCGATAACACAATGTCCCTTTCGTCAATGTGTGGTCACATTAAGTCAGATAACTCCAGCTACCGATACCACGCCCTATAAAACCTCCGGCATTACCCTGCTCGTAACTCCTTCAAAGTCTTCTGAGCCATCGCCATGATCTCCGCAGCCAAAGATCCACCCCGTTCCATGATCTCGTCCCATGCAGGCGTAGCAAGCTTCTCCATCTTCGCTTTTTCTTCCTCTGAAATCGGTATAAATTCTATCCCCCTTCTTATGAGGTCATCTCTAATTACTTTCTCGGAACTCTTTGCTATCCCATAGCTCTGTTCCATTATCTCTCGTCCAGCTTGAAGCAGAGCATCCTGGTATTCCTGGGGCAAGGCATTGAAAACGTCTAAATTGACTATTGCCCCGCCACTATCGGTCTCGATCTTTACCGGAAACTCATTACCATAGCCGAGTACCTCATCGTAGTGGTCAGCTGCGGCAGTACTCAGCGAGGTAATGGCGCCATCAATCATGGCTCGCTGCAATGCTCCATAGACCTCCGCCATAGACAAGGTCACAGGAACAGCACCTGCCGCTGTCAGTATGTCGGCGTGTATTCCGCTGTACACCCTTATCTTCTTGCCCCTAAGGTCTTCTACAGTCGGGATGGGCTCCTTGCTCCATATGATGATATGAATGCTGCGAGGGGAGGAGAATAGCAATTTGCTATTCCAGTTTTCCTCCAAGTTCCGTGAAATTATAGGGAATGTGGCATTTAGAACGGCCTCTGCCTCATCCGCATTGTACAGGAGGAACGGAAGGTGGATGACGCCGTGTGCTGCCACGACCCCCTCTGTTCTGGAGGAAAAGAACTCAACGATGGGCGGCGTCCCCTCTTTTACCAAGTACAAGGCATCCTCAGGGTCGACATGAAGCTCCGCTCCAGGATAATTTATAATCTCGAGACCCCCATTGGTGAGTTCAAAAACACGGTCCCAAACAGGCTGGTAGACTTTGGAATGTAGGTCGTCGGTAGCTGAGTAGCTACTAGAAAACTTCCACGTTATCTTGGGCAGTTCAGGTGTTGTTGGTGTCGGGGTTGGAGCTGGACAACCTGCCAGTGCCAACATCACAGCTAGGCAGATACTACCTAGCAACATCAATATTTTTTTCCTTGTCATTTCAATCTCCTTATTTTTATTTAGTCAGCGTAATCCAATCTATTTCATTTCTCACCTCCTTCCCAATGAATCACGAATAATTTGTGCCATCTCTTCATCGGTGGCAAACTTCTTGTGGCTAATAACATCTTGCAATCTTTCGTAGATAACATCCAGTTCTTGGTCGCTAGCACTCAGTCCCATCAGGGCAACCTTTGAATTGATAGGTCCATCTCTCCCAGGGTGAACGGTGCTACCCCAGAAAAAGCTCTGGTGGTCATACCCCAGAGTTTCCGGTTTTATATTCTCCCACTCGTACCACTCACCTCTAACACACCCCATCAGGTGGGCGCCACCATGCCTATACATATTTTCACCCACATGAGGGCTATTTGACGCAATTGGTACGTCATACAATTTCTCTACCAATCTACACAAATCAGGGATTTTACTAAGGTCAATCCCTGTTTGGATATCATAGAGGACTTCTGCGGCAATAACAACCTGTTCAAAGGATGCATTCCCACACCGGTGACCAGTACCATTCACAGTTACATCAACTCCATAGGCCCCAGACTTTATCGCCTCCAATGTATTGATTGTTGCCAAACCAAAATCATTGTGGCAATGAACTGTAACTTTTGTACTCCCTTTAGAAATGTCCCTCACATATTTAACAAGGAACGATACAGTCTGTGGAGTAAACCAGCCTCTACCATCATAGATACATATTCTATCCGCTCCTACATCGGCGCTTACGGTTATTAGCCGCTGAACAGAATCCATATCGTGAAAAAGCCCACCCACACTCACTAAGATACCTTGTTTCTTAGCGTAGCTTGCTGCTTCACCTATACTATCCATAAGCTCTGCGGTCTCAAGGCGTCTGCCAGAAACAGGAACTGCACCAGCAACTATATTTACAATATCAACACCAGCTTCTACAGCCTTGTCAACGTTCTCTTTGTAAGTCCCCATTCCAAGAAGCAAGTGGAAACCTACCTTTAACTTACAGCTAGTTTTCTTCAGCATCTTCACAAAATCGCGGTCAGGCTCCGAATTAGGATATCCAACCTCAGCCTCTTTGACACCAATCTCATCCAGCCTCTGCGCAATCTCCATTTTTGCATCGCTATTAACACGAACCCCTGGAGTATTGGTCCCTGACCTTAGTGTAATATCACTAATAATGACGCTTTTAGGTTTCATCTCATTGTCCACCGAGGGTAGCTTATTCAACGAACAATTGACCCATCTATCATCTGGGTCAAGCAATACCCCACTCACCCAGTGCTTATCGCCTAAGTTAGCCATTACCATCCTCCTCATAAGAATTTAGTCACCCTTTGGATATCCAATGTATTTCATCACTCACCCCCTTCTGGGTCTCCTCGCTTAAAGTCTCATGGTTTTTCACCCAGTATCAAAGCTCTCCTTGATATTTTAGCTTGCTATTTATCCGTGTTGATTGGTAGGCGGGATGCCACTTGCCCGATTAGGCCCAGGGCTGCAACGGGAGGAGCACCAGCTCCAGTCCGTTCGCCCTGGTCTCCCCTGGCAGAGCCCCGCCTACCAATCAATAAAAACAAAGGGCTCAAAGCTACACCCGCACTCTGGGTCTCTGAGCCCTGCTTGACTTATCTTCAGGATTATTTTTGAATATAGACAACTATACTTCATTACCTGTTTTCACTCCCAGAAAGACCTGTTGCCCCAGGTCTTTTCTATTTATTACCCTTCTCTTCCTTATTCCTCCCTTGCCGCCTTCTCTTTCCAAGTATGTCCGTACCTTCGGCACGCAAACTCTTTTAGGATTCTGCGATAATATACCTCTCCTGAGCCACACTTAGGACATTTTGGGTTTTCTTGCATAAGTTCATGATACACAAAATTGCCGTGTGTGTCGAGTCCTTTATGCAAAAATATCTACCACCATAGACACTGAGAGGAAGATGATGCCGTTGATTTCCTTGAAAGCTAATTTTTCTCCCATTTTTGTGCAATATTAACCATAATACACTGTACAAGCTTATGAAGCAGGGGCTTCCCTCTCACAAGATTGGCAGGAAACAGGCGGGATGCCACTTGCCCGATTACAGAACCCCCTTAATTCTTTACACCATAATTCTCTTCTGCCCTCTCCACATCTTTAAGTCCAGTTAATTCGTTCATTTTTGCCCATGGGTACATTGAATCTAACAGGTGCTCCTGAATCCCATGCTTTTTTATTTCTTGTAGGGCCCCGCGAATTGCATAGGCACTACACAGTATTGCGGTAAGCGGAAACAGAACGATTCGGATACCCATGGCATCTAGTTGCGAAACTGAGATTAGAGGCATTGTAAGGCTTTCAGAGTTAAGTGCCACTATAGGAATAGGTACCTCAATAACATAACGCTTTAGTTCATCTTCGGAACAGTACCGCATAGCGAGTAATAGATCAGCACCAGCTTCAGCATACAGAACCGCTCGCTCGATTGCAGCGTCTAAACCCTCAATTGGGGCAGCATCAGTTCGCGCCATAATCAAGAGATCCGGGTCTGTCCGAGTATCCAACGCCGCCTTAATCTTACCCACCATCTCTTCAGGTGCTATCACTCTCTTGGCTGGATACGATCCACACTTCTTAGGATAAGCTTGGTCCTCAAGTTGAACGACTGCTACACCAGCCTTTTCAAACTCTCTAACCGTACGAATAACATTTAACGCATTGCCGTAGCCATCGTCTGCATCTACGATTACAGGGAGCTGCACAGCATCCACAATCTGTGCAGCTCTTGCTACAGTCTCTGTCATTGTCAGAAGACCTACATCGGGCCTACCGAAGGTTGCAGCCACCCCGTAGCCTGTCATATATAAGGCTTCAAATCCCACTTGCTCTGCAATTTTGGCACTTAAACCATCCACAACCCCGGGTACTACAACAATAGTTCCCTCCTCAAGTCTTCTGCGGAATTGAGCACGCATATTACTATTCCTCCTCTGCAATAGGTATCTCAGTGTAACCCACAGCACCCTGGCAGGACCCGCTATTTTATCTGTAGTAACCTTATGGATTTTGGCTTGTGCCTGACGGCTGGGTTGCCCCTGGATTTCGACTAGGTCTATTTCATGTGTCTCTAGAGTGGGTCTAAAGTGCTCTTTAAACTTTGGGTATTCGTAGAAGTTTACCGCCTTTTTATGCACTAACACCGACCTTGCTTTGTTTTAATTCAGGATGGTATTTGTTCACCATTTCTACGACGATACTTGCTTGCTCAGCCATGCGTTTTCCATCTGCAGCCGATGTGATAATCCCATGTCCAGGAACTACCGAATTGCCGGTCTTCAGATGGCATGGTGAGCCAACTCTCGCAATCTCTGGAGCTTCGTAGCTTCGGATAAAGCCACCCGATGCCGGTGGATTATCGGTATGCAGGTCCAAAGGTATTTCCACAGCCGCCCTCAAAGCAGCTAGCATAGGTAATTGTAAATCTCTGACTGGATTTATGGTGTCTGCTCCTAGTTGCTCGAGTACTTTAAAAGAAGCAGGGTTGCAGTGTCCACAGTGAGCTGATAGCTTAAAGAGAATATCCTTGGGAAGCTCTCCATCAGTTCGCATCTGACTAAGAACCCAGAGGAATCCTTCATCATAAATCATGATAGCTCTAGCTCCTATATCCACCGCTCTCTTTACATCCTCAATGGCACGGATAACCTGCTCCATGCCTCTTAATGATAGCCTATCCGCACTCCCTGCCTGAATTTATGGTGGGTACCTCGATTCTAAAGTGAGCTCCGTCTGGAAAGGTCTTTCCAGAAGTAGGCGAATCTTCTAGGTCACCTTCACGAAGCCCAATTTTCTTTAGATATGCTCTCGTCTCTTGAAATATCACTGTTTTCCTCCACTAAGTAATGTTACCTGCCCCTTATCCGCATCTACCTCTACTATATCTCCGTTCTTTACCTCGTCGAATATACTTGACTCCTCTACTTGGACCATCGGTATATCGTCTAAAGCACAGCCTGCAACTGTAATGGGATCTACCTCCAAATTGACAATTGCGGCTGGAGCATTCCCGGCACGAACGGCAAGATCAATTGCACGCGCCCCACCACTGCTCGCCTTTCCTGAAGTGTAAATTAAGACTGCTCCCTTAAATGATTTTCCTTGTAACTCAGTCTGTGGTGCGTGAAATATCCCTTGCTTGGGGTCAGTAAATCCCAGAAACATAACACGCTCTCTAGTAACTAAAGCTGGTCCTACGGCCTTTCCTGGAACCAATTTTTTTGCCTTAAATTTTTTATTGGCCATATCAAATACCTCCCTTAATAGCAATCTCGAGGCAACGTTCCATATCTCCGACGAATATGTTGCTGTGAAATGACCTTCTTATACCGAAAGCCTGCTTAGCAGAATCACTTGCTACGCGGTCCATCTTCGGCCTTTTAGCAGGAGCATTTACGTAATAGAGGAGAACGCATCCGTCAGCAAGTAATTCCCCCCCACTAGCCTCGATTACCTCGGCATAACCCAGCTGTTCAGCTGACGCTCTAATAGAACTCGATGTCTCGATCCAAAGTCTAGCGTCCTTAGCTACGTGCCTACCTTCCAGCATTCGAGATATCTCTTCTATTTCGCAGAGCGTTTTATGAGGGCAACCAAGAAACACCAAATCCACCCTCCCCTCAGGTTGGTGATTTAAATACTGATAAACCTTCCTTTTGGCAGGTTCATCGAAGACATATGTGTTTCTTGGTATATTCCCCTTAAAGGCTGCATCAATAGTTGGTGCTTCAGGGCTTACTTCTGGAAGAAGCAGCATAGGTATACCTCCAGGGGAATTACAAGTAGCAGTTAGTTGCACTGCTTCCTTTGCGGTTGGCCTCCTCAAATTCTTGAATACTGGAATGCCCAAGCCTACTCTATCTCCTGTAAAGTATCCCAATGCTCCCCAATCACTAATGCTCTCTAACTTGCACTGTATATCAATTAAATCGGTGCCTTTCCTGTTTCTATCAAGGTGCAACCCAAAATCTGGAGTGATACCTAATAAGGCTGAATATAAGGATGTCTCATAAGAATCACGATTGGAGCGAGCTCCTAAGAAACTATTAATATAAAGATGAGCACTGGACTCAGCCCAAGCGCAATGTTCGCCCATTAAAGGTATATTGTCTGTAAGGTAGGGGATACAGCTAAAAGTCATCATAATTCCACATTTCCTAGCAATATCTACCGTTCGCATCACCGAGTTATAAGTAGCCTCGTCAGCACCCATCTGTTGCCACTTCTTCCGGTCGATTATCGCAGGGTTAACTGTGGTTTTGACTCTCACTTGGGTATTAGCTATCTCCTGGCTAAACTTATCAATATCCTGTTTGGTTAATTGAACACCACGGGGGGGGAAAGCCAGTGCCACAACATCCATCGCTGAGAATGCCGTATGGGCACTAGAGATTGGTATAAAATCCTCAGCACCCATAGCAGTACCATACTTGATAAGGCCCCTCAGTGCCTCCTGCAAGATTCCCCCTTTCTTCCCATCCAATATTTCCCTTTGCTCTTCGTTTAATCGCATCTTTTACTCCTCCCCCTCTAAATTTTTGTCTATGTTATTGTTACGACTTTACTCGAGTCCTTATTTCAAGAGTTATGGCCCCTGTAGGGTGGAAGAACGGGCCATGCTTCATTCCCAAAGGACGGCAAGCATAATACCCTGCCTTGTAGGTCTTGTTGTGTACCGTATCTATGAGAGTGCCTCTGATTATGAAGTTCTCTTCCAGGAAATCATCGTGGCAAAGAGTTTTACCCGGCGGAATCTCCGGATGGCTGATATAAGCATGCATATCAGGGGCGCTCATAAGTAGCCTAGTATAAGAACCCGTCTCCGGGTCTATACTTAATATTTTTTCGTAGACTCCTGGTGGTGCTCCCTCCACTGGCTTCCAAGGAATAAGCTCGGTATCAAAAAATTCCATCTCTGGTTTGGCCATACAACTCCTCCTTGATTCTATGTAATAGTGCTTTACCCCTACTTCTGGAACCAGTTGATCGGTTCCACTGTATATGCATGCTTAATAGCTCTCTGTAAATGCTCATCTATAAGCTCAACCTCAAACCGGGGGCTAAAGGATAGGTTACCGCTCAGGGTAGGCAATGTTCCTGAGAATATCACCATCCCATTGAGATCTCCAGTTACTCGGTGCTTTACCTCTTCAATTATCTTCTCAGGCTTCATTATCTCCCCAGCCGTTCCCTCTTGATACAGTTGGCGCTGACCATTATCTTCTACCCAGGAGCGCATAATTATACTGTCCCAGTGTCCCTTAACCTGTTCATAGTTCCATACCTTTGGAGCGATGACATTGTAGTATATTTGTTTTGCTGCCAATAGGTTGGTTTTTTGAAGTTCTCGATCTGTATGGTCGCTGCCGACAGTAACATAAATTTTATCTTTATCCAACAACAGCACAAATTCAACCTCTCCTGAGGTCTTGCTACCAGGAAGCACTTCAAATCTATCATTAGTAATCAACTTATCAGATGTCTTCGGGTAAAAAATGGGGAATTCGTCTGATACGGCGATACCGGTCTTACGTAACTCCTCCATATGCTTGATAACTGTCTCTGTATCACGTGCAGAACGGGCAGCATTAACCAATTTCCGAACTTCAAAATCTATTTCTTTAGTATGGTCATCCTCTATAACAATATGAATCACTTTAGGAATAGCTCCTTTCATATTTAAATTTCAAGCACTCTGTTTTTCAGATGAGGCATTGTTTTCCGAAATGCTCGAAGGGATTCTAGGTCAATCTCACCCTTTACAATACATTCGGTTGTGCCTGAGCCAGCGATAGTAACACCTCTCGGGTCAATAATAGTGCTATAGCCGAGGTATTGACTGCCACGATCACTGCCAACACTATCACAAGAAATTAGATAACATTGATTCTCGATAGCCCGCGCATGGCACAAATGAACCCAATTTTCGAGCCTCGCTAGCGCAAACGCTGAGATGAGCAAAAAGACTTCCACCTCCTTTTCAACAGCCATTTTTCGGTAAAGCTCTGGGAACCGAAGGTCATAACATATGCTAAACCCAAGAATACCTAGCTCAGTTTTTACAGCAGATACTTCACTCCCTGGTTTCAATAATGCTGCTTCCTGATAACCTAGATAATTAGCAAGATGCATCTTCCTGTAGGTGCTAATTACATTTCCTTTTGGATCAATAAGAATAGCAGTATTGTAAAAAGAATCGCCATCTCTTTCCAAAATACTACCTGCGGCAATGTAAGCATTTACTCTTTTTGCCTTTTCGACCATCCTCATAACTGTTTCACCTTCAAGGGTCTCACTGAGTTTTCGAACGTTTTCAATAGAAGCGACATCTTTATCAAACAAGGTATGCCAGCCAAAATTCCATAGCTCCGGCAATAGGATGAGGTCAGCACCGGCAGTACTATCTATAAGCTTCTCAGCTTTCTGTATCCTTTCTTCTTTGGACATCTTGTTAAAAAATTCAAACTGGATAGAAGCAATTTTGCTCATTCAATCCTCCGTCATTCGAATAACGCCTTCTGCTTTTCACTCCCCGAAAGGCCTCACAGGTCTTTTACTTATAACTTTCTCTTTCCCTTTCAATCTTCTCCTCTATGGCATCCTCAATCCACCGGCCGAGCGTTTTGCCCGCCTCCTTGGCCTTGCGATGTGCCTTGTGCACAATGCTCGGCCTCATCTTAATACTTTTTAATTCCCTGGCCTCGCCATTCATCGTCGCACCTTGGTATTGCTACATTATCCCTGAATAGCATTTTTGTCAACCCACTTATATAAAGTATCTATGGGCGTAGACAAAGGGTAATCTCGATTTCTACAGTAGCTCCTCTTGGCTCTCCCCATCCCTTTGCCGTTTTACTCTCACAAACGCTATTTATGGGCACTCCGCTATTGGTTAATTGTAAACACTTTTTATGGGCATTCCAAGTCTCGGCTAAACGGGTGGTGACTTTCCAGCTTCAGGGTGTGGGCACCACGGGTCGCATTATACCGGTTTATGTCTAGTCGAGCGCAGTCCGTAGTTCAGCAAGTTTAGCGCACTCTAGTTAAGAACATCAGAGACCAAGCTGAGGCACTACGAGCCAACCATATTTTTGGGGGTAGGTGTTTAAGAGGCGCACCTACCCTCAAAAAAATTACCGGCCCGAATTCTCTTAAAAATCATGGGGGTATAGACTGTAGACCGACATATACCCCCGTGTCCTGCCATATCAGTCTGACTAGGGTGGGTGGTCAGTGGCAACCATCCGCCCTATGATAGAGGGCAGGCTGATTGTCTGTTAAGTTATCTCGGCATAGTCTAGGTAGTCAAACTCCCCGAGTACTAGACCGAACAAGGCGATTTCAACATCAATGTCCTTAGTTCCAGGGGGTGTGGCTGACCCTACACCGGGGTCAAAGTAGAAGTCGGTGTAGAAGCCACCGCCGGGATGAATGATGACCCTTCCTGGTATGGGGGTGATCTTGAACAGCTTGTCTGCCTTGGCAATCTTGCTGTAAGGCTCGACAGAGTACGGGACATCGCAGAGGTCACTGGTTCAAGTCCAGTACCGCCCCCACCATCGTGTACAATAGGGGGAACTATGAGAGTCTCCTGTGATGAAGAACTTGCTGAAAGCGGGATATTGTAGGTAAGCAAGACCTCGCTACCAGTGACTCTCACTTCTCTGACGAAGCTCTTGATAAAGGATTTCCTCTCAGCCAGTGGACTTTCTTCAAGTAGGTTTCGCAAGTCTTCCACA
>Ga0114920_10000408_pt1 | contig 18771 bp, 19 predicted proteins | sample ChitaG_FD_88683 | JGI IMG/M metagenome (GOLD analysis project Ga0114920, IMG submission 88683) | Deep subsurface microbial communities from South Pacific Ocean to uncover new lineages of life (NeLLi) - Chile_00310 metaG | ecosystem: Environmental > Aquatic > Marine > Oceanic > Sediment ...
CGGCATCGGGACGCTGAGTCCCAATGACAAACTTACAGTAAATGGCGCTCTAAGATTAATACCTCAATCTAGTTCAACATGTGATGCAAACCATGAAGGTGCAATTTATTATGACACTGATGACATAGTATATGTCTGTAAAAATAACGCATGGGATGAATTTAGAGGTCCCCAAGGGGCTCAGGGAGCTCAGGGAGCTCAGGGAGCCCAAGGGGCTCAAGGACCCGCAGGACCCGCTGGTTCTGCTGGGCCCCAGGGAGCTCAGGGCCCCCAAGGCCCACAAGGACCTCAAGGCATACCAGGCATACCAGTACCAGGAACTACTTCTGCTCTCTGCGGAATAACTGCTAATTGTGTGGTCGGGCACAGGGTTTCAGGAACTACGAGTCCTTGTACAGCCGTTGCAACCGTAGGAACTTGTCATTACAGTTCTAGTGGTGCTATATGTGTTGTCTGCTGGCCGTAAAGTGGAAAATAGTGTCAATTCTGATTTCTCTAATACAACTGACAAAGAACAGTTCTCTGTCTAAAAATAGAGTTTTGAGAAAATAATATTTAACCTCCGAGGTTAAGCCCTGTTAGAAATCAGAGGTTTCTAACAGGGTAAACAGAGGACTTTAGGTCGCGATCACAAAACCCTGCCCGGGCTCTACCTGGGCAGGGTTATTATATTTATCATTACCCTTTAAAGTGTTAAAATAAAGTAAGAAATAAATTAACCTAGAAGCAAGTATGTTTAGATAACAAGCAACCTGCTTGTTAGCTGGGAACTTCTACTTCTAAAAGAACATGAATCAGAAAATTTCATCAAGATTAGTATCTCTAATCTTTGGCATCCTGGTTATTTGCTTTGCCATAACCTTTTATGCTTTGGGTTGGACAGATCCTTCAGTTGCCCCTCCAGCAGGCAATGTCCCTCCTCCAGTAAACGTAGGAGACACCGCTCAAATCAAAGAAGGAAGATTAGGAGTGGCTATTAGCGGAATTGACCCAAGCTATGGTTTAACTATTGGTTCAGGATTAAAAATTAGCAGCACTGGAACTCAACTCTCTTTATATGTAGAAGATGAAGCAGCCGATCCCACTCCATTTATTATTGACGCTTCTGGCAACGTCGGCATCGGGACAACCAGTCCAAGCAACAAACTCCACCTTTCAGACACCGGAGTTACTGAATTAATCATTGAAGCTGATACAGATAATGCTACCGAAACAGACCATGCCAAACTAACCTTAAGACAAGACGGTGGAGCAGTAGTAGGTTTCCTTGGATATTATGGCGGCACCAACCAATTACTCTTGAAGAATGAATACAATGACGCTCTCCAGCTTGGTGCCAACAACACCGTCCGTATGACCATAACTCCCAGCGGCAACGTCGGCATCGGGACGACGGAGCCATCAGCAAAACTAGAAGTAGCAGGTGACTTAGAGATCGAAAGATTAGAAAATAGGGATGGTTTAAATTTCTTTGACGGTTGTGTTCCTGGAAGCTTCATAAGGGAAATACAGGCAAATGGAAACGTGGTTTGCGAATCAAAATTCTCTTTACCGTCGTGTTCAAGTGGCGACTATTTGCAATTTGATGGAGCTAACTGGGTATGCAGTGGCACTGGCCCCTGCACCCCTGACTGCAGTTGTGCTGCTGTGACCTGCATTGGTTCAACTTGCTCTGATGGTTGTGGCGGAACCTGCGCAGGCACGCTAGTTTGTGGATCCTGCCCAGGATATGATGAATGTACTCCCGGAGGCTCTGGTTATGGTTCTCCATGCAGTGTTGATGAGAATTGTGCAAGCTGTAATTGTTACGACGGTTATTGCCAAAGCAATACTTATGGCAGTTATTGTACTGATGATGGGGATTGTGTAAGCAACAACTGTTACGACGGTTATTGCCAAAACAATACTTATGGCAGTTATTGTACTGATGATGGGGATTGTGCAAGCTGTAATTGTTACGACGGTTATTGCCAAAGCAATACTTATGGCAGTTATTGTACCGACGACTGGAACTGTGCAAGCAACAACTGTTACGACGGTTATTGCCAATAAGGAAAAATGACTCTATAGATTTGAATTGTAACTGATACAACTGACAAAGAACAGTTCTCTGTTTAAAAAATAGAGTTTTGAGAAAATAATATTTAACCTCCGAGGTTAAACCCCGCTAGAAATCTCTGATTTCTAACGGGGTAAACAGAAAATCTTGAGCTGTACCTAGAAACCCTGCCCGGGCAGAGCCCGGGCAGGGTTTTGATCGGTTGAAAGCTAATTTAATTTATGATAAGATAAATAAAAATCATGAAACCTAAAACCTGAAACTTTTTTAAATAAGTATGTTTCAAGTTTTAAGTTTTAAGAAATGTGAACATCACCTGGTATGGGCAAACCTGTTTTAGAATTATTGCCCAGAAATCAAGAAATGGTTCGGTTAATTTATTAATTGATCCTCTTGGCAAAGAGAGTGGTCTTCGTTCGCCAAAACTGGAGGCTGATATTTTATTATTTACCAGTCCTAATGATGAAAGGATAGGGTTATCTTCTGGCCAGGAGGAACACTTTTTGGTAACAGGTCCTGGTGAATATGATGTAAAAGGAGTTTATATTCAAGGAATTGCCGCCCAAACCCAGCCAAGAAAAGAAGAAATTTCCAAAAAAAATAATATCTATACCATTGAAGCTGAAGGAATAAAAATTTGCCACTTAGGAAAATTTGCTCAGAAGGAATTAACTCCAGATCAACTCAAAATTATTAATGAAGTTGATATATTAATGATTCCAATAGGCGGAGGGGAAGTTGTTGATTCAGCCGAGGCAGTAAAAATAATGGCTCAGATAGAACCTAAAATTATTATCCCGATGTATTATAGAATTCCGAAATTGAAGATAAAATTGGAAACTCTTGATAAGTTTTTGAAGGCCTTAGGAGTGAAAACCTTGGAGTCATTACCAAAACTTTCCGTCAAGAAAGAAGGTCTTTCAGCAGAGATAGCTAAAATAATTGTATTGAAACCATAAACATGGATTTTATAAAAAAGCTTCGGGAACAGCCTGAATCTACAAGGAAGATTATTCTTTGGCTAATAATAATCATTATGGGTTTGGGGTCAGCGGTTTGGTGGATTAATAGTTCTTACCAAAAAATTAAAAGATTTCAAAAAGAAGAATTCATTGAGAAATTAGATTTGACTCCTCTTGAAGAGGAGCTTAAAAAGTTTCCAAAGATAGAAGTTCCTGAAATTGATGAAGAAGAACCAGAATGAAAAAGTTAATTGGTTAGGGTTACGGTTAGGAAGCCCGTAACTTTTTCTAAAAAATGGCTGATAAATCACCAAAACAAAATATAGGAATAGGCAATGTTAAGCCCCGAGAAATAACTGAGGAAATGAGAGAATCATACATTGATTATGCAATGTCAGTTATTATTTCTCGGGCTCTTCCTGATGTTCGTGACGGCTTGAAACCAGTTCAACGCCGAATTTTGTATGCAATGTATGAAATGGGATTAAGCCACACAGCCAGATTTAGAAAATCAGCAGCAGTTACCGGTGAAGTTTTAGGAAAATTTCATCCTCACGGAGATGCTTCGGTTTATGACGCAGCAATGAGGATGGCTCAAGATTTTTCGCTAAGGTATCCTTTAATTCGAGGTCAGGGGAATATAGGTTCAATTGATGACCCGAGTGAATTTGCTGCTATGCGATATACAGAAATGAAACTTTCTCAGATTGGTGAAGAAATGCTTAAAGATATTGGCAGAGATACGGTTGATTTTAGGGATAACTATGATGGGACGAGAAAAGAACCTACGGTTTTGCCCTCTCCTTTACCTCAACTTCTTTTAAATGGCTCTTTAGGGATTGCTGTTGGAATGGCTACTAATATTCCTCCTCATAATCTTTCCGAAGTTTCAGAGGCCTTAATTTACTTGGTTGACCATCCTAAAATAACAACCGAAGACCTTTTTAAATTTGTCAAAGGTCCGGATTTTCCAACTGGAGGGGAAATTTATGGCAAAAAAGAAATAATTTCTGCCTATTCTCAGGGAAAAGGGCCAATTGTAGCCCGGGGGAAGGTAGAAGTGATGGAAAAGGGAGAAAAAGAAAAAAGTCAGATTGTAATTACTGAAATTCCTTATCAAGTTCAGAAGTCAGCTTTAGTTGAGCAGTTTGCTAAATTGGTTCAAGACAAAAAAATTCAAGGAATAAGAGATATCAGAGATGAGTCAGATAGAGAAGGAATGAGAATTGTTATTGACCTTCAGAGAGACGCTTACCCTAAAAAAATCTTAAACCGGCTTTATAAATTTAGCGATCTTCAAAAAACCTTTCATTTAAATATGTTGGCTTTGGTAGGTGGAATTCAGCCAAGGGTATTATCGCTAGTTGACTTTCTAAATTATTTTATCTCTCACCGAAAAGAAGTGGTTGTCAGAAGAACGAAATATGATTTAAAAAAAGCCAAAGAAAGAACTCATATTTTAGAGGGTTTAGACAAGTGCTTAAGCAAGATTGATGCGGTAATAAAGACGATCAGGTCTTCAAAGAACAGAGAAGAGGCTCAGAAAAATTTGATGAGAAAATTCAAATTGACTGAAATTCAAGCCAATGCCATTTTGGAAACAAAACTATCGGCTTTAGCAAAATTAGAGAGGAAAAAAATTGAGGATGAACTTAAGGAAACCTTAGCTAAAATTAAAGAACTCACGGCAATTCTCAAAAGTCCGGCAAGGATAAAAGGAGTTGTCAAAAAAGAAATAAAAGAGCTCAAAGATAATTTTGGAGATGAAAGAAGAACAAAAGTTTTTGTTCAAAAGGTTGGAGAAATCGCCGAAGAAGACTTAATTCCTCAAGAAGAAACAATTATCACTTTGACCCAAGGAGGTTATATTAAGAGAATAAATCCTGCTACTTATAAAATTCAAAAAAGAGGAGGTAAGGGGATTTTAGGGATGAAAACTTTACAAGATGATATTGTTGAACACTTTCTCTTAGCCCAAACTCACGACTCCTTGCTTTTCTTTAGTGATTCAGGAAAAGTTTTCCGAACCTTGGTTTATGAAATCCCTGAAGGTGCTCGAGTGGCTAGAGGAAGAGGACTTTTGAATTTCCTTGAAATTTCTCCAGAAGATAAAGTTTTATCCTTGATAACTCTTGGCAAGGAGGATATTAACTTTGGGATAAAAAATCTGGTAATGGTAACCCAAAGTGGTATAATAAAGAAAACTGCTTTGGAAGAATTTAAAAATGTTCGAAGGTCTGGCTTAATCGCAATAAAGCTTAGAAAAGGTGATCTTTTAAAGAAAGTTGTAAAAAGTACTGGCCAAAATGAGATAATTTTGGTGACTAAAAAAGGTCAATCCATCCGATTTAAAGAACAGGAAATAAGAGAAATGGGAAGGCCAGCTTCCGGGGTGAAGGGGATTAGTTTAAAAAAAGGAGATGAGGTGGTGGGGACGGACGTTATTAAAATTTCCAATTACCCTGGACGCCCGCAGGCGGACTCCCCGAAGGGCTGCTTCCCAATTTCTAAACAAAAGGAAAAATTAAAACAATATTTATTGGTGGTGACAGAAAATGGTTATGGAAAGAGAACTGATTTAGAAGAGTATCGATTACAAGGAAGAGGAGGGACTGGCATTAAGACAGCTAATATTACTTCAAAAACCGGGGGTTTAGTAGCGTCAAAAGTTTTGATAGGCGACGAAGAGGACTTAATTGTTATCTCTCAGAAAGGTCAAGTAATTAGAACAAAAATTTCTTCAATTCCCAAACTTAGTAGAGCAACCCAAGGAGTGAGAATAATGAGATTGGGAGAAGGAGATAAAGTGGCCTCGGCGGCATTCATTTGATGCTCTAACATTACAACACTACAACTAAGTATTATGACGGGTTTTCTAAATCCAGATGAAATTTTAGACCAATTAGAACTACGGGCAGATATGGTTGCTGCTGAATTTGGCTGCGGCTCAGGGGGATTTGCTATTCCTTTAGCTAAGAGGTTGGAAGATGGATTGGTTTATGGTTTAGATATTCAAAAAGCCCCTCTTTCAGCTTTGAAAAGCCGGGCTCTTTTGGAAAATATTGTAAATATCAGAATTATTCGCTGTGATTTAGAAAAACCAAGAGGTTCAACTTTAACTGATTTTTCTTTAGATTTAGTTTTAATCCCCAATGTTCTTTTTCAAACAGAGGATAAAAGTGCTATAATATCTGAAGCCAAGAGAGTTTTAAAAAACGGGGGAGAATTGGTAGTAATTGATTGGCTACTCAAAACAAGCCAAGGACCTGTAGAAGGAAGAATTTCAGCAGCTGAAGTAAAAAAAATAGCCAAAGACCTTGGGTTAAGATTAAAAAAAGAGTTTGAAGCAGGAAAATACCATTACGGACTGACTTTTGAGAAACCTTGATAATTTATTAATAATAATCTATTATAATATAAGCCATGAAAAGATATTTAACCAAATTCCTATTTCCCTTATTATTAATTTTTTTTCTTATTCCTTTATCTATTTGGGCAGTGAGACTTGAAAATCCTTTAGAAGCTGATAACTTATGGGAGTTAATCAATAAACTTATTGATTTTATCTTTACTATTTCTTTGGGAATTGTTCCGATAATGATAATCATTGCTGGATTTTATTTTATTACCGCTGCTGGAGATTTAGAAAAAATCAATACAGCTAAAAAAATGATCCTTTGGACTTTAATTGGATTAATTATTGTTTTTTGCGCCAAGGGCGTAATTAAGCTTTTTAAAGAAATTTTTGAAATAGAGCAAGAAGAGGAATATGAATTTACAAATATTTCGGGAGAAGAGGAAGAAATATCAATACCTTTTATTCCTTGTTAAAAAAATATGAAAATAAAAAATATGAAAATAAAACCATTTTGGGCAATAATTATCTTTGCAGTGGTTTGTTTGGGACTTGGCATATCTCTATATCTAACTGGTTTCAACCAGCCGACCAGGTCGGTGACTGCTGGTTGGTTTGATTGGTTTGGTACTATTTTGGGAGGTCTTGATTGCGCTGAGAGAATAGCCAGATGTACCTCTGATATGGCAAGATGTAAAAGAAGAGTTGAAGAAGAATCCAAAAGATGTGATGATCAATATGATAGATACGCAAGAAGGTGCAACAAATATGAAGAAAAAGCTGACAGCTACTTTCCCAAATGTGTAAGTAGTGATAATCGGTGTAAATTGAGAGCCGGGAGATATAGAGATAAAGCGGAACTATATGAAGGAGTGAAAAGAGAACGGTATCTCTATCTATATCAGGACTATTTAAATAGATGTGAAGAGCAATATAATCGGTGCCAGGTGAAAGCTCAAAATAGAAAAAATCGATATCTTGAAAGAGCAAGTGATTGCAGGTGGAAAGCGGGAGAAATCAAAGATAGGTGTGAAAATAGATATCTTGAGAGACAGGCCAGAAAAGTTGAGCAGTGTATTAGGAAAGCCAGGCGATGTTTAGAAAGATTGATGGATAGATGCGGTCCTTTAGTGCCAGGAATTTAAATTTATTAAAAGGTCGAGTCAAATAAATCTAATTTGAAACAATATGAAAAAAGTTTTATCAAGCTTAGTTTTAGTAACGCTTTTGGCTGCGCCGGCAGTAGTATTAGCTCAAGCAGAAGAAGCACCCGAATTAGATATAATGGAAGCGCTTGATAGTATTACCGACTGGCTTTTCACTATCTTAATAGTTATAGCAGCTATTTGGATTATAGTTGCTGCCTATACATTTGTTACAGCAGCTGGAGATCCTGATAAAACAAAAAAAGCCAGAGATTTTGTTATGTATGCTATGATCGGAGTGATAGTAGCTTTTGCTGCTAAGGGATTGGTAGTATTGGTATCAAGGATGGTTGGTTACGAGATAGGATTCTTTTAGAAACAAGGTTTAACGGTTTTCATAACTGAAAGAGGATTTAGATAATATTTGTCCCCCTCTTTTTGGGTTAACCCAAAAAGAGGGGGTTGATTTTTTAGCAAAAAGAGTTAAAGTAAGGGCAGTTATCTGCGGACGTAGCCGAATTGGAATAGGCGTACGGCTTAGGACCGTATGGGGAAACCCGTGTGGGTTCGAGTCCCACCGTCCGCACAAATAAAGATTTTGAGTGTTGGAACTACTCATAAATCTTTATTTTGGGGATGGATGTGGCGAGAATTCAACTTCCCGAATTCCGACCCGCCCAGGGCGGGGAGGGAATGCCTTCGGGAAACTCTTCGAGTCCCACCGTCCGCACAAAAAAGGGCGGTTAGCTCAGTGGAAGAGTGTCGCATTTACACTGCGAAGGTCATAGGTTCAAATCCTATACCGCCCACATATAAATTTTTAGAATTTGTGGTAGAATTTAAATTGGGCCGCGGTAGCTCATGTAGTAGAGCGTTGGTCTGAAAAACCAAAGGTAGCCGGCGCACGTCCGGCCCGCGGCACAAAGTCCAGCCTTCGCTGTCTTTGCGGGCTTTGCCCGCTGAAGCCAGCTACGGCTGGTGAAGGCGGGTGTCGTATAGTGGCTATTACGCTTGATTGCCAATCAAGCAACGGCGGTTCAATTCCGCTCACCCGCTCATAAAAACTACTTGCCTTCACGCCAATGAAATTGGTAGTGAAGGGTTGACATAGCATCTAAATATGCTAATGTAGTACAACCCCCAAAATAGGGGTTGTAAAATGGATATCTACATAGAAAAAGAGGACTCTTACTTACGGGTAAAAAAAATCTTTATTATTTTAATGGTTGCTGGGATTGTAACCTCTGTTTTTGGATTTGTTCTAATAAAAAATCAACTGGCAAAAGCTGAATCTGTTTCTGGTTTGTTCCCTACTTTAGAATTGGCTACAACTCAAGGAAATAGCTTATTGCCAATATCTAATCCTGCCGATCCAATTAAACCCGCTCAAAAAATAAAAATGGTGGTTACTGCCTACTCCAGTACTCCTTGGCAAACTGATAATAGTCCTTTTGTAACTGCTTCTGGAAAAACGGTTGAAGATGGAATTGTAGCCAACAATCTGCTTCCTTTCGGAACAGAGGTTAGAATACCAGAATTATACGGCGATAAAATTTTTGTGGTTGAGGACAGAATGAGTTGGAAAAAGGGTTATTATCACCTTGATATTTGGTTCCCAGAATATTGGCAGGCAAAAGATTTCGGAGCAAAAAGAGCCTATGTTGAAATTTTAGAAAGCTAAATCATAAAATTTGGAATTTGAAACATTAAAGCCCCCGCCGAAGGCGGGGGTTTTTTTATTGTGCCGCGGGTGGGACTCGAACCCACACGGGGATAAATCCCCACAACATTTTAAGTGTTGCGCGTAATGCCAATTCCGCCACCGCGGCAAAATTTTGAGGCACGGGTGGGAATTGCACCCACGTATAGAGCTTTTGCAGAGCTCTGCCTTGGCTACTTGGCTACCGTGCCATTATATCGTTTTAGCATTTTTTTGAGGTTTTTTCAACTATTCTCTCTCTTTAATCTCCTCTAAAAGCTCCTCAACTCTGGCAGCTTCTTTGGTTTTTCCTTCTTTCTCAAATTTTATTCTAGGAATTGGTCTCATTCTCAGACGCTTATTTAATGCTTGTTGAATATCATAAATTCTTCTATCTAAAATTCTAAGAATCTTATCAACCTGCTCTCCTGACCCACCCGCCTTATTTTGTAAAGCAATACTGGCGAGAATTACTGAGATATAAACTTTTGCCTGATTTAAATCTACTGAGGTCTCCACCCGGGTAATGGTCACTAAAACATCTTTTGGAAAATCAATCTCTTTTAGAAGAATCTGGCTTAATTCATTTTTTATTAAAGAGTTGACGCGCTTGATACGATTAGACATATTATTGTAAATACTCTACATAATCACTTCGTTCAGTCAGAATGAAAACAAGCTTTTATTCTTTTCTCACTCGTAATCATAACTCAGGTTTTATTCTCTCCTCCGTGTATGCCCACAAAACGTCTCCCTCTTCTATTTTAGTATCTCCTCGATAAAGCATTCCACACTCTGATCCTTTGGCTACTTCCTCAATCTCTTTTTTGTCTCTTTGGAGACTAACAATTTTCCCTTTGCCGACTTTTTCTTCGTCCTCGCCTCGCTTCGCGGGCGAAGCGGGTCTGTAAATTTCAAGAGAAGCTCCTTTTTTTACTTCTCCTTCAATTACTTTCCCACCGATAATCTGGCGATTTTTTTCTGTTCGGAAAATTGCTAAAATTTTAACTTTTCCCAGCTCCGTTCTAACCACTTTAGGGGCAACCTTTCTCTCTAAAAGCTCCCTAACGCCTTGGGCTAATTCGTAAATTACTTCAAAAGTCATTATCTTTATCTTCTCTCTCTGGGCTAAACTTTGAACGATTGGATTTGTTTTGACCCTGAAACCTACAATTTTAGCCTTAGCCCCTCTAGCCAACTTCACATCTGACTCATTTATCCCTCCAACCTCTGTTTTCAAAATTCTTAAGACAACCTTATCTCGGGGAAGTTCTTTTAAAACTTCTTCAATCGCTTCAAGCGACCCTGCTACATCAACTTTTAAAATTATATTTAAAACTCTTTTATCGGACTCAATCTCCAGCACTTCTGGAGTTGACTTAGCTGGGACTTCAATTTTTTGTTTAGCGCTTTCGATATCAGCAAAAGCTTTAAACTTTTCACCAACCCCAGGAACAATTTCAAATCCTAAAACAACAACCGGCATAGAAGGAAGAGCTTTATCAACAGAAACACCTTGGAAATCTTCCATAATTTTAACCTTTCCGGCAACTGAAGAAGTTCCTAAAACATCGCCTTTTTTCAAAATCCCGTTTTGTAAAATTAAAGTAGCGGTTGGACCCCGGTTGGAATCTAAGTAAGATTCTATTACTACCCCTTCAGCAGATTTTGAAATATCTCCTTTTAAATCTTCTATTTCAGCCACTAATAAAATTAATTCCAGAAGTTCTGGAATTCCCTTACCTGTTTTAGCTGAAAGTTCCACTGAAGGAACGTTGCCTCCCATTGATTCAACTAAAATATCCTGAGTTGATAATTCTCTTTTGACTTTTTCCGGATCAGCTTCAGGTTTATCAATCTTGTTAATAGCTACAATCATTGGAATTTTGGCTTTTTTAATGTGGGATATAGCTTCTTTGGTCTGGGGTTTTACTCCTTCCTCTCCGGCTACTACTAAAATTGCAATATCAGCTGTCTTCGCTCCCCGGGAACGCATAGCTGAAAAGGCCTCGTGACCAGGAGTATCAATGAAAGTAATTTTTTTTGCTTGTCTTGAGGACTTCGGGTGAGCCTCAGCCGAACCCCCTGCCGAAGGATGTTCAACCTCATAAGCTCCAATATGCTGGGTAATTCCTCCTGCTTCCTTGGCTGTAATCTTTAAATCTTTAATTGCCTCTAAAATTGAGCTTTTGCCGTGGTCAACATGACCTAAAACAACCACCACCGGCGGCCTTGTTTCAAGGTTTTCCTTTTTTTTCTTAGCTTTAGGCATAATTTTATTCTGAACTTATGGCTTTTGAAATCGCTTTTTTCTCCTCGCCAGACAATGAATATTCTGAAGCACAATTTTTAACTGGCTTTCCATAAACCCTATTTCCATCCCGGGCATAAATACTGGTAATAACTAATCCGTCATTATTTCCATCAAGCAGGGCAATTGAAAAACTCTGGTTGCTGCCAACTCCAGAAAAGGGATTATATCTGATTATTCCAACTTTCTGAACAGAAAATTTACTGGTTTGAGAAATCTTTTCAACCTGTCTTTTCAATTCCTCAAACTGTTTCAAAACTTCTTTCAAATCCTTCGGCTCTTTATTTTTCTTAAAAAAATTAAACATAGTTTTTAAAAAATTTAAAATTTTCATGCGGCGGGAGGAGGATTCGAAGAGTTTCCCGAAGGCATTCCCTCGCCCTTCGGGCTCGGAATTCAGGAGGCTGGGTTCTCGCCACATCCCCTAAAAGCAATCTTAAACCCCAAAAGGGGGTTTTCGCTTGCTTGCGGAGGGGGTGAGACTCGAACTCACAAAGGTATTTCTACCCGCCGGTTTTCGAAACCGGTACCTTGCCATTCGGTGCACCCCTCCAAATGTGCCCTCAACAGGAATTGAACCTGTATCTTCAGCTCCGGAGGCCGACACTCTATCCAATTGAGCTATGAGGGCAAAATTCGCGCTTTGTTTATCTCATAAGCTGCTATGCCAAAAGCTACTGCTACATTCAAAGATTCCTTTCCACCAAACATCGGCAGAGAAATTATCTTATTTACTCTTTTTAAAACAGAAGGTAAAACTCCTTTAATTTCATTTCCTACTACTAGAGCCAGAGGAAATTTAGGCTTAAATTTAGTGTAAAGAGTGCTGTTTTTTGCTTGCTCTAAAGCTACGACCAAAACTTTTTCTTTTTTTAACTTCTTCACTATTCTCCAGGTCAAACTATAATATTCCCAGTCAATCCAGCTTTCAGCTCCCAAGGCGCTTTTGGAAATTTTTTGATGAGGCGGCTTGCCGCAAATTCCACAAAGAAAAATTTTATTTACATTTAAGGCATCGGCAGTTCTAAAAATAGAACCTATATTCTCTAAACTTCGGATATTATCACAAATAACATAAAATGGCAACTCTTGTTTTATTTTTTCTTTGTCTTGCATTTAGTTATTTTTTGATGCTGCTGCTTAATCGCGGAACGATTACAAAGAGCAACGCGACTGGTTTGATAGAAAAATCTACTAGGGATTCGGTAAGCGGTTTTTCCTTTTTTAGCTCGTTTTGAGGAATATTTTTTCATTTAAACTGATTCTAAAATCTCTTTGGCTTTATCTTTTTTCTCCCAAGTAAAATCTGGCTCTTCTCTTCCAAAATGACCAAAGCAGGCTGTTTTTTTATAAATGGGACGCAAAAGATTAAGCTCTCTAATTATCCCGCCTGGAGATAAGTCAAAAACTTCAGGAATAATTTTAACTAATCTTTCTTCTGAAATTTTTCCGGTCCCAAAAGTGTCAATGCTTATTTCTGATGGCTCTGCTCCACCAATCACATAAGCCAATCTGACCAAACATTTTTCAGCTAAATTGGCAGCCACAATATTTTTAGCAACATAGCGAGCCATATAGGCGCCAGACCTATCAACTTTAGTTGGGTCTTTACCGGCGAATGAACCTCCTCCCACTGGTACTGTCCCGCCATAAGAATCAACTACTATTTTCCGACCAGTAGCTCCGGTATCTGAAATTGGACCGCCAATAACAAAGCGGCCGGTATTATTAATGAAAAATTTGGTTTTTTTGTCTAAATACTTCTGGCAAACTGGTTTTATCACTTTTCCAATAATATCTCTTTTGATTTGACTTAAAGAAACATTGGGGTCGTGTTGGGCACAAATTACTACTGAATCCAATCTTTTAGGAAAGCCATCTTGATACTCAACAGTTACCTGCGATTTGCCGTCTGGCCGTAAGTAAGATAAAATTTTCTTTTCTCTAACTCGGACTAATTTCTGGACTAATTTATGGGCTAAGATAATTGGCAAAGGCATTAATTCTGGAGTTTCCTTGCAAGCATAACCTACCATTGAACCCTGATCACCAGCCCCCTGTTTTTTTGTGGCTGTCTTTTTCACTCCGATAGCAATATCTGGAGATTGCCCCCGAATACAATTAAATACTGCTAAGGAATGGTGATCAAAGCCATATTCTAGCTTATCGTATCCTATTTTTTTCACCACTTCTCTTGCTAAATTATTTACATCAACCCAAGCCTTGGTCGTAACCTCTCCTCCGATAATTACATATCCTCCACCAACAAAAACTTCACAGGCAACTCTGCTATATTTATCATCTTTTATTACAGCGTCTAAAACTGCGTCAGCAATGGTATCACAAATTTTGTCGGGATGGCCCGGTGCCACTGACTCTGAAGTGAACAAAAATTTTTTCATAATTTTTTGTTATTTTAAAGTTTTAATTAATCTTTTTTGAGCTTCAATTTTTTCTCTATTTGAAACTCTGCTCCTTTTAATGCCTCTCTCCATTATATCTAACAGTTTATCATAAACATCTCTTTTTACAAAAAAGGGGGTGCCGTCTTTTCCGCCAACCGAAAATGAATAGCGGGCTGGATCTTCATAAGAAGGTTTGGCTCCGTAAATTATTTCTGAAACCAAAGATAAAGCACGAATTGTCTTGGGGCCAATACCTTTCAGGGCCAATAATTGTTCAAAGTTTTTCGGCTCTTGAGAGTTGGCAAAAAAGATGGTTTTTTCAAGCCGTTTTAAATCAAACTTTTCATTAACAACTGGATGCCAATGAAATTCAACGTTTCTAAGTTCCATTAGAGTGAGATTTTTTGACTTTTTGGTCTGAATTAAATTTAAATCTTTTAAAAATGTTTTTGGTTCTTCAATTACCAATTCAGTTGAAATCTCCCGATTTTTATTACTCTTTTTGGCGGTTAAATTTAAAGGTTTTACTTTGACGCCAGAAATAATCCCTGAATGAGGTTCTTCAATAAAATCCTCTTTGCCCTGAGCTTGTCGAAGGGTTGAAGACAGCCAGTGATAACGACGGGCAGTGGAATTTTCTTTATTCATCCCCTGTTGAATTACTGTCCACTGACCGTTTTTTGAAAAAATTAAATTGTGATGATAAATCTGATAGTTATCTTGGATAAGAGCTGAATCAACTTTTGCTGCCATTTTTGAAGAGTAAATTAAATTTTGAGAAAACGGAAAACCCCGGGAAATTCCATAGGCCTCAATCTCTTGGGGTGTTTTCCTTGATTCTTTTTTCCCACCACAAATATAAATACCAAGTTCGTCTTGAATGTCAAAAAGCCCAACCTTTAAAGCTCCTAAAGTGGTAGTGGTCAAACCCGAACTATTCCAATCAAATCCTATTACACAGCCAAGCGATTGAAACCAAATTGGATCTGCTAATCTCTTTAAAATTTCTTCTGGTCCGAATTCCTCCCGAATAGCCAAAAATATGCCTCGGGAAAGACGTTTCATTTTTTCAAAAAGCCAGCGAGGACAACGACCACTATCTAATGGAACTGTAGCAATTCCTGTTCTCATTATTTAATTTTACCCCGTAGAAGAAATTTGACAAAGGTTTTCTTCCAGAAAATCTTAAATTCACAAAGCCCCGTAGTGAGTCAAATTTTCTCTACGGGGCTTATCAAAAAACTGGCCCTTCAGCCAGTTTCTTTTAGTTAAAAATTACTTTGCTGATAAATTTCAGATTTGATATAATAGAGAATCAAAGATTATGGGAGAAAAAAATTATCAGAGAATAAAAAGTATCCTGGGATTAAGTTTAGCTATGGCAAAAGCTAGATTTAAACTTAAAAATGAAGGCACTTGGTTGGGTGTCCTTTGGTATTTATTGTCCCCTGTTTTAACTTTTTTACTCTTATTGGGAATTTTTCAAGACAGGCTTGGACACAACATCCCAAATTATCCCTTATATTTACTTTTAGGTATTATATTGTTTAATTATTTTCAAAAAATAAGCAGTGAATCGGTAACTATTATCCGTGGCAATTCAGGGACAGTCAAAGCAATAAATTTTCCTAAAGAATCTCTGATATACTCGGTCATTTTAAAGACTATTTTCTCTCATATATTTGAAATCTTTATTTTAATTATTTTCCTTATAATTTTTGGTGTCCCGATAAAGATGATGGTTTTTTACCCATTGATTATATTTTTTCTCTCAATTTTCGCTCTTGGAGCCGGCTTAATTTTAGCATCTTTAGGAACATATTTTTTTGACTTAGCTAATATATGGGGTTTTGCCTCAAAACTAATCTGGCTTGCTACACCAATCTTTTATTCTATTGGCGGCCAAACAAAATTATTCTATCTAAACTTATTTAATCCAATGTATTATTTTATTACTTTGGCAAGAGATTTAATTATATATACAAGAATGCCAGACCCATGGATTCTCTTTGGAGCCCTTGGTTATAGCTTATTATTTTTATTAATAGGATTATTTATATTTAAAAAATTAAAAGTTAAATTTGCTGAGTTGATTTAATATGGAAAAGATAAAAAGAATTGTTACAGACAGAATTTCAAAAGAATTTAGAATTGGATTTAAAAAAAGGCGGACAGCTTTGGCTCGGATTATATCTTTATTTTCTGGTAGAGAGCCCAAGAAAATCCTTAAGGTTTTGAAAGAGGTTTCGTTTAGTGTTTGGGCTGGAGAGATTGTTGGTGTTATTGGGAAAAACGGCTCTGGTAAATCAACATTATTAAGAATTCTTGCAAATATCTATCCTTATTATGAGGGAAGAAAAATAATTAATGGGAAAATAATTCCATTGATAGGACTCGGGCGAGGATTAAAAAGGAGGTTAACGATGACAGAAAATATTTTTTTAGTTGGTTCTCTTTTTGGCTTGTCTCAAAAACAAATAAAAAAAAGGTTTAGTTCTATAATTGAATTTGCAGAACTTGAGAACTTTGTTAATACTAAATTATATCAATTTTCAGCGGGTATGAGGCAGAGATTAGCTTTTTCTATTGCAATTCATTGTGAGCCAGATATTCTTTTGTTGGACGAAGTATTTGCAGTTGGAGACCAAGAATTTAGATTAAAAAGTGCCAACAAAATAAAAGAATTAGTTAAAAAGGGGGCAGCAGCTATTTTTGTTAGTCATGAGCTTTGGATGATTGAAAGATATTGTGATAGAGTAATTTGGCTTGATGAAGGGAAGATTTTAAAAGAAGGAAATACTAAAAAGATTCTTAAGGAGTATATAAAATGTTCAAAAGATTAAGAAATAAAATTGAAGAGAATAGAGACTCAAAGGAGTTTTTTTGGAGGAGCTTAGTTTTTTTGAAAGATTTTGTTTGGGGATGTTATGAGAGATTTAGAGACTATAATCTTTATCTTAAAAATAAGTCTATATTGAAGAATTTAATAAAAGATAAAAGAATCTTGATTGTTGGTTCAGGGTCTTCTGTCAATGAGTTAGATCTGGGAAAAATTCCTGAAGATGTAAGAATTTTTACTTGCAAAACTACCCCAAGATTATTTATAAGAAAAAATTGTGATAGGAGAATTGATTTATATTTTACTTATGCCCTCAAAATGAAAATAGACCCCCTTTCTAAGGAATTAGTTAAAAAAATTAAAAGCGAAATATTTGTTATAGATGATCTTAATTATTTAAAGAAATTAAAAAAACTAAGTGGGGATTATCCAAAATTAATTAAAGATTATAATAAAAATAATTATTATCTTGAAAGACTAATTAAACCATATAAGATTAGACAAATTAAAGGAAAATTAAATTCTGTTACTTCTTCTGGGATGAGGCTTCTCCAATATGCCCTTTATTTTAAGGCTAAAGAAGTTTACTTGATAGGAATTGACATAAGTGAGGGAGGATATTTTTGGGGTGCAAAAAATATTCATGAACATATGGATATTGATAGAAATTTTATTAAAATAGTATCTAAAAAATATAGCAATATATATTCTTTGTCAAAAAAAAGCCCTATTACAAAATACATTAAATACAAGCCTTTGTTCTCAAAAAATATAAAAAATATTTCTGAAGAGAAATTAATTGAACAATACAAATTATTGCATAATACTCGCAAATACGGGGATTCTTCTATTAAATTATTAGAAGATATTTTGCCGATTGTTTTAAAATTAAAACCGAGGACCATATTAGATTATGGTTGTGGACAGAGTAAATTAATAGACAAACTGAAATACAATAAAAATGTTAAGATTTATAAATATGATCCTGCGATAGGAAAATATAATAAATTGATAGAAGGTAAAGTTGACTTGGTAATAAATACAGATGTATTAGAGCATATCCCTGAAAAATCATTATCTAAAACAATCGGAAAAATTAAAAGCAAATCTGAAAACATTATCTTTTGTATAAGTTGTGTAAAAGCAAATATTTATTTACCTAATGGAATAAATTGTCATATAACTATTAAGCCAAAAAAATGGTGGATTAAATTCTTAAAAAAACATTTTAAAACAGTAAAAATTATTCCTCACGATTCTGAAAGAGAAGAATTTTTATGTAAAACTTTCTGAAAATGAAAAAAAACAAAGTATTAGTTGTTATTCCGGCTCGAGTCGGCTCAACGAGATTGCCCGGGAAGCCTTTAATAAAAATAAATGGCAAGCCCTTAATTCAATATGCATATGAGGGCTGTTTGCAATCTAAATTAGCAGACAAGGTAATTGTGGCTAGTGATTCTGATGAGATTTTAGAATGTGTTAAAGGATTTGGAGGGGAAGCTATTATGACCTCTCCAGATCACAAAACAGGAAGTGATAGGGTCGCAGAAGTTGCAGAAAAAATGCCAGAGTATAACATTGTTGTAAATGTTCAGGGAGACAATCCTTTTGTTAATGGTGAGCTTGTTGATACCCTAGCTAAACCATTAATTGAAGATAGTAAGATAGAGATGACTTCACTGAAGTCAAGAATTACAAATAAAGGAGAATTGATTAACCCTTCTGTCAGCAAGGTTGTAACAGATAAAAATAATTTTGCCCTGTATTATTCAAGATCAGTAATCCCCCATAGCAGAGATAATATGAATACAACCTGCTACAAAAATAAAGGAATGTATGGATTTAAAAGAGATTTCTTACTGAAATATGTAAAATTACCACAAGGAGATTTAGAGAAAGCTGAATCTTTAGAACAATTAAGAGCATTAGAAAATGGAATTAAGATTTATGTTGCAGAAACAAATATAGAGACTTTTGATGTTAATGTGCCAGAAGA
>Ga0114920_10000409_pt1 | contig 18732 bp, 10 predicted proteins | sample ChitaG_FD_88683 | JGI IMG/M metagenome (GOLD analysis project Ga0114920, IMG submission 88683) | Deep subsurface microbial communities from South Pacific Ocean to uncover new lineages of life (NeLLi) - Chile_00310 metaG | ecosystem: Environmental > Aquatic > Marine > Oceanic > Sediment ...
AATTTAAGGAAGAACAGTCCATTTTAAGTGCGGTTTTTCCGGAAACCACAGAAAAAATTGAAGTCATCCGTTTGATGGAGAATTTTGCCACTCATCTCGACACGGCTTTTCCGCCTTTTGAGTTCACTTCCATCAACTTTCAGCAGACCAAGAAGAAAGACGGGTATACGGTTTTGCCATTCCAGACGTCCATTAAGTCCAGTCAGGCCAATTTTGACCGTTTTCTGGGGCTTATTAATTTATCGGGGAATCTTGATCCTGGAGTAACAGAATATATCCGTTTAATGGATATATCTAATATTTCAGTCAATTATCGCGGCGTCGATAAGGCCGGAAAAGACAAAGGAGTTGATTTTAACGTTAAATTAAACGCTTATTCCCGTCCCTAATTTTTAAATTTTTATTGTTTAATGGCGGATATTCAAGTCGAAACACCACCGGCACCTCTTGATAAAGCTTCTTCCGATGACACAGCTGGTTCGGCGGCAGCCTCTGCGGCAACTTCTGCGGCAGTGATCTCTCCAGACCAAGCCCCTCCTGCGGAAGCGCCTGCTCTCGAGCCCCCTCCTCCAAAAGCCGTTCCGTCTGCCCCAAACACAGCCGAGGGGGCTGAAGCACAGCCAAGCAAAAAAGAAGAAAAAAAAGAGGAAGGTAAAAAGGAAACAGAAATATCAGTAAATAGTCTAAAGGAATCTCTGCAAAATTCCATCATTGCAGGGAATATTCCTCAGATCGTTCTGCATATGATTACTTATGCTACGAATATCGGCGCGAGTGATATTCATATTGAGCCCCAGGAAAAAATGGTACGCATCCGTTTCCGCGTAGATGGAGTCTTGAGGCTTATTATTGAGTATCCCTCCAATATTCATCCGGCGGTTGTTTCCCGTGTCAAAATCATGTCTGGCCTTAAGATCGACGAACAGCGCATTCCGCAGGACGGGCGCATGCAAATCACCACGGAAGACGGGAGAGCGTTGGATTTGCGTGTTTCCACATTGCCGACGGTGAACGGGGAAAAGATCGTAAGCCGTATTCAGGATAAATCCAAAACCATCCCTGATCTGCCGGACCTTGGTGTTCAGGGAGAAAACATGAAAAAAATGGAACGTTTCACCAAACTGCCGAATGGGGTCATCCTGGTAAGCGGACCGACGGGTAGCGGTAAAACCAATACGCTGTATTCTACTTTAAACCGTTTAAATGTTATTGGGGTGAACATAATGACTTTTGAAGATCCGGTGGAGTACCAGATGGACGGCTTGAGCCAAAGCCAGGTGAAGCCGGAAATTGAATATGATTTTGCCTCGGGCTTACGCACCGCCCTGCGTCAGGATCCGGATATCATCATGGTGGGGGAGATCCGTGACCAGGAAACCATTGAAATCGCCATCCGTGCCGCGCTGACAGGCCACCTGGTGCTATCCACAATCCATACGAACAGCGCAGTAGGAACATTGACCCGTATTTCCGATATGGGGCTTCCCGGGTATTTAACCGCCTCAGCCATACGCGGGATTATTGCCCAGCGCCTGGTGCGCCGCGTCTGTCCGGATTGCAAAGAACTTTACACACCCGAACCCGAACTTTTGGCAGAAATAAAAAAAGAGCTGGAAGGTGTTCATGAGGGCCATTTGGACTCAAAACTTCTGGAAAATCCACAGCTGGCTAAAGGAAAAGGCTGTGACAAATGCGGTGACACAGGCAATAGGGGACGAATGGGTCTTTTTGAAATCATGGAAATGGACCGCGACATCGGCAATCTTATTCTTAAAAATGCCACGGATGCGGAATTGATGGAGCAGGCGAAAAAAAATGGCATGGTCACCCTGAAACAAGATGGCTACATCAAAGCCCTGCAAGGCGACATTCCAATTGAAGAAGTCTATCGCGTCGTCCAATAATCCCTTATTAATTCATAATTTGAAATTCGTAATTCGTAATTAAAAAACATGAGTCCAGCAACATTACATATCGGTGCTCCGACAGCTGTCGGAGAAGAAGTAAAGGCCAAAAAGCTGAGAGCGCCTGAAAAAAAGAGAAAGCCTACGGGCATAATGGATCAGCTTAATAATTATTTGGCGCGATTCACCCCTATTAAAGACGACGACAAAGTTAGCTTTTTCCGCCTGATGGCCACCATGATCAATGCAGGCATTTCCATCACCAAAGCATTAAAGATCCTGGCGGACCAGGTGGAAAATCTGCATTTTAAGCAAGTGATCGAAGATCTGACGTTCCGCATTGAAAGCGGAGAAAGTTTTTCCGAGTCTTTAAGCGCTTACGGACAGTATTTTTCCGAATCCCAGATCGGTATGGTAGAATCCGGCGAGGCAACAGGACGGCTTAATCAGACGCTTTTACAAATCGCTACTGAAACGGAAAAATCTTCCCAGCTCGCTAAAAAAATCAAAGGCGCCATGATTTACCCGGTTACCGTGCTCTTGATTTTGGCAGGGGCCATGTACGCGATAATGACCATTGTGATGCCTAAAATCAAAGAAGTATTTGAAAGTTTAGGCACTGAACTTCCCGCAATGACCACTTTCCTCATCAATGCCAGTGACTTTATGGTGGGAAAAACAGGGCCGATTCCTAATGCGCTATGGATTGTGATTGGAGCTGTTGTAGGTTTTTTCCTATTTAACCAATGGAAGAAGACTAAGACCGGACGGATTATCTGGACCAATCTCATTATGAGAATGCCGGTATTTGGAATATTAATTAAAAAAACCGCTATTGCCCGTTTTTGCCGCTCCATAAGCACTTTAACCAATAGTGGTATTTCTATTGTAAAAGCCCTCTACATCGCAGCCGGGAGCGTGGGCAACCCGGTGTACGAAAAACGCATTAAATTGATTGCCGAAGACGTTAAGCGGGGTATTTCCATGGGTGAAAACATGAAAGACGACCCTCTCTTTCCTTCTATGGTAGTGGGAATGATCAATGTAGCAGAGCAAACCGCCCAGGTAGACCAGATTACAGGTAAATTGGCGGAATTTTACGAAGAGGAACTGGATGATATGGTTAAAAACCTTTCCCGCATGATGGAGCCGGTAATTATTGTGGTTCTGGGAGGCACGGTCGGCTTTTTGGTAATCGCGGTGATGCTCCCGATTCTGCAGTCATCCGATCTAGCCCTCAGCGAATAATAATAAAAATTTCTGATTTGTAATTTCAAATTTCAGATTCAAATGTAGAATTTTACATTTACGAATTGGAATCAGAAATCAGAATTCAGAAATCAGAAATGAAAAAAACTCTTGCACGCTAAAATTGCCCATGTTACACTTAATCCAGTTTATTATTTAAGATAAAAATAAAATGATCATGAAAAACGCTTTTCGTCGCGGTTTTACCCTGATCGAGTTGATGATTGTTATCGTAATCCTCGGTATTTTGATGGGTACTATTTTACCGCGCTTAACCGGCGCGCAATCCCGCGCGCGTGATACTGCCCGTATCGCAGATTTAAATAACATCTCTCAGGCATTGGAGGTTTATTTCTCCGATAACGGCGAATACCCTGCCGCACTTTGTACTGGCGATTCCAGTCTTGGTCCAAAGTGCCTTGATAGTAGGTGTGACACTGCTGGTGACACTTTTCATTCACTGAAGACCTACATGAAGGGAGACCGCGTGCCGCAGAATGTAGGTAAGAAAACAGACACGCTGGGGTGTGAAGGCTCTTATTATTACACTCCGCTTTATAAAGGCGGCGTAAGTCAGTCTTCCTACGTGTTAGCATCTGATCTGGAAACATGGCAAATGGCCAATTTTAAAGCTTCAACCCCTACCGCTACTTTCTTCCTTAAAAGCGTAGACGCCGGAGATTATATTGATGATATCAAAAAACTGACATCAGAACCTACAGGAGCCGAAAGTGATAGACAGTCTATTTACATCGTGGTTCCATAGTGTTTGACTCACAAACTACAAGAACCCTTCCCACCCCCCGTGGGAGGGTTTTTTAGTGGGTTGAAAAATCCTCCAATGACGCGCAATGACCAATGACCTCATCCTACTTGGCAGGATTTATCCAAGACTTTCATATTATTTGTCATGCTGAAATCCATTGGGGCAGTCAAAACCATTCTACCTATTGTCATTCAGAAGGCGAGTAGCCACTTCCCATTTGTCATGCTGAACTAACCAAAGCCTTATCCACCGCTTGTCATGCTGAACTTGTTTCAGCATCTCCCTAAATATGCTATACTACTATGCTTTTTTGTATAAAAATGAGAAATTATTTTGTTTATATTTTGGCAAGTAAGTCTAAAGTGCTTTATATCGGCATTACTAATAATCTGGAATACAGGGTTTATACACACAAAAATAAATTGAATGATGGCTTTACGGCAAAATATAACGTCAATCGCCTAGTTTTTTATGAAGAATTCAAATATGTTTACGACGCAATAGCACGCGAAAAACAATTAAAAAACTGGCATAGAGAATGGAAAAATAATCTCATTGAATCCATTAATCCAGATTGGAAAGATTTGTCAGAAGGGTGGTATGGGGACCCCTTTAGATCCTGAAACAAGTTCAGGATGACAAAAGGGGGTATTCAGGATGACAAAAGGGGGTATTCAGGATGACAAAAGGGGGTCCTCTGAATGACAAACAGAGGGGCGGTTGTCTCATTCTTCTGAATGACAATAAGGGGTTGCGACGTGTCGACAAAATAAGTTAGTCCAGATTAAAAAACTTATTATAGTACCACTTAAAATACGCATTTTCCTGGTTTCGCGTTTGTTCAATTTCATCTATTTTTTGCTGCGCAAGTATTGCCAGCTCTTCCATTTCATCTGTTCCCAATTGTAGTATGAAGGATTTTGGTTTTCCTGTTTTGAATTGATTATAGTTTGAATTAAGAGAAAGGGAATAGAAATGATCACCGACAATCATATAGCCATGTCCCCGGTCCTGGCCTAATGGGGTGGTATAAGAATTGCTGATCAGACTTTTCCCCATGTAGTAAGGCGGAATATCGATATTCGCCAGATCCAGAATAGTGCCGGCAATGTCTACATGAGAGCCTTGTGTGGCCGCCAAATCCATATCAGTCTCAGTCATCATCAAAAAAGGAATTTTGCCTGGTTTTAAAATAAATGAGGTTTGAAAATCATTTCCTGGAATTTTATTATAAGCGGGATAAAGCTGATCTGATGTTAAAAGTATTACCAGGTCCTCATCAAAAAGACCTTCTTTTTTTAAAGTTTCAATAAATTTTTCCAATACTTTGTCGAAACATTGAATGGAAAATAAGAGCGGGTTGCCAGGGTCGCTATCCGTTTTTTCATAAAAACAGCGTCCTCCAGCCGCGTGAGTATCAACCGTCAGCAAAGTAAGAAACAGCTGATCGTCAGGCCTGCTTTCTTTTAGCCGCTCCACAGCTTCGTCAAAAACATAGTTATCTGTATATCCCCATGTTTTGTAGAGCTCAGGATGAGTTTTCTTAAACTCAGGGAATTTTTTTTCAAAATCTTCTTTGCCGAATTGAGTGTTAAAACCGAATTTTTTAAATTTGACGTTTTCACCGATGTAATATTTTGTGGCCCCGCGGATAAATTCAGTTTCAAAGCCCTGTTCTGCTAAAAGTTTTGGAATGCATGCATATTCGCCGTTAACAGTAGTTTGTTTTAAATTCGTATGACTGCAGAGCATGCTTGCCAGCCCATGCAGGGTAAAAGGTCCGGATGGATAAAAGTCGTCAATATGCGGATGTTTTTTAAATAATCCGTCCAAATAAGGCGTGGCGCCTGTTATTTTATTGTTGTAATAAGAAATAAAATCCTGATTTAGCGATTCCACAACCACTAAAACAATTTTTTTAGGGGGATTGGGAAGGGGGTTTGTAATCTGAAAATCAATTTTATTGTCTTTAATCAGGGCTTTCTCATCATCATCCAGTTCACGGAAGGTGTGTTTAGGCGGAGAAAATTGAAACTTTAATTCTTTAATCAGGTGTGTAAGCCCGGAATCTTCCAGCATTACAATCCTGTAGGTTTTTTTCTGAACGGTGTCATTCGACATTACAGTGTTGTGATTGCTGTAGCGGATAGGAAGAGATGGGCTTAAGAGAGTTAAAAGTATCAAAAGCGCCGTAAAAAGCCTTTTTTTAAATAACCAAATCTTTTTTTCTCGATTCCGAATTTTAAATAAGGCCAAAACAAGCCCGACCATCATCATCAGCAGGCCAATAAGCGCCAGCGTTAAACCAGGCGTTAAAAAGGAGAGAAAAATAGGAATATTAAATCCTTCTAAAATATAAAATTGAAAATTAGTACGGGAGACAAAATAATAGCCAATCGACAGGGTGTTTATCAGGAAAATCACCCCAAAAGCCACAATCAAAAAAATCCGCCACCAAAGTTTTTTGGTATAAAAAAGCAGAAAGAAAATAAACGCGTAAGGCGCCGCTTCCGAAAGAAACCGCTTCGACAGGCTTCCGATAACATTGGAAAAGAAATGAATATTCAGCTGAAACGGATTGAGGCCGTTTACGTGATAGAGGAGAAAATAGAGAGCCAGAAAATACAGCACAAAAAAGCCGATATAAAATAGGTGGTAAAACTTCAAATTGGTTTTATGGAGTTTAAATTTAGTCATTTTCGATTACAAGGCTTCGCATTACAAAAATTACAAGGCTTCGCATTACAAAGATTAATTTTTGTAATCTTTGTAATTTTTGTAATCTTTGTAATATGAATTTAGGAAATTTCTTTTAAGATTTTTTCCGCACTGGCCTTTCCAATGCCTTCAATTTTCTGCAAAGCCTTTAAATCCATACCTTTCAGGTCTTCCAGTGTTTTATGGCCGGCCTTTTCCAGTTTATTGACAATCGCTTTGGTTAGTCCGCCCCAATGACCAGGTTCACCGCCTTCTTCCTTTTTAATGGATTTTTCGGCCTTTTTAATGGCTTTCTTAGTTTCACCGGCCTCGGTCGCTTCCAGTTCTTTGTCTTCCATGCGGCGATTGGTTTTAGCCAGTTCTTTGAGTTTTTCTTTAAAGGCAGGGAGCTGTTCAATATTATACAAATCAAGCTCATAGCCGGTTAAATCGGACGCCAGGCGCACATTTTGGCCCTTTTTGCCGATAGCCATGGGCCGCTCCTCTTCTTCCACAAAAACCGCAGCGCGTTTACGTACTCTTGGATCATCACCGGCATTTACAATGATTACTTCAGCAATTTTGGCAGGCTGAAGAGACGTGGCAATAAATTCACAAGGATCATCGGACCACTCAATGATATCCACACGCTCCCCACTGAGTTCCTCCATCACGCTCTGGATACGCACGCCTTTTTGGCCAATGCAGGCGCCAATCGGGTCGATTTTTTCATTTTCAGACCATACCGCCACTTTACTGCGCACGCCTGCATCACGGGCAATGGATTTGACTTCCACTTCCCCTTCAATGACTTCAGGAATTTCCATCTCAAGCAGCCGAACCACCAAATTGGGATGCGTGCGGGAAATGGAGAGCTCAGGCCCGCGGTTGGTGTGCACCACCTTATCTAAATAAATCTTAATGCGCTTACCGTTATAGTATTTTTCGCCAGGGATCTGATCGCGGGAGGACAGGGGAACGGTGTGTCCTTCAATGCTGATGTAAACACTATCACCCTCCACACGCATGATTTGAGCCGATAAAAGCTCATTTTCACGATTTTTAAACATTTCATAAAGCGATTCACGTTCAGCTTCCTGAAGGCGTTGTAAAATTACCTGTTTAGCTGCTTGGGCGGCAATACGGCCATATTCCAGAGGGGTTACATCAATTTTAATTTCATCTCCTACTTGTACCTTCTTCTTCATTTTCTGGGCTTCCACAAGAGAAATTTCAATATTGGGATTTTCCACCTCTTCCACCACCTCTTTAATTAAAAGGACAGTCGCGAATTGGCCGCTTTCATTCAGGATGATTTCCACCTCCTCTTCTTTATTCCCAAAATCTTTACGGTAAGCCGTGGCTAAAGCGGATTGAACCGCTTCCATCACACTTTCATAAGAAATATTTTTTTCGGCGCAAATTTGATTCACGGCCGCGATAAATTGTTGGTCCATGATATTTTTTCTTAAAGAAAAACCGATCTTCCTTTTATGAATGAAGATCGATTCTGTAGCTCAATTATAACAGATTTTATTCAGAAAAGACAAGATATTTTTAGCTTTAAGCAATAAGCAGTAAGTATTAAGTATGCTCATAGCTTAAAGCTTATCGCTTAAGACTTGATAGATCACCGCATCCCTAAATCCCCGATTTCTCAAAAAATTCATTAATTTCTGCTTGCGCTTACGAACATCGGTTTCTTTGAGGGTTTTTCCTTTCTCGTCTGCCGCCTTTTTGCACATTTCTTCCTCATGGTATCCGGCAGACAGAAGCAATGGTCCCATTAATTCCTCATCCAGTCCGCGTTTGCGGAATTCCAGCATGATTTTTAGCCGCCCAATCGGGCGCGCAGTGAGATGACTGATCAGCTGTTCAGCATATTTTTTATCGCTTAAAAGCATCACCCGCTCCATTTCATCCAATATTCGGGAGATGTGACCCCCTTCCTCCGGGTATTTGGCTTTAAGTTTTTTCTTTAAAACCGCCCGGCTCATCATACGGGTTTGGATCAGCCTGAGGGCGGATTTCCAGATTTGGTCGTAGGTGGATTGCATATACCCAATATATCACAGACCCCCTCCCCCCGCACAGCGGGGTACTCCCCCTTATGCAAGGGGGAGATGCTTTGGGTTAAGATGTCACATAACAATCTCCCCCTCAAGTGAGGGGGAGTACCCGAAGGGGGAGGGGGTCTGTGTGCGGATTTAATTGTCATAGCCCACCGCTTTCGCTACAATAATCCCATGAGTCCACGGCCTAAAAAATCCAAGCTCACCGTCCAGTACCAACCCTTGGAAGGGGAATTTTTTGACGTTAAACCTCCAGAGAAATCCAAAAACGTCCAGCCTGAACCCGAATCAGACGATCAGCCGAACCGATTGAATGGTTTTGGCCGTTTTTTTGCGATGGCATTCATTATTTTTCTGGCTTTTGTGATAACCGGCATTTACATGAATGGCAGGGAGTTTCTTTCTGAAAACAAAAGCATTGCGTTTGCTGGTTATGACAGCCTGAAAGAAGGGGTTAAATCACTCGCTAACCAGGATTTTGAGAGGGCCCAGCTTCTGTTTGAAGGCGCGGAATTTGCTTTTAAAGAGGTCGACACGAATGTCCGCTACCTCACCAGTCAGGCCAACCGTTATTTAAAAGCGGATCTGTATCTGGATGCCGCCCAAAAACTCATCGAAAGCGGCATGGCCGTATCTAGGATCGGCCAGGAACTCACAGGACTTCTGGAAGGCGCGCGCGCAATCCCCACTATTTTTATTCAGCAGAATCTGAACGACGATCAGTCGGTTCGTTTAACCGATTTGGTGCATGTCCAGAAAAGCCGGCTGGGGCGCGTTCTCGCCGAAACTATCTTGATTCAAAAAAACCTGACCACACTGAATTTAGAGGCGTTGCCAGCGGATTTACGGGGGAATATCGAAACCGCTCAAGGGTATATCGGCGCCTTTCTGACGGCGCTCAGAGATATTAACCACAATTTTAAAACCGCTTTAACCCTCTTGGGCGATCAGGTGCCGCATCGCTACCTCGTTCTCTTCCAGAACAACCATGAGCTACGGGCCACCGGCGGGTTTATTGGCAGTTACGCGCTCATTGATGTAAACGACGGCGCGATCACAAAAATCGAAGTCAAAGATATTTATGAAACCGATGGTCAGCTCACGGAATTCGTAGCGCCTCCCCCCGGAATCAATCAATTAGCCAGCCAGCTTTATATGCGCGACGCCAATTACAGCCCGGATTTCCCCACATCCGCTGAGGATATTATGTGGTTTTTAGAGCACAGCAAAGGCCCTTCGGTGGACACCGTGATCGCGATTGACCAGACCATTGCCGAACGGCTTTTGGAGCTCACCGGAGAAGTGGTTTTACCCAATTTCCCATTTGCCATCCGCGCGGACAATTTCAACGATCTTTTCTCTTATCACATTGAAGCCAAGCTCTCAAAAACCGCCACCCCCAAGCAAATTCTGATCGAATTCATTCCGGTCTTTAAAGAGCGCCTTCTAAGTCTTCAGGACTTTTCCGAGTTAAACGACATTGTCTATGATTTGATCGGAGGCCGGCATATACAGGTCTATTCCACGGACCCGAATATCCAAACACTGGCTCAGCGCCTGCATATGGACGGCCAAATGATCGCGGCCCAGCTCGACGTGGATTACCTTTCGGTTATTACCACGGCCATTGGGGGCAATAAAAGCGATGCATTCATAAAAACTAACCTTACCCACCACACCGAAATCGATCATTTGGGGCAGGTGGTTGACCACCTCACCATCCAAAAAACCCACACCTGGAAAAAGGAGGATTTTGCCTACTGGGAAAAGCTCATCAGCCGCTACGGCACCGGCAAATTACACCTAAAAGCCCTCCGTTTCATCCACGGGGAAGGGGATAATACAGATTACATGCGCGTGTATGTGCCAAAAGGCAGCCGGCTGATCGGCCTGGAAGGGGTAGATATTGAAGATTTGAACGCCTATGAAGATTTAGGATATACGGTTTTTGCCTTCCAGTTCGGCCCGCTCCCCGCTGGCCAGACCAAAACCATAAGTCTAAGCTACAAATTACCTTTTAGCCTCAATCCGAATGACCCGACCAAAGGCTTTGATGTGTACCGGTTTGTCACTCAAAAACAAGCAGGCGCCGAAAACATACAGCTCACAAAAAGCCTGCAAACCTCCGACTACCTGCAAGTCCTGGAAACCTACCCGCCCACCGATAACACCGCTTTCACACTCTATCCGAAATACGAAACCGCATTGGACGGGAATAAAATATTCCTATCTGCCGTGGCGGGGAACTAGAAGATTGATAAGAAAGGGGTAGAATGCTGGGCGTTCCTATCTTTTTATCGTTTTTTATTACTAATTTCTCAAGGGGCGGCATTTTTCATGGCATGGCCTACAACGTTTGCGTATAAATGAAGTGCGAGGCGGTATAATATCCCCGAAGGGGGACAGCTGGCAAATTTGGGTAACAAAAATAGTGATACCTTAATTTAATTATAAATCATCACTATTTTTTACCTTATAGTCGCTGTTGTAGGATGTAAGCAGTAAATACCTTATCAAAAAAACAGATAGATTATTGTGCCTCTTGGCCTAAAAATCTCCTTGCAGCTTCAGGAGTTCCGAGTGGTACTTGTGTGTTATCCTAACTTTCTTTTAATGCACGTCGTTCTCTATTGCGAGCTTGATGTACCGCTAGTTCCCCAGGTTCCATAGCTTCATGTTTTCTCCTTAGCTCTCGTGGATCCATTTCCCTTTCCTCATCGCTCAAATTTCTGGGATGTCCATGCGTATAATCAATCATGTCGTGAGCTTGACCATTCGTGACATTATAGGCATACCAAAGTTGCATATGAGAACCCGCCTCCCCTTCCGCTACGGTAGGAACTTCTGATATTGATATAATGACAGGGGGTTGATCTGCAGATGATACATCTACTTTAACATTTCCACTAAATCCTCTTAGATTTGGGAATTGTTCATCAATTTGTTCTTCCGTAAATCCAGCCCTTTCACACAATAATTTAATGGCATTATCTGCCGTGTAAATCTTTCCAAGATATCCCAACGTATATTCCAGTTTACTAATATCAATTACACCAGGAGTAGCGGGATCGTCAGGTCTATAATCGTCAGGTTTATGACTTGGTTTCATTTTTTGAATTTAATAATTAAATAGTTTTCTTATACTATTATTATAACATATTAAAAAGATGAATGCAAATATTTTGAATCTAATTTTCAATAATCTATCTGTCATCAATTAGCTTTACTGCTTATTTTGTACAACGTTTGCGTATGTAAGAAGTTTTGTAATGTTATAATATCACGAAGTACAACATTGCTGAATTTGGGTAAAAAAATAGTGACACCTTGATTTAATCATCAAATTGGCACTATTTTTTTACCTTACAGGCGCTGTTGTAGGATGTAACAATAAGTTTTACCGATTTGAAAGATATTGATAAATCGCTACAGCTACTTCTTCTCTAGTTAACTCTTGAGCAGGATATAACCTGGTGCTGCGTTTTGGGAATAGGTTATATTTTTTAGCTATACCAGCATATTTAGCAAACCATGCACCAGCTGAAACATCAGAATATGTATAACTAAGATTCTGTTGTAGCCCAAAAGTCAAGGTCAGCATTTTTAAAAATTCAGCTGTATTTACAGTATTGCCTGGTTTAAATGAGCCATCTGGATAACCACTAATAATGCCTTTATCAGCAGCGGTCATAACATATTTAGTGTACCATTGGCCGTCTAAAACATCCCAAAATCGTTCTTCGTTTCTTAAATCTTTTACTTCAATTTTTCTTGCTAGAAGTAAAAATTTAGCAGCTTCAGCACGATTAACAGAGCGCGATCCCTTAAACTCACCGTCTGGGTAACCTCCAATAACTGCACGACGATAAAGTTCAGCAGCAGCTTTGCCTTCCAATGCGTTAATATTAGTGTCCGGGAATGGATTTTGTTGAAAAGCAGTTAATACTTCATCTTCATATTCAGCGGGTGGAATCTTGCTTTCATAATTAACAGTATGACTCACGCTATCAGAAGTATTTCCATAACTTTGCCATCGTCCGTTTTCATAATTTCCCACACCTATTTTGAAATAGTAAGTGTCATTCTCTAGGTTTCTGAAGGTATACTGAGTCTCATTAGTGGAAACATAAAGTGGTGTAATACTTATTGCTAAGTCACCTTCTGTAAAATCACTACCCTTTTTCATGAAAACAGCATAGGCATTAAATGTTGCTGAACCTGTATACTGATCCCACAAGACACCAATGTTGTTTTCATAGGTGCTTAAACGGGGTGTGCTCATTTTTGAGGTCTGTGGTACCGTCGTTGTTGTGTAATTAACAGTGTGATTCACAGTATCGGAAGTATTTCCATAACTTTGCCATCGTCCGTTTTCATAATTTCCCACACCCACTTTAAAATAATAAATACCGTTATCTAAATCTTCAAAAGTATATTGTATTTTTGTGTTGGATACATAAATAGGTGTTATTCCGATAGTCAGATCGCCTGCCGTAAAATCACTACCCTTTTTCATGAAAACAGCATAGGCATTAAATGTTGCTGAACCTGTATACTGATCCCACAAGACACCAATGTTGTTTTCATAGGTGCTTAAACGGGGCGTACTCATTGTACTATCGGTTTGTGCTTTGGTTGTATTTAAGAATGCTGATCCTGCGAAAGAGATTAGAATAGTGGCTATTGCCAAAGTTTTCTTGTATTTAATCATAATATAAATAGTTAAAAATCGTAGTGTAGTATAAAACTTATTGTTATTTCGTACAACTCGTTTCAAACCGAAATTAATTTCCGTATGAATGTCGATTTTGGTATATTGTCGGAAAAAATTTTGGTTTGAAAGGGGGGCGGGTGGGCCTGTCCGCCGGAGCTTGGTGGAGGTGGGAAACGTTAGCTACTTCCGCTTTTCCAATTCTTCATAAAGCGCCTTTTCCATCACTTCCACAGGCGGTTCTGAATCAAAAAATAACCGGAACTGGTCCACCGCCTGCCACAGTACGGGCAGGTGCCGAACGGTACGTTCGGGCGGGTAACTTCGTACAGCCTGGGGAGCCAAGTAAATTTATAATAAAATTTATCTTCCTATTCCGGCTGAATAAACACCGCCGGCTGATTCTCCACCTCATTCAGATAATTCACCCAATCCACTTCTTTCCCTGCCGCATATTTGTAAGCTTTTTCAGCTACATCCGAGGGGATGGTGGTGGTGAAAAAATATTGGACGAAAAATGTGATTGCTGTGCCGGGAGAGCTGCAGACACTTTCGGCTAATTCATTGGGGGCTACTAAAGAGAAAATGGTCACTGCTTTAGACCATGATTCTTGAATCACCTGGCCGTAAGTGGGAATACAGCTGATACCCGTATCGATTGCGTTGGCTGAGGCTGCTTCGTAATAACTTTGTTTTAAAATTTGATCATTGGTTTCGGAAGCTTTGTGCAAATTTATTCCGGCTTCGATTGCGCCAACAGCGACAGTCAGGGCTGCCTGGCCTTTCACACTGCCCAGTCCCTTTAGTTTCCCCATTTTACTCGAAATTTTCGGGATAGCAGTTATTTCCTGTAAAATTCCCACCCCGGTTTTTGCGCTATACATTGAACCTTCAATATTATCTCCCTTTTGAAATGCGACGTATGCCTCATTGCCGTCAGAAACCAAAACCGCCCTACTATCCATTGCTGCCAATGCAGAGAGGGCCTGGTCATATTTAGGATCTTTTAGCCAGTGATCCCCGGGAAGTTCCTGCATCATTTTGCCTTTAACATCATCTGCTATATTAACTGTAATACTCTCTCTGGTTGTTACCATCGTTTTTATTACTGTTGCCAGCATATTCTGCATTTGGACCATTTTCGTAACATTTTTTCCCTTTTGGATTTCAAAGGCTGCTGCCATTTTCTCTCCCTTCTTCCTTTCAGCAACAAGAAAATTTTCAATTTTTTCAATATCCGGTGTATCAAATCTTGATCTGTCAGGAATTGGATTCTTAAGATCAGCAATACTATTTAAACCCAAACGCATTTCTTCAGAAGACGATAAATAAAGCTTTTTAGTAATTGAAGCGATTTCCATGGATGAAGCGGTCATTCTTTCTTTTTTGGTAACTGATCCGTTTTTTGTAACATAAATAGGCGAAATCACGATATAGAGTTTAGATTGGACAGCTTTATTTTTCGGGATTTTGATTTCTGCCTGATGATATACTCTGTAGGTATTCCGATCCAACTCTATTGATTGGGCAAGATTATCATAAATAGGGAGGTTACTGTTATTGTCGAAATTATTATTTTTATAAAGTTTGTAAGTAAAAGCGCCGACCGTGTAATGATCATCATCCGTATAAGAAGACCGATCATGATGTTTATTAAGAGAATACTGGATAATAATCGATTGCTTGGTATTTGGTTTAATGCTCACCTCCAAAATCTGGAAATCAGGAATATCATAAGTGTAGATATCTGAAGTCCTGATCGCCTGTTTATTTTTAAAATCCACATCCCATTCTGTACTTAAATCTGAATAAAAGATTTTATATTTCCGCCGATGCCAGAAACCATTGCCAATGGAATATTTATAATAATCTGTTTGCCCCCAAGAGTCATGCCTTTTCGCAGAGATTGGTTTGTAATCAGAATCTTTGTAGGATTCGGAAATAGTATCGAGAATTTTATCACCAGTGATGTTACTTTTTCTTGTGCCTTTAGTGCCGCTGTACTTCTTAGTTTCGCCCACTTTTTCGAGACCTAAATAAATATGATCCCAAATCTCTGACCGCCCCTTAATCCCTTCTGCTCTGTACCGCTGAGTAAAGCGGACCATTCCCTTAAGATACTGATTGCGCCACACAATATCCTCGGCATTTGAAGCTGGTGTTAAATCCAAACCGTCTTTTAGCCCATCATTATCAGAATCTTTATCCAGAGGATTTGTTTTGTAAACGATGATTTCATCATAATCATTTAACCCATCCTGATCACTGTCAGGATTAAGCAGGGATGAAGCGTACTTTTTCACTTCCTCAAAATCACTAAGCCCATCATTATCAGTATCCGCCATAAAAGGGTTGCTTTGATAATCAACTTCTTCCGAGTCAGTTAAGCCATCATTATCCGAATCAGTATCCAAAAGAATATTTTTGCCGTCATTATCAAGATCAGCACTAACATCAAAACCATATTCTAAGGCTAAATCCCTTTCATATCCATCCATAAGCCCGTCTCCATCCGTATCATCCTTATGTGGATCGCTGCCTAAAGCCATTTCTCTAAGATCACTAATCCCATCATTATCACTATCAGTTCCTTCAGGAAGTACTGTAACCGTTACCCTGTCTGTTTGGGAAAAATTAAAACTATCAGTAACATTTAATACCGGATAATAAGTGCCGGCATCTTCATACTTATGGACCACTTTAGATGAAGTGGCTGAACGGTGGTCAAAAACTCCGTCTCCATCAAAATCCCACTGGTATTTAGTGATCTTCGCACCTTTTGAAGAGGTTTCCCCTTCAAGCGTCACTTCGTCGCCAATGTATACCGTTTGATCTTTACCGGCATCAACTTCCGGCAACTCGCGAATCGTTGATTTTGCAGAAGACTTGTTGTTATCATAAGTCGTTTCCACTACCCTCACAGGCCAGGGCAGAGCTTTGACATAAAGCTCATATTCCCCTGCTTCCCAGAGCATGGAGCTGGCAAGATGATGCTCAATCTGAAGACTGTCCCCGGCTTTTAAACCTGACTTATAGAATGACAGCAACTTCTTCGAATTGGGAGCATCAGGATCACCAAGATATATCATTACTTCAGTAGATTCTTCAATATCAATAATCCCTATATTCTTTATCGTAGCATTAATAGTAACTAAATCTCTTTCCAGAATAACCTCAGGCTCCATCCGGACATTGGAAACCTCCAAATCAGGATAATCCGCCTTGTATGGATCAGGATCTTCTTTGTCATTTAACCCGTCCCTGTCAGAATCGGGATTAGCAGGATTGGTCTCAAGCCAATTTTCTCCGGAATCTATTCGGGAATTAAGATTGGTATCCCCCTCTATTTTTCCATCCTGATTTTTATCTTCTTCCCCATCAGCAATACCGTCACCATCCGTATCGGGGTTATTGGGATCAGTTGTTGAATTTGGATCCTGATCACCCTTCCAGTTCTTCGTATGGCTTCCCTGAGGATCTTTTAATCCAATTTCTATCCCATCAGGAATTCCATCCCGATCAGAGTCAGGATCATTGGGATCTGTTTCTCCAAGGTCTTCAAGGGCATTATAGTTTTTATCTTCATTGCCATCTAAAATCCCGTCATCATCAGTATCATCATCCTGAAAATCCAGATAATCAGGATCATTGTCCACATCCTTGAGCCCAAAAGGCTCACTGGAATCTTCCAGGCCATCAGTGAGATTATCATTATCCGTATCATCACTGATCGGATTGAAGTCAATGTTATCAGGGAGTCCGTCATCATCAGTATCAGGATTAAATTGGTTCATCCCCAGATCAATTTCTCTTTTATCTGTCAGGTACCCTTCTGAATTTTTTAATGCCCCGTCAGCGATCCTATAGCCATCACCATCGGTGTCCGGATCCATGGGGTCAGCCATATATTTCCCCTTCCCTGAAGAATCGACTAACCCCCGCGGGACCCGAATGGTTACTTCTCTCCCCATAAAACGGACGGCTTGTTCGGTGTCTCCTTCCTCAATAACTGACATTTTACCACCGTAATCATTAGTCACATCACCCTCTTTGATTACTGCATCTTCATCAAAAGTCCCTTCAGTGTATGCAATATCCTGAAAATAAATAGCTTCTTCTTTATAACCATCCAAATCGTATTCATAAGTCTCAATAACCGTCTTTGGTATAAACAAAGACTGTTCAAAAGCTGGATAAATCGGCAGACGGATAATCATCACCTTATCTAAATAAATCACCTCCTTATTAGGATCATCAGAGCTTTTTGTCTGGGTAAAAGCCAAATCAAATTTACCGTCTTCTTCCAGTTTAAATTTTAAACCACAGTAACTCCATTGGTTAAGATCAGTTACTTCGCATTCTTTATCTTTTTTTAATGCTTTTCCTCCAAAATTATACCCTACAGATACTTTTATTTTATTATCCGCAGAAACATTATTGCCTTTTTGAGCTTTGATAAAATAAACTAAATAAATTCCCTTCTGGTATTTGTGAGAAGGAACAGAAATCAATTCCCCTCCATTACTTCTGATTACCACTTTCCCATTACTGGCATCAGCATCATCAATTATCTGTCTTTCACTATAAACATAATCTTCTGCTTCCAGAAAGTAAGTATCCAAAGCGCTTTCTTCGCCGTCCTTTAATCCATCACCGTCTGTATCCGGATTTAAAGGATTGGTAGTATTGTAGGCAATTGATTCAGTTTTAATAAAAGCAATTTGATCGAGAAAAACCCGCGTTCCCAATTCAGTGGAAAAACTTAGCTCTATCTTCTGCTGATCATCAATTTCAAAAGGAGAAATGGAATACCACTTATAAATATTTGTAGGTTGAAAATCCCCGGGAGGAGCCAGTAGCATAGGCACAAAAACATTAAACTGCTGATCAGCCGGTGGCTCTTCACCGGGAGCCTCTTCAATCTGAGGCATAACTTCTATCTCTGGCACAATTGTCTCCTCCGGAGCCAAAATTGTATCTTCAAATTCAAAAGATTCTGCTGAAGGATATAAAGTTGGATTCAAGCTAACTGCCAGCCAAGCACCAATAATCCCTGTGACCTGCCCCCTGCCCCCTGTCCCCTGTGACACTTTCTCATACGTTGTCGTCCCTTCCTGAAACCTCGGCGCCAGCCTGCTCTTCTGATGGCTCTGTTCATTAATATATTTCAGCAAGTTATAAGTATATGCCCGGGATTTATTCTGCAAAGTAGTATAAAACTTAGGCGCATCTTTATTGGAATTAACAACTTTTACTCTAAAAAACAATTTATAAGTACCGCTTTTAATTTTACGCAGATCACTGCTATTCAGCTTAACTTCCGAAGCATTGATC
>Ga0114920_10000410_pt1 | contig 18728 bp, 19 predicted proteins | sample ChitaG_FD_88683 | JGI IMG/M metagenome (GOLD analysis project Ga0114920, IMG submission 88683) | Deep subsurface microbial communities from South Pacific Ocean to uncover new lineages of life (NeLLi) - Chile_00310 metaG | ecosystem: Environmental > Aquatic > Marine > Oceanic > Sediment ...
ATTCCACATATCACCGACGAAATTAAAAAACGAATTCGAGAAGCTGCACGCAAATCCAAATGCGACATTATGCTTTGTGAAATCGGCGGAACCGTAGGAGACATTGAAGGTCAGCCTTTTTTGGAAGCCTTGCGCCAAATGCGTCACGAAGAAGGACGTGAGAATACCCTGTTTGTTCATCTGACGCTCCTGCCGTTTCTAAAATCTTCCAATGAACTGAAAACCAAGCCTACCCAGCTATCTGTTAAAACCCTGCAAAGCATGGGTATCCAGCCGGATATTATTATGCCGCGCGCAGATGAAAAAATTCAAAATCAACATTTGCTTAAAATCTCGAAATTCTGTGACGTACAAAAAGAAGCAGTGATTCCTTCTCCAACGGTCAAGTCAATTTATGAAATTCCTCTCATCTTTGAAAAATATGAGATGGTAAAAATCATATGCCAAAAACTAGACCTAAAATACCGGAAACCCAAAATGAAAGAATGGGAAAAGATGGTAAAAAATATTATGGCTAGTCATGAAGAAATCCTAATCGGTTTAGGCGGCAAATATAATGAATTGGATGACGCTTATATTTCAGTTATTGAAGCCATTAAATCGGCAAGCTACCATCATAAACGAAAAGCAAAAATTATTTGGATTGACGCGGAAAAAATAGAAAAGAAAGATCGGCTTGAATGGAAAAAATTACATAAAGTGGATGGGGTGGTGGTGCCTGGAGGTTTTGGTCATCGGGGAACAACCGGAAAAATTTTAGTAGCGCAATATTGCCGGGAAGAAAAGGTCCCTTACTTGGGTTTATGTTTAGGCGCTCAAATCATGACCATTGAATTTGCTCAAAATGTAGCGGGCATCAAGAACGCTACCTCTGAAGAATTCTCTCCAAAGGCGAAAAACAAAGTAGTTCATTTCCTCCCGGGCCAAAGTGAAAAACGGGCGAAAGGCGGAACCCTTCGCTTGGGATCATGGCCTTGTAAACTTCAAAAAGGAACCCGTGCCTACAAGGCTTATGAAGAAAATTTAATTCACGAACGTCATCGGCACCGATATGAATTCAATAATAAATTCAAAAAACAACTGGAAAAAAATGGTTTGATCTTTTCAGGTATATCACCCGACCAGGAATTGATGGAAATTGTTGAAGTAAAAGACCATCCCTTCATGGTGGGCTCGCAATTCCATCCCGAATTCAAATCAAGGCCCAATAGACCGCATCCATTGTTCAGGGAGTTTATCAAAACCGCTTTATAATTAGGATAGGACTAAGGATTCAGAATTCAGCTGACTCCTGAATCCTGCCTGCCCATCGCAGCGATAGCGAAGTTGGGTTTCCTGAGTCCTTTTATGGTATAATTGAGTTGATGAAAAATGCCCTTCATCCAAATGGTGAACCTCTCTATGCTTCCAAGGCTGTTGAAGCAGAGGTGCTTTTTGTGGATTTGGATGAAACGTTCTTGGATGGGACCGTAACCAGCTTATCGGACGAAGAATTGTTAACGTGTCCTCTCATTTGTGAAACACTGGACCTCATCCATCAGGCAAAAGCCATGGGGATTCCGGTGGTTTTAGTAACTCGCAATAACGAAGAGGGTATTGAACGATTTTTTAGAACCCGGCCGCAATTAAGAGACTTGTTTGATGAATTAATTGCTTGTGAAACAGGCGGAAAAAGCGATCCCATTAAAACCTATATGGAAAGCCGTAGGATTGATCCTCAAAAAGCGCTCTTTTTGGACGACACGCTTGGGGAAAGGGATGAAGTAAAAATGAACGCAAAAGGGGTTCAGGCTTTCAATCCCGATAACGTAAGACAGCTCAATCTGAAAAGGGTGCCTGTGGAGGAAGCTGAGGATGTCCAAAATACAACCAGAGGGAAACTATTAAAACGCTTTAAAGAAACCCCCTATCCGGAAGAACGGAAGCAAATCAAAATTATCCTTCAGTCAAGATTTCATATGGAGGCCTATGAGATAAACCTCGCGGCTTGATCTTCGTACCGCTTCAGGTTTAAATGGTTTGACTTGTTTAAATTGTTTTTTCGCGATTGCAATCAGTTGGCTGTGATCCGCGCCCGGAAACGCTTTTATCACCACATGACCGCCAGATTTTAAATGTTTTTTGGCAACTTCCAAAACTTGTTCATTCAGCTGAAACGACCGGCCAGCATCCACGGATTTGATACCAGTGGTCGCGGACGCCAGGTCGGATGTAATCACGTCAAACCGACGAACACCTGTCTGCTGTTCAATCTGACGATAAACGGGTTCATCAAAAATATCCCCCACATAACTTTTTGCATTAAGTTTTTTAAAAGGTTTTATTTCTTTTAAATCAATTCCGACGACCAAGCCTTTATCACCGACAATTTTTTGAATGTATTGCATAAAGCTACCAGGCGCTGCACCTAAATCCAAAACCTTATCCCCCAACCTGATTAGATGAAATTTATTCTGAATCGCCTCAAGTTTAAAAGCACTCCTGGCACGATAGCCTTCATCCTTTGCCTTTTGGAAGTATTTGTCTTTGGGATTAAACATTTTTGGCATAAATAATTCTTGTAATTATTGTAATACTTGTAATCTTTGTAATTCTATAATTACTATAACGGACTCTTTTTGGGGATACCTACCCGACGCGGATAAATATCGGGCGTAACCCGCTTCTTGGTTATCTGAATAAAAGACCGCTCGCCCATTTGATTGGGCAATGAATAATGAGAAACTTTTGGCTGTTCCGCTTTAAGTTTAGCAATGGCGTTTGGAGACCGCGCGAGCTCGTCGATATAATCCGGACCTTTATAAGCGCCCACAATGCCATACAAATGAATAAGAGGTACGCAGTATTCAAGAAGAATGGGTAAAGGCGCGAGGGCACGGGAAAGAACAATATCATACTGATCTCTATGGGCCGGATTTCTGCCAAGCTCTTCCGCCCGGGCGCAGACCACTTTTACATTCCTCAAATGAAGCACTTTCACAAATTCCTGTACAGCGTCCGCTTTCTTCTGAACCGAATCCACCAAAACGAAATCAATGGAGGGGTAAAGAATAGCCATTGGAATGCCGGGGATTCCCCCGCCGGTTCCCAAATCCATTATCTTCATCCCTTTTTTCAGCTTTAAAAACCGGATAGGGATCAGGGAATCAAAAATATGCTTCACCCACACATCTTCTTCGGAAGTGATACGGGTCAGATTGAGCTGTTTGTTCTTTTCGATTAAAAGTTCAACAAAGCGATTGATCTTATTAAATTTTCTTTCGTTTATTTTAACCCCCTCCCTTTCAAGAAAATTTTCAAAAACCTGAAAAGGACTCATTTTATCAATCGCGAGATTCAGAATTTTACCCAAACTGCCCGTAAGCCGGCGAAGGAGATATTGTTTATGCTGCATTTTTTAGCATTTTAACTTCTTCCGGGGTTAATTTTCTCCATTTGCCTTCAGGTAAATTGCCCAGCTTCAACCTTTTGATCCGGATGCGCTTCAATTGTATCACGGACAAGCCGACTTTTTGGCAGATACGGCGGATCTGCCGGTTTTTTCCTTCAGTTAAGACAATCCGCATTTGACGGGAGCCTATTTTTTTAACCTGTGTTTCCTTGGTTTTTTCGCCCCACAGCTTAACGCCGGCTTTCAATTTATCCATCTGCCCCCCTTTGATAGCACCGTCAACGGTTACCTCATACTCTTTCTCACACTCGGAAGAAGGATGGGTAAGTTTATAAGTCAGCGTTCCGTCATTCGTTAAAATAAGGAGGCCAGTTGTATCCTTGTCTAACCGCCCCACTGGATAAACCCGTTCATTAATTTTAATTAAATCCGTAACAATCTTTTTTTCAACTTGTGTTCGTTTAACTGATGTCACATAACCGGCAGGTTTATTGAGAGCGATGTAAATAAGCTTTTGCTGCCGCTTAATGACCTGGTCGCTTACGCTCACCTTGTCTTTTTCAGGATTGATTTTAACGCCCATTTCGCGAATCACTTTTCCGTTCACGGAAATCAGGCCGTCTGCAATTAAACGGTCCGCTTCGCGGCGGGACGCGATACCCCGCCCTGCCAAATATTTATTTAAACGAATCAATTCCATATTCAAAAGTGCGAGTCTTGTAGGCGAGGATCGTTATCCTCGCACGCGATTTACGAATCGCGCCTACACGACTCGCACTCGCACTATTATTAATTAGACAGATCAAAAGCGCCTGAAGGTTCGTCGGCAGGGGGAAAAGGAGGGGTGAGCCTGGCTGGATCGGGACCGCTGGTAGGACCTTGAAAGCCCTCAGGGATGACATATTCCGGCTCAACATCCTTTTTGCCGCACGCAGTCAAAAATAAAAATAAAATAAATACAATGAATAGCCTTTTAAACATATTTCAAAAATAAAAAAACACTGCACACACAGCATTATAAGAGAGTTAAGCAAAATTGAAAATCAAAAAGCACACGTACTTGAGACTCGCACTCGCACTTGAGACTTAATTAACAAGGCTATAGCGGCTTTCCAATGCTTCACTTTTTACATTGCCATTAAAATCTTCAAAATGCCGGATCCATTTTATATGATTTCTTCTGACAAAAATTGGGCCTTCAATACGAACATTTTTATACGGAGAATTACCAATAATTTCAACAGTTACTACTTGTTTTTCCGGATCATCGACAACATTAAACACAATGGGATTATCAGTATTGTTGCGAATTTTTAAATTAGGCCTAGGTCTGTAAACCGTTGCATCCAAACCTACATCTTCCATAGGATACCAGTCTGAAAAATACTGACTATGATGCCTTCTTTCTAAAATTTCTAAACCAGCTTTCCATGAGGGGAGGAAAACTATGCTTGATGAGCCACATATACCACCCCCAAACATCCACTTTGTCTCACCCTCCGCTACAACCCAGCCATACTTAAAATCCTGAAGACCTTTCACTGTAAGGAGTTTCCAAAAATCAATCACCTCTTCAGGCTGAAACACTTTTCCATGAATCCTTTGCACCCCTATAACAATATTGTGCTTACGGTAAGCAGGATTTTTGCTGTAATCGTATGAATAACTTTGCAGAACTTCCTGTAAACCATACTGGCGCACAGCTCGGCTTACCTCAGGATCTAAATCAGGACGCTCCTGCAAAATATAAGGGCGGACTGCCAACATATTTTTGAGCTCCTGAAAAGCGTTATAATTTTCTTTTGCCTCACGTAGATAAACTTTCTCTTTTCCGCTAAGCTTCCTTTTTCCCAAAAATTCTAAAATGGTTTCTTTTAGCTTGCCTTGGATAAAATCGACTTCTCTTACATTATGATAGTTCTCTAAAGTAATCTCGTCGGCACTGACCATTAAACTCGGAGAATAAGGCTGTCCCAGATTCGCTTCTACGATTTGGTTGCGATAAAACAAATTTTGGAGAACGCTATAGGTCATCTGGTTTTCCGTGAGCAAATTCAGCCGTTTAGCCTCCAGCCAAACACGAACATGGTCGGTGCGAATTTTGGAAAATTGTTTTTTTAAAAAATTCGGATTTTTAAAATACTTCAATTTAAAGAACCACTCCAAAAAATCCCGCTGGGAAATGGATTGAGTGGGATAAAACTGCTTCTCTAAACAATTATATAGTTTCAGCTGACAGCCTCGATGGACATAGGCAAAAGCTCGTGAAGATTGCTCAATATCTTCAAAAGCCATTTTAATAGGCTTTTTGGACTTGTTGTTAACTTCTGGGAAATATTTAAGAAGAACTTCCAATGCCTTAAGGCGCGAAACAATGCGGTTTTGGTTTTTGTTATGAACGATTAATCCAAAAGGGCGGGAAAATTCATTATCGGCTTTGGCATGAGATTGAGGTGTGAATGAAAAAAGAGTCCCTATAAAAAATAAGGATAAAATGAAGACGCCGGCAAATCTGAAGAAAGAGGTATAATTCATTGATAGGGTTTAAAAACAGCTATCAAAATATTATACCATTTCTTGACAAATTAATCAAGTATATTGATTAATATTTAATAAGCGGGGGGAGGATTTTGCCAGCGCGAGTCTTTTCCATTATCCGACCAAATCCAGCTGAGAGGCGTGTTAAGTTTCTTTTCATTGGATAAACCTTTATACCATCCTTGTCTCAGCTCATTCGGTGTGATTTGAATGAACTTGCCTTCATCATCCGTCAAAATACATCCCTGCTCGTCGACCCAAGTTGTATCTAAAGAGCAACGGCAAATACTTTCTTTCACATACTGACAATCTTTTGCCTCTCTTTCCAGGCAGGAAACAATATACGTTCCCCCCGTTTTGGTGCATAAATCAGCCAACTTAAGATAGTCTAAATCTTCTATTGAATTGGGGCTGACCCAGCGGGATTTTGATCCCTCATCAATCCAGATCCATGAGCTGGGAGTGCCTAATTTTTTATCTTCTTTCTCGCCATAATACCAGCCTTGCTCAACCTCTTCTTTGGTGATAGCCGTCCGCTCAAGATTCTTATTGATTTTTTCGATCAGCTGATCCATATCCACATCCTTTTTTTCTTCATTGTAACGGGTGGCTTCGAGCACATTGGCTTGCAGTATTTTGTATGAGGGGATGTTAGGTTTTTTTTCGGGAATACGTGGCTTGCTTTTGCCGCCACCCATCATCCCCACCTGATTATTCGTGCAGGCGGTTAATAGAAGAAGAGCGATGTTGAAAAAAATGGCTCGTTTCATAACAACTTAAGTTTAACGGATTTTGAGAGGATTGAAAATATCCATTTCAATTGACTAATAAAGCCTATTTTGTACAATAATAGAGCTCTTGATCGGGAGTCGCCAAGTGGTAAGGCACATGGTTTTGGTCCATGCATTCGGGGGTTCGAATCCCTCCTCCCGAGCCAAAAATTGTTCCTAAGTTTACCTTGGGGGCAATTTTTGTATTTCGGTAGAGAGGAATGAGAACCCAGGGGTTCGTAGCGAAAAAGGAGCGTAGCGACTATTTAAGCACTCGACCTCGGACCCCGCACTTACTGCGGGGGAGAATGTAAGATTATCCCTCCTCCCGAGCCAAAAAACTGTTTCTGAGCAACGCTCGGGAGCAGTTTTTTATATCTTGGTAGAGAGAGATGGGGACCCAATTCTATCTAAGATCAATTAAACTCCTGCATCGCCTCTTCAATCCCCTCCTTCAGCAACACCTCTAAAAGGATAGGTAATTTTTTAACATTTCCTTCCATTAAAACCCCTTCTTCACCGGACAGTTTTCCTAAAACATAATCCTCCAAATCCCCTTTAAACTCAGTCAAAGGCGTAATGCCCAAACGAATACGGATAAAATCTTCGGTTCCAAGTTCATGGACAACGGATTTCATGCCCTTATGCCCACCAGCCGAACCGGAGGATCGGACGCGCAAGTTGCCCGACGGCAGATCAACGTCATCGTAAACCACCATCACATCCTCAGCCGGAATTTTGTAAAACTGCATGACCGATCGCACCGCCTGACCCGATAGGTTCATAAAAGTTTGAGGTTTGATCAAAATGACTTTCTCGCCAGCAATCTCGCCATCTGCCATTTCACATTTATGCTTATCGGCTTTTTTAAACGCATCAAGCCCAAAATGCTCGACCAAAAAATCCACTGCCATAAAACCCGCGTTGTGACGGGTGTTTTTGTATTTGTCCCCTGGATTTCCTAAGCCAACAATAAGCTTCATAATGAAATGACGAAATGACGAAACAACGATACAACATGCTTGAAAACTTGAAAACTTGAAAATTTGAAAATTAGTTGCCCTGTCATTTCGTTATGTCGTTGTGTCGTTACGTCGTTAAAATAAAATTTGCCTTATCAAGAGAGTGGATGTTACAATATTTAAAGTTAAAAACTTACATGAAAACAATGAAAATGAAAAAAGCTTTCTCGCTCGTTGAACTACTCGTCGTAATCACCATTATTGCGGTTCTTTCCGTTGTTGCCTACACCGCAGTAGGCGGACAAACGGTTAAAGCGCGTGATGCCAAACGAAAACAGGATTTAAATACCATCCAGCAGGCTCTGGAACTTTATTTTGCCGAAACAGGAAGGTATCCATACAATAATAATGATCCGATTTTTGATTATGACACCGATGGTGATGCTAACTTAGCCACAGGTAAAATCTGGAAAAAGCATCTCTCAAAAATACCAACGGATCCTTCTGGCAATTCCTATATATATGCCGTGTCCGGAACCGCTTCTTATGAGCTAGCAGCCGTATTGGAAATGGATGGAGACCCAGCTAATTACGAAAGCTACATTGTTGGAAATAGCGACACACACCTTGCAACAACCAGTGATGGAAAATATTATAATAGTGGATTGACTCCACCCGACCTAGCTGACTGCGCCGTCTCTTTGTTGATCTCAAGAGGCCAGATCACAGCCGATACAGGCGGAGATGCTGCTTATGAATGTGTCGCTTACGACCCACGACCTTAATTACTTAATTAAATCATCATGAAAAAGCTATATGTTCTTTTAATAGCCCTGTCTTTTATCTTGCTCACTTCTTGCGGAAAAACTCCGGAAGAGGAAATAAGCCAAGTATTTCAGGACGGGCCGCCTGAAACCGTAACCCAAACAACTATGGAAACATTTGACCAAACCGCCATGCCGGAAGCCGGCGACCAAATTGCTGTTATTCAGACCAATCTGGGAACCATCAAAATCCGCCTATTTTCGACCAAAGTCCCTAAAACCGTAGAAAATTTTGTGGGCCTGATTGGAAAAGGGTATTACGATGGCATTATTTTTCACCGCGTGATTCCGGATTTCATGCTTCAGGGCGGCGACCCGCTGGGCAACGGTACGGGAGGCGAAAGTTTATGGGGCGGAAAGTTTGAAGACGAATTCCATCCGAACCTCAAAAACATTCGCGGCGCCCTCTCCATGGCAAACTCCGGCCCCAATACCAATGGCAGCCAGTTTTTTATTGTCCATGCCCAAGCCACCCCATGGCTGGATGGACTCCACAGTGTATTCGGCCAGGTGTACGAAGGAATGGATGTGGTCGATGCCATTGCCCTTGTGGAGCGCGGACCAAATGATAAGCCGATGGAGGATGTAGTGATGGAGAAAGTCACCGTGGAAGTATTTGAATAAATCTTATTGCGGATTGTTTTGCTCGGAGCGCATGTTTTCCAACGTGTTCGGAGCGCATGTTTTCCAACGTGCGATACGAACACAAATAAGGTATATTAATCATACACTTAACCCATCAGAATGATCCGCGTCCGCATCCCCCCTTCCCCCACTGGCCTCCTCCACATCGGCACTGTACGGACAGCGCTGTATAACTACCTTTTTGCCAAACACCACAGAGGCGTCATGGTTTTTCGGATTGAAGATACAGACAAGGAGCGGAGTAAAAAAGAATATGAAGAAGATATTATAAATGGCCTTGTAAAACTCGGTATTGCGGGTGATGAAGGAGTGCACATTGAAGGTGATAAGGGATATAGGCAAAGTGAAAGAACGGAAGCTTATACAAGTGACCTTAAAAAATTGCTGGACAAAGACAAGGCCTATTACTGTTTCTGCAGTAAAGAAAGGCTGGAGGAAATGCGTGAGGAACAGAAAGCCAAACACGCGCCGCCTCGCTATGACAGCCGATGTGCCGATATCAACCCGACTGAAGCCAAAAAACGTATGGAATCAGGTGAACCTTACGTCATTCGACTTCGCGTTCCTAAAGAGAAAGACCTTACTTATACAGACCTTGTACGTGGAGATATTACGATCAATAGTAAAGAGCTGGATGACTTTGTGATCGCGCGTGCCATCGATGATCCGCTGTACCATTTAACGGTCGTGGCAGATGACCATGATATGGAAATCACCCACGTCATCCGCGGTGAAGACCATATTTCAAACACGCCCAAACAGATTTTGCTTTTCCACGCTCTCGGCTGGAAAGAGCCTGAGTTTGCCCATCTGCCCCTCATCCTGAATGAAGACAAAAGCAAGCTCAGCAAACGAAAAAACAAAGTGTCGGTAGATGATTACATAGCGGAAGGATATTTACCTGAAGCATTATTAAACTTTTTAGCTTTGCTTGGCTGGAATACGCAGGATGAACAGGAAATATTCAGCATGGAAGAACTTATTGAAAAATTCTCTCTCAACCGTGTGCATAAAGGAGGCGCCGTATTCGACATCAAGAAACTGGATTGGATCAATGGGCAGTACATCAAAAAAGCGATTGCAGATGACATCAATAGCTTTATGGAAATGGTTGAAATATTTATAAAAGACAAACTTCCATCCGATCAAACTGATTTAATTAAAAAAATTCTTCAGGATCCTGATTTTGAAGGGAGATTTAATAAATTAAGCGAAATTCCTGAAGCTTTATCTATATTCTTCGAAAATATTCCTAATTATCCACTTGATTTAATCATGCGCGAAAAATTCCAGATCACTCCCGAAATGCTCAAGCAAGTTTTGGAGAAAGCAAAAAAAATTATCGGAGAAATGGACTGGGAAAAAGGCGATAGCAAAAAATCGGACGAATTATCTGAAAAAATAATCGGCATTGTTTCTGAATTAGATCTAAAAAACGGACAAGTCCTTTGGCCAATCCGCGTGGCACTTTCGGGCTTGGAGCATTCGCCTAACTTTTCAACGCTGATGGTTTATTTGGGGAAAGAAGAAGTGTTAAAAAGATTGGATTTTGCTTTACAAAAAATAAAATAGTAGTATTATAATATCATGGAACTACAAGTTAAGAAAAATGTATCCCTAAAGGAATTTTGTACTTATAAAACCGGTGGACCGGCCAAATTTTTTGCGGAAGCGCGCACCTGGCAGGAAATATATCATTTACGTGAGTTTGCCAAAAAACACGACGTCCCTTATATGATTTTGGCGGGAGGAAGCAATATTCTGATCGCCGATGAAGGGTTTCCAGGCCTGGTGATCCATAACAAGATGTCTAAAATGCATATTCAGGGCGAGTTGGTCACTGCTGAAAGCGGAGTAAATCTGACCAAAATGGCATTAATTGCCGCCCAACACAATTTAGGCGGTATTTCGGGGCTTGCCACTGTACCGGGTTCAGTGGGCGGAGCGGTTTATGGAAACGCCGGCATTCCGGATATTTACATCAGTGATGTTTTGACCCATGCGGTGGTTCTGCCGGAAAATGAAAACAAGCCTATGATTGTCGGCCCCGACTATTTTCAATTCGGCTATCGATACAGCAAAGTCAAACGGACCAGGGACATTATTCTCTCAGCGACCTTCAAATTAAGGATTATGCCAGCCTTAAAAATCCGGGCAGAAATCAATCAATACATTAAGGAGCGGGCGGCTAAACAGCCAATGGGCAACACTTGTGGTAGTTTTTTCAAAAATCCCGGCCAATTCCCGTCAGCAGGCTGGCTCATTGAGCAGGCCGGATGCAAAGGAATGAAAGTAGGGGGCGCCATGGTCTCACCCAAACACGCTAATTTCATTATGAATACAGGAAATGCCAAAAGTAGTGATATTATTAATCTGACCGTAAGAGTTCATCAGGTTGTTAAAAAGAAATTTAATGTAAATCTGGAACCCGAAGTGCAAATTGTTCCCAAATCACCTTTTTCTAATTAAGAGTTGTGGGAGTGGTGAGAATTGTAGAATTAGGTTCGGGCATAATTCCCATAATTCCCACAACTCCCACATCTCCCACAAATCCCACAAATCCCACAAATCCCAACAAAAATTATTAACAAATAAATATGAAAAGGCAAACAGACAGCCACAAAGGCCAGAATGGAAAAGTTATGGTTATTGGCGGCAATGCCATATTTCATGGCGCCCCGATTTTATGCTCCTTGGGCGCTGAATATTCCGGAGTCGATTTGGTATTCCCTTTTATGCCCCCTTGTCATGCCCAAGTGGCACGGACTTATTCGCTAAACTTTATACTTCAGACATTTGCAAAAGATCATTTAACTCCAAAAGATATAAAGCATATTTTGCATTCTAGTGAAAAAGCAGATGTTGTAGTTATTGGACCAGGGCTGGGCGATGAAAAAGATACGACCAAAGCAGTTAAAGAATTATTAAGCAGACTGGAGAAACCAACTGTTGTAGATGCCAGTGCGCTGCTTTATACAAACAGTCTTCCTGAAACCACAGTACTAACGCCTCATCGAGGTGAATTTAAAAAACTCATGGGTGACGATCCAACACCTGATAACGTTCAAAAATGGGCTAAAAACTTAAATGTCACCATTCTTTGCAAAGGACCGGAGGACATTATTGCAGACAAAGACGAACTCATTGTTAACAAAACCGGTAACGCCCTCCTGACCGTCGGTGGCACAGGTGATGTGTTAAGCGGGCTTATCGGAGGACTGATGGCTCAGGGGCACGAACCCATTGAAGCGTGCCAAATCGCCAGCCGCACATTAGGGGAAATAGCGGATATGCTGGCAGAAAATCGAAACAGCCTGCGGGCTCATGATCTGGCGGAAAGACTGCCGAAAATGCTCCATAAAAACAATTAATGATCCTGGAATTTTCTGTTTTTAGGCCCCACTCCGATCAGCTTATTCATGGCGTGACCACCAAAACATCTGATCCGCTAAGCGGGCTGATTTTTGGCAATCAGGTGCACGGCAATAATGTTATTTTTGTAAACAAAAAGCCCGACCGCCCCCTTGAAGGCGACGCCTTTGTAACCCAAAAATTCAATCTCCCCCTGGCAGTACAGGTGGCTGATTGCCAGGGCGTGCTGATGTTCGACCCGAAAACGCAAACGATCGCTGCCATCCACTCCGGCTGGCGGGGTTCCAGCCTTAACATCATCGGCAAGACGATCGAAGCAATGAGAGGGATTGGAGTCAATCCATCTGATTTACTGGTGGGCATCAGCCCTTCACTGGGACCATGCTGCGCGGAATTTACAGATCCGAAAAACGAATTGCCGGCGTTCACCCACCCCTTCATTAAAGATCGGGGTGTTGACCTCTGGTCATTGAGTCTGGATCAGCTCAAAAAGGCTGGGGTAACAAAGAACCAGATTGAAATAATAGAGGAATGCACCAAATGCAAACCCGATATTTATTTTTCACATCGCAATAAAGATACTGAACGGATGGCGGTCTTCATTTCACTAAAATAATATGCTAACTTAAATGAGCTTAAAGCTTAAAGCTTAAGACTTAAAGCTTATTAAATTATGGAATTCATACTCTTTTTTCTCGTTAACATCATCCGAATCCTCAAATACGCCATTTTGGTGCGTATTTTGCTTTCGTGGATCCAGCGACCTGGCCATCCGGGCCGTTTTACCCAGATTCTTTATGAAGTAACTGAACCGATCTTAAAAATATTCCGAAACCTGCTTCCACGCACCGGAATGATTGATTTATCACCTATCATCGCCTTTTTTGCCCTCGATTTCGCCCAAATAGGGATTATTAGCTTATTCACCAACCTTTAAACACTTGCACTTGAGACTTGAGCTTACACTTGAGACTTTTTTTGTAAGTATGCACATCGATTTTGACTTCTTTAAAAGAAAAACATTGACTTTTAAGTGCAATTTAAATAAAATTTGGTAGCTCTGTAAGTAGCGAGTCCGATGTAACTTCGGACCCTATTGAGCTTCTGCCCTTCTTTTAGCTTTTAACTTTATCTTTATCAGTAAAAAATTACGTGTTAATAAACAAATCCGTACTCCAAAAGTCTTACTCATTGACGGAGACAAGAAATTAGGCGTCATGGACACTGAAGAAGCTTTGCGGCGTGCAGAAGAAAAGGAGCTCGATTTGGTTGAAGTAGCACCCTTAGCCGATCCACCGGTTTGCAAACTAATGGATTACGGAACTTATCTTTACAGCCTTAAAAAGAAAGAAAAGAAAGCAAGGAAGTCAGTCAAAAAAACTGAAACAAAAACCATTCGCCTAAGCATCCGTACCGAACAGCACGACCTGGATGTAAAAGCGAAACAAGCCCGCAAATTTTTAGAAGATCGGAATATGGTTAAAGTAGCTTTGATCTTCCGCGGCCGTGAAATCTCCCATCAGGATCTCGGTCGTGAAAAAATGCAGACCTTCTATAAACTGCTAGAAGATGTATGTGAAATAGAAGAGAATCCTAAACGGCAAGGATTCCAAATGATCATGATTCTAAAACCGATCTAACAACTGACATTTGACCTTACTTGAAATTGGAAATTGGAAACTAGAAATTAGAAATTGATACCTTTTCAAATTTCAAATATCAAGTCTCAAATTTCATACAAAGTAGTCAAATGTTAAATGTCACATGTCAAATGTGTTGAAATTAATTTCTAATTAATAAACCAATGCCAGGAAAAGCAAAACCCGGAAAACAGAAGACAAGCAGTTCTGCCAAAAAGCGTTTCAAGAAAACCGGCAAAGGCCAATTTGCCCAGCGAAAGGCTTGCAACAACCATCTTTTACAGCAGAAATCCAAGAAGCAAAAACGCTTGGCTAAACAAACCATCATAACCAGCAAAACCCACAGCAAACAACTGAAACGTATGCTTCCTGGTTCTTAATCCTTAATCCCTAGAAGAATGCGAGTAAAACGCGGAGTAACAGCTCATCGACGCCACAAAAAAATTATCAAACAAGCTAAAGGTTTTCGCGGTAAACGAAAAAACGTATTCAAACTCGCCAAAAACGCGGTCATGAAAGCCGGCCAAAACGCTTACCGCGACCGTCGCCTGAAAAAAAGAACCTTCCATCAATTATGGATTCTCAGAATCAACGCCGCCTGCCGTGAACACGACCTAAAATACAGCCGTTTTATTTATGGTTTGGAATTGGCCGGAATTGAAATCAACCGAAAAATGCTTTCCGAACTCGCGATCAATAATGCAGATGTCTTCAAAGAGATTGTTGAAAAAGCCAAGGCCGCTTTGCCACCTGCAGGAGAAGCGCCTGATTTGGACAAAGCAACCAAAAAATCTAAAACCGTGGCCGATACGGCGAAAACGCAAGGTGACGCCGTAGAGACGCATCAAGATGCGTCTCCTGAGAAGGTGGAAGAAAAAGCCCAAAAAACTGAAAGCGAGGAATCGCTTCCTCGCCCTGAGGTAAAAACGGAAGATGTAACTGGCAAACCCAAAAAATCCGCCGCCAAAAAAACCACCAAAAAGGTAACAGTTAAAAAGGCGGAAAAAAAGACACCTGCAAAAAAGGAAGAAAAAGTCGAAATCCCTACGGCATCAAGCGACGCCGTAGGGACGCAAAATTTTGCGTCCACTGATGAAATGACGGAAGATATAACCGACAAACCTGAAGAGCCCAAAAAAGAAACGGTTGCCTAATCCAATTTATAGATTTACCCCCCCCCAACCCGAGGCGGGGCTTTTGAAATTGAAAAAATATTGACGGAATTGACAAAAGAATAAAAAATAAATATAATATTATCCAATTTTTATTTATTAATTAATATTCAATAAAATGGATAATGAAGTTGCCCTTAATGAAGTTATTCTTGATCCCGATAAAGCAAATGAGCTAAAAGAAGCCATTGAGTTTGAAGAAGAAAGACCTCTTGATACCACTTTAGATGATTTTCTTTATTTGAAATATGATTTGTTAGACATTTCTCCTGACAAAATCGAAGAGATAAAACAAATCCTTAAATCCGAACAGGGTCGAAATCTTTGTTCTAGTATGAGTGATGCTTTCGATCAATTTGCAGTAGGCGTAACAATGCCTATTTATGGTCTAACCATTTCTGATAATCCAGTGAGTGGCATAGACTCCAATTGGCTAGCAAAAGGACAGGTGCAAGATAAAGAAGTAAATAATAACCCGGGAACTAGAGAATTCTTCAAAGAAATCAAAAGAATAACAGAAGAACTCATGCAATTAATAAATCAGAACAGAATATGTTTAAAAGAAATTGAACAATTCTATTTAAGAGACATTATAATGCAAACAATAGCCTTGGGGACAAGAACGAGCATAGCTTCTGGAAAACGATTATTATCACATGATGGTAAATACTATAGGGGGCACGCTTATTCCCAAGCTAACCACTTGTATTGTGATATTTTTCCCTTAAGCGAGCTTGAAGGAACTAAACTGGGAATGGTGGATAAAGAAGAAAATCCTGTACAAGACTCATTGGAACAAGATTTTTTGGGCGCATTTCCCTATGTGGAATTCCGAGATAAGTATGCAGATTTAGTCGAAACTTTATGCGGTGAAGAAAGCCCTGCTCCGAGCGAAGCCAAGGGGGAAGCAAAGATTGAAGAAGAAGCAACTGCTTAATCCATTTATTTACACCCCCCCCCTCAACCCGAGGTGGATTTTTTGGGTATTTAAAATACTTGACATAATTAAATTTTTAAATTAAAATACTAGCCACAATTCAGCCAATACCCTGATCTACCTTCGCCTAAAGGCTTCGGTGGATGGTTGTAAACCCATCAACTCAGTTTTGCTTGGATGGGGCAGAAGACCGGTCCGGTGTAACTCCGGACAGTCAGGAGAGTGTCATATTTGGAGCGGACCTTCCAACCTTATAATTCAATTTTTTATAAATAGGTCGGCTCACAACCGATTTATTTTTTAATACAATAAACCATGAATTCATTAGAAGCTCAAAATGATCCTTTAGCTGGCCTGAATTTTAATTTTAGCACTGATCAATTTGATTTTGATCGTGATGACGTTGAAAAAGCATTCGAAGAAAGACGGCTTGATAAAAATGATTATAAATTCCTTTGCAATGTCTTAGATGAAACCCTTGTCGGCCAAGGCCAAAAAGAGATCACTAGAGAAATTCTCCTTTATCGCATGAAACTTAACCAGGGCCTAAAACCCGGCCAGGAGCGTTTTATTAAAATGCAGGAATTAGGCTGTAAAAACCATCCGCATACTGACTTGAATATTTCCGGTTATGAACTGCCGGAAGTTAATTTAGACAGTGGCATAATAGGAGGAACTCTAAATATGTCTCTTTCCAACGTTAAAGGACATGTAAAAATGAGCGATACGAGGATTGGAGGTAATGTGGATCAAAAAGGTGCGGAGATTGGAGGTAATGTGGATCAAATCGAGGCGGAGATTGGAGGGGATGTGGATCAAAAAGATGCGGAGATTGGAGGGGATGTGAATCAAATTTATGCGGGGATTGGAGGTAATGTGGATCAAAGAGAGGCGGAAATTGGAGGGGATGTGGATCAAAGGAATGCGAAGATTGGAGGGGATGTGGATCAAAAAGATGCGGAGATTGGAGGTAATGTGGATCAAAGAGAGGCGGAAATTGGAGGGGATGTGGATCAATGGAGTGCGAAGATTGGAGGGGGTGTGAATCAAATTTATGCGGAGATCGGAGGGGATGTGTATCAAATGCATACGAAGATTGGAGGGGATGTACATCAAGATAATGCGAAGATTGGAGGGGATGTACATCAAGTTAGCGCGGAGATTGGAGGAAAAGTGGATCAAAAAAGTGCGAAGATTGGAGAGGGTGTGTATCAAGATAATGCGAAGATTGGAGGGGGTGTGTATCAAGATAATGCGGAGATTGGAGGTGGTGTGGATCAAACGAATGCGGAGATTGGAGGTGGTGTGGAACAAAGAGATGCGAAGATTGGAGGGGGTGTGTATCAAGATAATGCGAAGATTGGAGAGGATGTGGATCAAAGGAATGCGGAGATTGGAGGGAGTGTGGATCAAACGAATGCGAAGATTGGGGGGGGTGTGAATCAAGAAGGAGTGGTGATTGGAGGGAAAGTGGATCAACGTGGAATGAGAGTTAACTTAAACAGGCCTAAAAAATGGTGGCAATTTTGGAAATAAAAAATTTATTATCCAACCATCAAAAAATCGATTTATTTTTTAATACAATAAACCATGAATTCATTAGAAGCTCAAAATAATCCTTTAGCTGGCCTGAATTTTAGCACTGATCAATTTGATTTTGATCGTGATGACGTTGAAAAAGCACTCGAAGAAGGAAGGATTGATGAAATTGATCGCGATTTTTTGATAAATGCTCTTAACCAATATGCTGTTGGCAATCGCCAAGTAGTGATAGATATTCTGAGCTATCGGATGCAATTAAACAACGACCTAAAACCAGGCCAAGAACGTTTTATTAAAATGCAGGAATTAGGCTGTAGAAATCACCCCTTAACAGACTTGGATATTTCTGGTTATGAGTTACCGGAAGTTGATTTGGAAGAGGGTGTGATAGGAGGAAGTTTAAGAATGTCTCATTCCGATGTTAAAGGACATATAAAAATGGAGTCAACGAAGATTGGAGGGTATGTGAATCAAAACGGTGCGGAGATTGGAGGGAATGTGCGTCAACGTTGGGCGAAGATTGGTGGGGGTGTGAGGCAAAGCAGGGCGAAGATTAGAGGGGATGTGGATCAATGGGGTGCGAAGATTGGTGGGAGTGTGAGGCAAAGCAGGGCGAAGATTGGTGGGAGTGTGTATCAAAGTAATGCGGAGATTAGATTGGATGTGGATCAAAATAGGGCGGAGATTGGTGGGATTGTGAATCAAGGATGGGCGAAGATTGGAAAGGGTGTGAATCAAACCAGGGCGAAGATTGGTGGGGGTGTGAATCAGGAAGTAGCGAAGATTGATGGGGTTGTGGATCAAAATAGGGCGGAGATTGGTGGGGGTGTGGATCAAAGTAATGCGAAAATTGATGGGACTGTGTATCAAAATAAGGCGAAGATTAAAGGGAATGTGCGTCAAGAAGCTGCGAAGATTAAAGGGAATGTGAATCA